>Ga0137403_10002184_pt1 | contig 24052 bp, 18 predicted proteins | sample CZOMad2_1_16fung_FD_122057 | JGI IMG/M metagenome (GOLD analysis project Ga0137403, IMG submission 122057) | Vadose zone soil fungal communities from Angelo Coast Range Reserve, California, USA - CZOMad2_1_16fungal (Hybrid Assembly) | ecosystem: Environmental > Terrestrial > Soil > Vadose zone...
GGCAAGTACGTCGGCAAGCGCGACTTCGAGCAGACCGTGCTCAAGATCAACCTCGAGGCCGTCGGCGAGGTCGTGCGCCAGATCCGGCTGCGCGACCTGGGCGGCATCATCATCATCGACTTCATCGACATGGAGTCGGCGGAGCACCGCGAACAGGTCTACCGGGCCGTGAAGCGCGCGCTGGCGGACGACAAGGCCCGGACGAACGTCCTCGAGATCTCCGAGCTCGGCCTGGTCGAGATGACGCGCAAGCGGGTGCGTCAGGACCTCCGGGCGCTGCTCTCGACGGTGTGCCCGACGTGCAAGGGCAGCGGCGTGACGAAAGCCGACGCGACACTGGCGGCCGAGATCTTCCGCGCGATCCCGGCGAAGGTTCGGGCGGCCGAGGATGCCAACGGCCGCGAGGTGGTCGTGCGCGTGCACCCCGACCTCGCGCGCTACTTCGAGGGCGACGGCCGCGACGGGCTCGAGCGGCTGGCGAAGGCGCTCGACCGCAAGATCACCATTCAGCCCAACCACGCCGACCGCGAGGGCCACGAGGTGCGACTGCGCGGCGGCGCGACGCCGTGAGCCGGTGATGGCGCAGACCCGCCCGTCGCGCATCAGCCAGGCCCGGCTCATCGCCGATCTCAAGGTGGCCGCCAAGCGCGGCGATCGAACAGCCCTGTCGCTCGCGCTCGACCAGATGCGAACGCTCGCGCACTCGCCGCGCTACTGGGAGAAGTACCTGCATCTCCTCTCCAGCCCGCTCGCGCGCCTCGTCGACCTCCTGGTGATCAAGCAGGGCGATCGGATCGCCGCGCAGAAGGGCTGGAAGCTGCCCCGCCCCCAGCCGGCCCGAGCCGCCGGCGCGAAGGCGCGGGCGGCCAAGACGCCGGCCCGGCGCCGCCGGGCGCCCGCGTCGATCGAGCAGCCCTCCCTGTTCGACCTCTAGCCGCCGCCCTTTTGACAGGGGCGTAGCCCGGAGGGATACTACCCCCTGGGGGTATAGGAATGATCAACGAGGAGACGAAGGCCAAGGCCCTCGGGCGGCTGCGACGGATCGAGGGACAGGTGCAGGGTCTCCAGCGGATGATCGACGGCGAGGCGTACTGCGTCGACATCCTGCTCCAGATCTCGGCGGTACAGGGCGCGCTCGAGCAGGTCGAGAAGCTCCTGCTGGGCCGGCACATCGAGTCGTGCGTGACCGAGGCCATTCGCTCGGGCTCGAAGAGCGAGCGCCAGCAGAAGATCGACGAGCTGCTCGACGTGTTCGCGCGGTTCCGGGGCAAGTGATGGCGACGCAGGTCGCCCCGGTGCGCGGCATGCACTGCGCGGCGTGCGTGGGCAAGGTCGAGCGCGCCCTCACCGGGCTCGCCGGCGTCGAGCGGGCGACGGTCAACCTGGCCACCGAACAGGCGACCGTCGCGTTCGATCCCGAGCGGACCAGCTTCGACGCGCTCCAGGCGGCGGTCGCGGCGGCCGGTTACGAGCTGGTCCGGCCGGCGCCCGACGCGGCGCCCGGCGCCGCGCTCGACGCGGAGCGATCCGCGCGCGAGGCCGAGCAGCGGCGCGAGCAGATCAAGTTCGTCGTCGGCGCCGTGCTGTCGGCGCCCGTGCTCCTGGGCGGCATGTCCCATATCCTGCCGTGGGTGCCGCCGGCGCTCCAGAACCCGTGGCTCCTGCTGATCCTCACGACGCCCGTTCAGTTCTGGGTCGGCTGGCAGTTCCACCGGGGATTCCTGCACGACCTGCGCTACCGGAGCGCCTCGATGTCGACGCTGGTCTCGGTCGGCACCAGCGCCGCGTACTTTTTCAGCGTCGCCGTCACCCTGTGGCCGCACGTCTTCCCGGCGCACGGCGTGACCTACTACGACGTCAGCGCGGTCGTCATCACGCTGGTCGTGCTGGGCCGCTGGCTCGAGGCGCGCGCGCGCGGGCGAACCTCGGAGGCGATCCGCCGGCTCGTGAGCCTGGCGCCGCGCACCGCCCGCGTCGTCCGCGCGGGAGCCGAGGTCGACGTGCCGACGGCCGAGGTGCGGGTCGGTGACTTCGTTCGCATTCGCCCGGGCGAGCGAATTCCGGTCGACGGCGTGGTCACGGAGGGCGCCTCGACGATCGACGAGTCGATGCTCACCGGTGAGAGCCTGCCCGTCGAGAAGACGCCGGAGTCGAAGGTCTTCGCCGGGACCGTCAACCGCACCGGCAGCTTCATCTTCCGGGCCGCCCGCGTGGGCAGCGAGACCGCGTTGGCGCGGATCGTCACGCTCGTCGCCGAGGCGCAGGGCTCACGTGCTCCTATCCAGCGTCTGGCCGATCGCGTCGCCGCGGTCTTCGTCCCGATCGTGCTGGGGATCGCCGCCCTGACTTTCGTCGCCTGGTGGGTGTTCGGTCCCGAGCCGGCCGGCCTCTTCGCCCTCACCAACGCGGTCGCGGTCCTCGTCATCGCCTGTCCGTGCGCGATGGGCCTCGCCACGCCCACCGCCATCATGGTCGCCACGGGCCGCGGAGCCGAGCGGGGGATCCTGGTCAGGAGCGCCGCGGCGCTCGAGCTGCTCGAGCGCGTGGACACCGTCGTGTTCGACAAGACGGGTACCCTGACCGTCGGCCGCCCGGCGGTCACCGACGTGATCGCGCTTCCGCCGATGTCCGAGGACGACGTCGTGGCGCTGGCGGCGGCCGCCGAGCAAGGCTCCGAGCATCCGCTGGGCGAGGCGATCGTCGCGTGCGCCAAGGAACGGGGCCTCGCGCTCCCGCCGATCGCCGAGTTCACGACGGTTCCGGGTCAGGGGATCGACGCGATGGCGCCGGACGGTCGCGTCCTCCTCGGGAACCAGACGCTGATGGACGCCCGCGGCATCGACGTCGGCACCCTCGTCCCGCGCGCGCAGGCGCTCGCCGCCGAGGGGAAGACCGCGGTCTACCTGGCTCTCGGCGGCCGGCTCCTCGGCCTCCTGGCCGCCGCCGACCTGCTGAAGCCCGAAGCGCCCGCCGCGGTGGCCGCCCTGAAGCGGCGCGGTCTCGCGGTCCTCGTCCTCACCGGGGACGCCAGGCCGACCGCCGAGGCCGTCGCCCGCCGGGCCGGGGTGGACCGCGTCCTGGCCGAGATTCTGCCGGAGGACAAGGCCCGCGAGGTCACGAAGCTCAAGGCCCAGGGCCACCGGGTCGCGATGGTGGGCGACGGCATCAACGACGCGCCGGCGCTCGCCCAGGCCGACGTCGGCATCGCCATGGGCTCCGGTACCGACGTGGCGATCGAAGCCGCCGACGTGACGCTCGTGCGCGGCGACCTGCGCGGTGTCGTCGGCGCCATCGATCTCTCGCGGCGGACGATCAGCGTCATCAAGCAGAACCTCGTCTGGGCGTTCGGCTACAACGTGGTGCTGATCCCGGTGGCGGCCGGCGTGCTCTACCCGCTCTGGGGCGTGCTGCTCTCGCCCATCCTGGCGGGCGCGGCGATGGCGTTCTCGTCCGTGTCCGTGGTCACGAACAGTCTCAGGCTCAAGCGCCGGAAGGACGAGGCGAGCGCGGACACGACGACCGCCGAGTCCCTCGGGGGCGCAGGAGGCTCGTCGATGGCGATCGATCCCGTGTGCAAGATGACCGTGGAGCCCGCGACGGCGGCGGCCCAGTCGACGTACCGCGGTCAGACCTACTACTTCTGCGCCGTGAGCTGCAAGCAGGCGTTCGACAAGGAGCCGGAAAAGTACTCGCGGTGATCCAGCCGGCGCTCCTCGAGGGTCGCGACCGCTACGAGCGCGTCACGGAAGGGTGGGTGGACAACACCCATGAGGACGCGCTTACCCACACGGTACGGCTCTACGACGACGATCGCGCCATCGAGCTTTCCGTCGAGGCGCTGCCCTCACCGAGCTATCTGATCCGCGCGGCACGCTGCCGTGCCATCTCCGGCGCGTTCGATCCGGAGGTCGCGGCCGGCATCGCCCGGCTGGCCGGCACGCAGATGGTCGGTGGCCTGAGTCGGCGGGTGGCCGAGCTGACCGGCGCGGGCGCCGGAGCCGGGTTTGCGCTCGGCGCGCTCGTCGAGGCGGCCCGACTGGCCCGTCAGGTGGCCAAGCTCCCCCGCGCCCGCGCCGAGCGTGCGCTCGGCGACGCCTGGGAATGCTGGCAGCTCGACACGACCGGATGGATCGATCTGCCCAACTCGTGCTTCACCTACACCGACGCCGGCCGCAGCCTCTTCGGCACCCGGGCGGTCACGACGCCGATACAGCCCGATATCTACAGCCCGCGGCCCGGGCAGGCGCGCGTCTTCGAGCGGCGGAAGGTCGCGCGACTGGAGCGCCGGGACGGGCGGCTGCGGCTGTTTCATTCGATGCACGACAACGTCCACGGCTTCGAGGTCACGTACGAGATCGACCTGGCGAGCGGTCGGATCGTCCGGGCCGAGCACATCACGCCGCGACTTCCGTACATGGGCATCTGCTCCGAGCCCCAGCGGAGGATCGCGGCGCTGCTCGGCGAGACGGCCGACGGCGGCCTGCGCCAGCGGATCCAGAGCCATCTCGGCGGTGAGTCGGGGTGCGCCCAGCTCTACGACCTGACCTCCGACCTGCTCAAGCTCCTGACCTGAGCGGCGCCGAGTGGGCCGCCGTGTATACTAATCGTGCGCATGCGGTCTCTGCCAATCGGCAAGCTTCGTGCCGACACGCTGCAGGCGATCTTCGACAAGCACCAGTTCAAGGATCCCCGCGTCGTCGTCGGGCCCCGGGTCGGTGAAGATGCCGCGGTCATCGACATGGGCGACCGATATCTCGTCGCGACCAGTGACCCGATCACGTTCGCGACAGCCGAGATCGGCTGGTATGCGCTCCACGTGAACGCGAACGACATCGTGGTCCGGGGCGCGCGCCCGCGATGGTTCCTCGCGACCTTGCTCCTGCCGGCTGGCGCCACCACCGATGCGTCGGTCGACGGCCTCTTCGCCGAGCTCCACGCCGCGTGCGACGAGCTCGAGGTGACGCTGGTGGGCGGCCACACGGAGGTCACACACGGCCTCGACCGCCCGATCATCGCGGGCACGATGCTCGGCGAGGTCGAGAAGGACCGCCTCGTCACGACGGGCGGCGCGCGAGTGGGCGACGCGGTCGTCATGACCAAGGGCGTCCCGCTCGAGGGCGCGGCCATCATCGCGCGGGAAAAGGAGGCCGAGCTGCGCGCGCTGGGCATCTCCCCGACCGTCATCCGCCGCGCCCGCGGCTTTCTCAAGACCCCCGGGCTCAGCGTCCGGCCGGAGGCCGAGATCGCGTGCGAGCTGGCCACGGTGCACGCCATGCACGATCCGACCGAGGGCGGCATCGCCACGGCGCTCGTCGAGCTGGCCGACGCGGCCGGCGTCGGCCTGCGCATCGACCGCGAGCGGATCATGGTGCTCCCCGAAGGGAAAGCCCTCTGCGCGGCGTTCGGTCTCGACCCGCTCGGCACGATCGCGTCGGGCGCCCTGCTGCTGACCCTGGCGCCGGCCGACGCCGGCATCGTGCTTCACGCGCTGGCCCGTGAGTCCATCGACTGTCATTTCATCGGCCAGGTCGTGCCGCGGGAGCAGGGCGTGACGCTCGTAAGCGGGAGCCGGCAGGACCCGATGCCCGTCTTCGCTCAGGACGAGATCACGCGGCTCTTCCAGGTGGCCTGACGTGCCGGCGATCGGCTACTCACATCGGCCGGTCGCGCTCGGGCGCCGGGGCATGGTCGCGGCGGCGCACCCCGACGCCACGCTGGCCGGCATCGAGGTGCTGAAGGCCGGGGGCACCGCCGCCGACGCGGCGGTCGCCGTCAACGCGGTGCTCGCCGTCACGCAGCCCAACAATTGCGGGCTCGGCGGCGATCTCTTCTGTCTCTACTACGAAGCCGCGACGCGGAAGGTGCACTTCCTGAACGGCGCGGGGCGTTCGGGCTCGCGGGCGAGCCTCGACGAGCTTCGGCGGCGGCGCATGGATCGGCTTCCGATCATCGGCCCGCCGACGATCAGCGTGCCCGGCTGCGTGCGCGGCTGGGCGATGCTGCTCGAGCGATTCGGCACGCGGCCCCTCCGCGAGCTTCTCCAGCCGGCGATCCACTGCGCCTCGAACGGGTTCCCCACGACGTCGCTGCTGAGCCAGTCGATCCGCGAGCACCTGGCGGTGAATCCGGATCTGGAGTGGCGCCGGATCTTCGCGCCGGGCGGCCGCGTGCCGGGATTCGGGGAGCTCCTGGTCCAGGCCGATCTCGGCCTCACGCTTGCCGAGATCGCCGCCGACGGCCCCGACGTCATGTACGGAGGGCGCGTCGGCCGGGCCGTCGCGCACCGTCTGGAGGCGGACGGGTTCCTGACGGCCGAAGACCTGGCGCGACACACCGGCGGGTGGGAGGCTCCGATCTCGACGAGCTATCGCGGCGCGACGATCTACCAGACGCCGCCGCCGACCCAGGGGCTGACCGCGCTGCAGGGCCTCAATCTGCTCGAGGGCTTCCCGGTCGCGGATCTGCCGCTGCACTCCGTCGAGCATCTGCATCTTCTCGTCGAGATCGCGAAGCTCGCGTACGCCGACCGCGACCGCTGGATCGGCGATCCCGCTCACGCGAGGGTGCCGGTCGCGGCGCTGCTCTCGAAGGCCTACGCGGAGCGCCGCCGCCGCGATTTCGATCCCGCGAAGGCGCAGTCGTTCGCTTTCGGCGATCCCGAGGGCGATACGACCGGCTTCGTGGTGGCGGACGGCCACGGTAACCTGATCAGCGTGATTCAGAGTCTCTTCAACAACTTTGGCTCCGGCGTGGTCGCCGAGGGAACGGGCGTGGTGCTGCAGAACCGGGGGCGGCACTTCAGCCTCGATCCCGCGCATCCGGCCGCGTTCGCGCCCGGAAAGCGGCCCCTCCACACGCTGATGGCGTCCATCGCGACCCGTGACGAGCGCCCGGTACTGGGGTTTGCGACGATGGGGGGGAACGGTCAGGCGATGTTTCATCTTCAGGTGCTGACCAACCTGTTCGACTACGGTCTGGACATCCAGGAGTCGATCGAGCGCCCGCGGTTTCTCATCGGCGCGTTCCTGCCGGGCGATCCGGAGGACGCGACCCACGTGGAATCGCGCGTGCCCGGCGAAGTCCTGGCGGCGCTCGAGGCCAAGGGCCACCGCATCAGGCCGGCGCCCGAGTTCTTCTGGCGGTGCGGTCACGCGCACGGGATCGTGCTTCGCGACGGCACGCTGATGGGGGGCGCCGACGCTCGCGGCGACGGCGCGGCGCTGGGGTTCTAGCGATGCTGCGCGCGGCGCTGATCCTCCTGCTCCTGCTGGCGTGGCCGGCGACGGCGGCGGACTGGGGCCAGATCACCCCGGGCGAGACCACCGGGGAGGCCGTCCGCTCCCGGTACGGCGCGCCGGTCAAGCAGACGACGCAGAAGATCGAAGGGTACGACTCCGAGCAGTGGGTCTACGAGGGCGCCAAAGCCCCCGCCGGCATCACGAGGATGATCATAGACTTCGGTCTCCTGCTGCCCTCGGGCTTCAAGAAGGACGTCGTGCGGACGTTCCGGCTCGAGCCCAAGCCCGACATCTTCAACCGACGGCTCGTGCTGCAGGGCTGGGGCCTGCCGGGCCGGCTCGGCAAGGAGGGGAACCTGGAGTTCTTCCTGTACAAGGAAGGGCTCCTCGTCTACTTCGACGCGGGCGGCGAGCAGGTGATCGCGATGATCTTCACGCCGCCCCAGCCGCTGCCGCCCGCGGACGCGACGCCGGTCCCGCCGGGGGCCCCTCAGCGCTGAAGGACGAAGATCTGCGCGGGCTCGACCTGCGGGTCGAGCTCCACGTAGCCGTGCGGCCCGCGCCAGTCGTACCGGCGGTCGCTGACCAGCTCGTGCATCCGGTAGGTCTGCTGCGGACCGATCCCGAGCTCGGCGATGGGCACGTCCACGAGGCTCGCGTGAGTGGCGAGCGGGTCGACATTCGCGGCGACGAACACCAGGTTGTCGCGCTCGGGCGTCATCTTTCCGAAGAACAGGATGTGCGCGTCGTCCGAGCGGTAGAAGCGGAGGTTCCGGTACTGCTGTAGCGCGCGGTTCTGGCGCCGGATGCGGTTGATTCGCGTCACGTACGCGACGAGGTTCCCCGGCGCATCCCAGTTGCGCACCTTGTACTCGTATTTCTCGGAGTTCAGGTATTCTTCCGATCCCGGCTCGCGCGCCACGTTCTCGCAGAGCTCGTAGCCGCTGTAGATGCCGTAGAGCGACGAGAGCGTGGCCGCCAGGACGAGCCGCGTCTTGAAGGCGGGGCGGCCGCCGTGCTGCAGCGTCTCGTGGAGAATGTCGGGCGTGTTCGGCCAGAGATTGCCGCGGAAGTATTCGGCGACGGGCGGTGTGGTGATCTCCGTCAGATAGTCGATCAGCTCCTGCTTGTCGTTGCGCCAGGTGAAGTACGTGTAGGACTGGGTGAAGCCCGCCTTGGCGAGCACCCGCATCATCTTGGGGCGGGTGAACGCCTCGGCCAGGAAGATCACGTCGGGATGGGCGTCCTGGACCGAGCGGATCAGCCACTCCCAGAATTTCACGGGCTTCGTATGCGGATTGTCCACGCGGAACGTGCGCACGCCGTGGCCGATCCAGAATTCGAGGATCTGCCGCATCGCCTCCCAGAGCGGACGGGGATCCGGGCACTGGAAGTTCAGCGGGTAGATGTCCTGGTACTTCTTCGGCGGGTTCTCAGCGTACTTGATGGTGCCGTCGGGCCGGTGAAAGAACCACTCCGGGTGCTCGCGGACCCATGGATGATCCGGCGAGCACTGGATCGCGAAGTCGAGCGCGACCTCGAGCCCGAGCCGACCCGCCCTCGCGACGAACCGGTCAAAGTCGTCGAGCGTGCCGAGGTCGGGATGGACGGCCGTGAAGCCGCCGTCGGCGCCGCCGATCGCCCAGGGGCTCCCGGGATCGCCGGGCGCCGCGACCAGCGCGTTGTTGCGTCCCTTTCGGTGCGCGCGTCCGATCGGGTGGATCGGCGGCAGGTAGACGACGTCGAAGCCCATCGCCGCGGCGCGCTCGAGCCCCCGTTCCGCCTCGCGAAACGTGGCGCTCCGGTCGGCCGCGGCGCCCGAGCGCGGGAACATCTCGTACCAGGCGGCGAAGCGCGCCCGTTCGCGGTCGACGACGACCTCGAACTCCCGCTCGGCCCGGGTCGCCTCGGTCCGATCGATATGCCGCCCCATGAAGGCGACCAGCTCCACGTTGCCGGCGAGCGCCACCGCCTCCGACGCGCCCGCGGCGCGCGCGAGGCGGTCGGCGTGGGCGGCGAGGGCGCCCCGGTCGGCGGCGTCGGTCGCGCGCGCCGCCGCGCCGCGGATGAGCGCCAGCCCCTCGCCGAGAGCGCTCGCGAGCTCCGCGTCACCGGCGTCACGCTTCTGGAGGTCCGCGAGCCACGTGCGATACGGCTCGGCGAGCGCCTCGACCGTGTAGACGTAGCGGCCCGGCGACGGCAAGGGAAACGTGCCCGCCCACCGGTCGTTATCGACGTGGCGCATCGCGGTCTCGCGCCAGGGTTCGTCGGCGCGCCGGTATTTCAGGAAGGCCACGAGCACGTCGTGGCCTTCCTTGAAGATGTCGGCGGTGACCTCGAGCTCCGCTCCGACCTCGCGCTTGATCGGGTAGCGCCCGCCGTCGACGGCGGGCGCGATGGCCTCGATGACGACGGTACGGGCCGGCGCGTCGATCGGCCGGGCGCTCACGGCTGGCTCACGCGCCCAGATTGAAGCCGAGGGTGGTCGCGAGCGGCCGCAGGGTGTCGCGCGCGTCGCGCCGCTCCCGCCAGAGCCGAAAGAAGCGATTCTGCGTCGCCCAGTGACCGTAGGGGATATCGAGATTCCGCGCGCCCTCGATGAGCGCCCTCACGCGCCGGACGCGCTCGCCGGACGGCTCCTCGGCGACGGCGTCGAGCACGCGCCCGATCGCCTCGTGCACGACGGACCGCAGGGGCGAGAGATCGAGGGTGAGCCCGAGCGCGCGCGCTTCGCCGACGGCCGCGAAGACGCGCTCCGGGATCGCGCCGAGCTCAGGCAGGCGCTCGAGGGAATTCGTGACCTGCTGCTCCAGCACGTGACGCGTGACGAGGGCCAGCGCCTCGGGAATCGGCGCGTCCACCTCCCGCAGGTCGTGCACGAGCTTGCGGCTTTCCTCCCAGATCCGCCGGTACGTCGCCTCGAGCTTCTCGAGCGTGGCCCGGATGACCTCGGCCAGGACGCGCCGCCGCTCGTCGAGGAAGAGGTGGCTCAGGGCGGCGAGCCCGCCCGGGAAGTATTCGTCGAGCCCCCGGACGAGGTCGGCGACGCTCCGGCGCGCGCAGCGCCCGAGCAGATCGGCCTTCATCACGTCGTAGGAAGTCTGGTCCCGCCAGGGGCCGATGCCGCAGGAGAAGTCGTGGCCGCCGAAGTGGAGCATCGCGTACACGGCATCGCGCGTCTCGCCCGTCATCTCGGCGCTGACCCGGACGTGCCCCACGCGCAGGGACGTGCCGTCCGACACCTCGCGCGCCTCGTCGAGCCGGCGCACGCGGTAGGCGTAGACGCGCGCGTCGGCATCAGGCGGCTCGCGGAATCCGGCGATCGCGTAATGCGCCACGACCCGGCTCGGGTTGACGATCGTGGGCCGCACGAGGCGGCGATACACCTCGGCGCCGTCGCGAAGCTCCGCGATGTTGCTCGGCGCCGCCGCCAGCCGCTCGATGAAAGCCTCCTCGAGGCGGCCGCCGCCGAGGTCGTCGAGGTACTGGAGCGTCATCGCCGCGTACCGGAGGATCTGCACCGGCTCGAGCGCCGAGATCTCGTCGAAGAACCAGCCGCAGGAGGTGTACATGAGCAGACGATTGCGCTGGAGCTCGAGGAGGCGCCGGGCCTCGACGCGCCCGGCCGCGTCGAGCGGAGCGCGCGCGTGCGCGGCGAAGAACGCCTCGAGCCGCTCCTCGCTCCGGTCGAGCACGACCGCGAGGTAGGCGTCGCGCGCCGCCCACGGGTCCTTGAGACAGGCGGACGCGCGCGCCTCGAAGAACGGATCGATCTGGTCGCGGAGCCAGTCGACGGCCTCACGCAAGGGCGCGCGCCAGCGCTGGTGCCGGTCGGCGCGGACGGCGCAGCCGCAGTCGCTCCGCCAGCGCTCGACCCCGTGGGCGCAGCTCCACGACGTGCGCTCGCGGATCTCGACCTCGTGGGTGGGCGGGTGCGCCGCGAGGAACGCGCCGTAGTTGGTGAGCGTGGCGGTTCCGGCGGCCTCGACTTGCTGGACGGCGGCGGCGAGCGCCATCTCGCCGAAGCGCCGGTGGTGACCGTAGGTCTCGCCGTCGGTGGCGCAATGGACGAGCTGCGGCCAGGCGCGCTGGTCGGAGAAGGCCGCCTCGAGCCAGGCGACGACGTGCTCGGCGCGGTCGAGGAGGCTCTCGAACGCGATCGCGCGCGAGATCGGACCGTCGTAGAAGAAGATCGCCAGGGACAGCCCGCGCGGGCCGCGCCAGAGATACGCGCGGCTCGGATCGATCGCGTCGACGGCCTCCCACGCCGCGGCGCCGAGCGGCCGCAGGCGCGCCGCCTGGTGCGGCGCCAGGATCGTGAACCTCACGCCGGCCTCCGCGAGCACCTCGAGCGACTCGTTGTCCACCGCCGTCTCGGGCAGCCAGAGCCCCTCCGGCTCGCGGCCGAAGCGCGCGCGGAAGTCGTCGAGCCCCCAGCGCACCTGGGTGACCTTGTCGCGCCGGCTCGCCAGCGGCATGATCATGTGGTTGTAGACCTGCGCGATGGCGTTGCCGTGACCGTCGCGCGCCGCCACGCTCGCCCGATCGGCCTCGACCATCTTTGCGTACACGTCCGGCCGCTCGCGGGCCAGCCACGCGCAGAGGGTCGGGCCCACGTTGAAGGAGATCTTCTCGAAGTTGTTGACGATGTCGAGGACCTTGTTGTCCTCGTCGACGCGTCGGGCCGCGGTGTTCGGCGCGTAGCACTCGGCGGTTACCCGGTCGTTCCAGTCGTGGTGCGGGGACGCCGAGTCCTGCACTTCGACCGATTCGAGCCAGGGGTTCTCGCGGGGCGGCTGGTAGAAGTGGCCGTGGATGACGATCGCGCGGTTCAAAACTCGTCGAGGCCCCGGAGGAACTCGCGGCGCCCGCCGCGCGGCACCACCACCAGCCCCGAGGCGTCGACGTGGTAGCGCTGGCGGTCGGCGGCGAGATCGAACCCGATCTCCGCGTCGGCCGGAATGATGTTGAACCGATCGATGATGGCGCGGCGCAGGTGGGCGCCCTTGCCGACGCTGGTGTGGTCCATGACGATCGAGTCCTCGATCACGGCGCCCTCGTTGACCCACACCGACCGGCCGAGGATCGAATTGCGGATCGTCGCCCGCTTGACGAGCGAGCTCTCACCCACCTGGGCGTTGTCGACGTCGCCGCCCACGAAGCGCGCCGCGGGGCCGGCGTGGTGCGCGCTGCGGATCGGCCACAGGCGATCGTCGAGGTCGAAGCGCGGGGACTCGCCCAGGAGGTCCATATGCGCCTCCCAGTAGCTCGCGATGGTGCCGACGTCGCGCCAGTACGCGAGCTCCTCGTACGGCTTCACGCCCGGCACCTCGTTCTTCTGGAAGTCGTAGGCGTAGACGCGCCCGGACGGCACCATCTCGGGAATGATCGAGCGGGCGAAGTCGTGGTCGGTGGAGCGCCGGGCGTCGGCGACCAGCGCGTCGACCAGCGGCTGGCGCGAGAAGATGTAGTTGCCCATCGAGACGAGCGCGCGCCGGGGATCGTCCGGGAGCGGCGTCGGCTTCGCCGGCTTCTCGTCGAAGCGCACGACCCGCCCGGTGTGATCGACGCCGAGCACGCCGAATTGCGGGGCGTCCTCGATCGGCACGGGCCGGGCGGCGATGGTCGCGTCGGCGCCCGCCTCCTGATGAACGGCGAGCATCTGGTTCACGTCCATGCGGTAGACGTGGTCGGAGCCGAAGACGGCGACGACGTCGGCGCTGAAGTCGTCGATCAGGTTCAGGTTCTGGAGGACCGCGTCCGCGGTGCCCCGGTACCACGCCGCGCCGACCCGCATCTGCGGGGGGACGACCGTGACGAAGAAGTCCGGCAGCATCCCGCTGGTGCGCCACGCCAGGCGCAGGTGCTCGATCAGCGACTGGGCCTTGTACTGGACGAGGACGTAGAGCGACGGCATGTCCGAGTTCACGAAGTTCGAGAGCACGAAGTCGACCAGGCGGTGGCGGCCCCCGAAGGGCACCGCCGACTTCGAGCGCTCGCGGGTGAGCGGCTGCAGGCGCTCGCCACGGCCGCCGGCCATGATCATCGCGAGCACGCGCGCACGCCGCGGCATCGGTCCTACTGGGGCGCCGGCGCGCCCAGACCCCACGCCGGGTCGAGGTCCGGAAAGCAGAAATCGTCGCGCTCGAGCCGGCGGAGCGACTCCGCCGCATCGGACGAGAGCGGATCACCCGCCTCGAGCGCGCGGGCCATCTCGCACAGGCGCTTGAAGTCGGCATAGTGCTCGGCCACGCGCCGCTCGGCGTAGTCGGACGCGGTGCCCGTCGTGATCAGGAACTGCCAGTCGGACGACTGGAGCAGCAGGAGCTCGCGGGCCGCCTGCGTCAGCACGCGCCGGAGCTCCGGCGCGCTGCGGCCGGTGAGGCCGGCGAGGTGACCGACCCACTCGGCCTCGGCGCTGTAGACCCGGTCCCACGTCCACTCGGTGTCGCGGTTGAGCCACACGCGGTGGTCGCCGCCCTCGCCCCAGGAGCCCTCCGGCAGGCCGAGCGTCGCCCGCGGCGGCACCGCCTCGAGCGCCTCGCCCAGCGTCATGCACGGCAGCCCGGCGCGCGCCATCCCCCGCGCGACGTGCTCGAGCCAGCGCGGCCCCTCGAACCACCAGTGGCCGAACAGCTCCGAGTCGTACGGCGAGCACACGAGGGCGGGGCCGTCGCCCCTCGCCCGGGCCAGGGTGTCCGCGACCAGCTCGACGAAGTGGCTGGCCTGCCGTCCGGCCTTCTGAGCCGCGACGTCGGGGTCGTACACCGCCTTGGTGCCGAGGTCGCCCTGGTTGTCGGTGATCCGCCAGAATCTGAGGCCGCCCGGGAAGTGCTTCTTGTGGAACTCGAGGTACGCGAACTCACCGGGGTAGCCGTGCTCGCGGCTCCACACCTGGACGGTGCTCCGGGGATCGCGGAAGAACGCCACCGCCTGACCGGTGCCGCCGCGCGAGGCAACCCGGTAGGGCGCGTAGGGCGACCGCGCCTCGGCGGACGGCGTGGCGGCCACCGGCTCGACCCGGCGGCCTTCCTTCAGGGGGATGTAATCTCGATAGAGGAACATCGGTTGGCCCGCGGCGACCAGGTGGGAGTCGGCGACGAAGTACTCGAGGCCGTAGACCGCCAGCATCTCCTCGATGCCGGGCCGCATGCGCCGGTCGCGACCACTGTCGCGGCCGGTCGGGGGGGTCCATTCGTAACGAGGCCGATAGGCGCATTCCGGCAGCCAGATGCCGCGGGGGGCCCGCCCGAAGTGGCGGCGGTGCGTCTCGACCGCGGTGCGCAGCTGCAGGTGGATCGACTCGTCGCGCGCCAGGAGCGGCAGGTAGCCGTGCGTCGCCGCGCAGGTGATGATCTCCACGTGGCCGGCCCGCTGGAGGTCGGCGAACGTGCCGGGGATGTCCCCGCCGATCCGCCGGTGCATCTCCCACATGCGCTCGAAGAATTCCTCCCAGAAGTGGGTCAGGCGTACGATTTCCTTCTGGCCCTCGCGGGTGAAGTGCTCGCGGGATTCGGCGCACGCGCGCCGGGCGTTGTCGTGGTAAAAAGATAATTCCTTCTGGAATTCAGGAGAGGCGAGTTGCTCGGTCAGCACCGGCGAGAGATTGATCGTCCATTTGGGCGAGATCCCATCCGCGACCAGACGGTGGGCTGTCTCCAGGAGGGGCAGGTAGCACTCGAAGGCCGCCTCGCACAGCCAGTCGCTACCGTGGGGCCAGCGGCCGTGATTGACCACCATTGGGAGATGAGTGTGCAGCACGAGGGCGAACGGTGATGCCATGGGGCCTTCATTGGACCGTATGACCGCGCTGGGTGCAAGCTTTCTCCCCGGCGGCGTCACATTCCGGGTCTGGGCGCCCCGCTGTCGGTCGGTGGACGTGATCGTGGACGGCCGCGCCGTCGAAGCGCTCGTGCAGCGCGATGGCGGAGTGTTCGAGGGCAGGCTCGACGGGGTCGCGGAGGGCGCCCGGTACAAGTTTCGGCTCGACGGCACCCGCTACCGGCCGGATCCCTCGTCGCGCTACCAGCCCGAGGGAATCCACGGCCCTTCCGTCGTCGTCGATCCGAGCCGCTTCGTCTGGACCGACGGGGAATTCGCCGGTCACGCGCCGGGTGAGCTCGTCTTCTACGAGATCCACGTCGGCGCCTTCACGCCCGCCGGGACCTTCGAGGCCGTCGTCCCCCACCTGGCGCGGCTCGCGGATCTCGGCGTCACCGCGCTCCAGCTGATGCCGATCGCCGAGTTTCCGGGGTCGCGCGACTGGGGCTACGACGGCGTGCACCTGTTCGCGCCCCACTCCACGTACGGGGGACCGCGCGGCCTGCGGCGCCTCGTCGACGCGGCCCACGCGCGCGGCCTTTCGGTGTTTCTCGACGTCGTGTACAACCACCTCGGGCCGGAGGGGAACTACCTCGCCGAGTACGGTCCGTACTTCACGGACGGCCACACGACGCCCTGGGGTGAGGCGGTGAACTTCGACGGCCCGGGCTGCGAGGGCGCGCGGCGCCACGTGACCGACAACGGGCGCATGTGGGTGAGCGAGTTCCACATCGACGGCTTCCGTCTCGACGCGGTCCACGCCATCCACGATACGAGCCCGGTCCACATCCTCACCGAGTTCGCCGACGCCGTCCGGGGCGAGGCCGCGCGCGTCGGACGGCGCGTCCACGTGGTCGCCGAGTCGCACGACAACGACCGGCGGCTCGTGTTGCCCACGAGCGAGGGCGGGCTCGGCCTCGACGCCGTCTGGTCGGACGACTTTCACCACGCAATCCATCGCACGCTGACCGGTGAGACGGCGGGCTACTACCGCGACTTCGCCGGCGACCACCACCACCTCGCGCGCGCGATCGCGGAGGGATTCGCCTTTCAGGGTGAGCCGGCCGAGTACTGGGGTGGGCCGCGCGGCACTCCGAGCGCCGACCTTCCGGGCGACCGCTTCGTGATCTACCTGCAGAACCACGACCAGGTCGGCAACCGCCCGCAAGGCGAACGGCTCGGCGTGCTCGTGCCCTTCGAGGCGGTGAAGCTCGCAGCCGGTCTGCTCTTCGTGACCCCGGCCGTCCCGCTCATCTTCATGGGCGAGGAGTACGGCGAGACGGCGCGCTTTCAGTTCTTCACGTCGTTCCTCGACCGGGATCTCGCCGAGGCGGTGCGCCGTGGCCGGGCGGAAGACCTCGCCCGGTTCGCGTGGCGCTCGAGCTCGACCTCCGATCCCAACGCGCCCAACACGTTCGTCAGCTCGCGGCTCAACCATTCGCTCGCCGGGGCGCCGCGCCATCGCGGCCTTCGCGAGTACTACCGGCACTGGCTGATGCTGCGCCGGACACACCCCGCGCTGGGCGCGGAGGGCAAGGAGCTGACGCGGGTAACGCAGGACGCGGCTGGCACCGTGCTCACCGTGATCCGGGCGGTGCCGGGCGGCGACGAGGTGAGGCTGGTCGCCAACCTGACGCCGAAGACGCAGGTGCTGACCCTCGACGCTCCGGCGTGGCGCGTGCTGCTCGACAGCGACGCGGAGATGTTCGGCGGGACGGGTACTGCCGAGGCGCTGGCGCCCTACCAGTGCTTGCTGTACGAGGCGAGGCGGTGATCGACCTTGTCGACCAGGTCCTCGCCCTCGATCCCGGCCGTCGCGACATCGCGGCGTTCTCCCATCCCGGCGCAGCGCTCGGCGCCGCTCGGGCGCTGCGCCGAGCGCGCCGCGTCCTGATCGTCACCGGCTTCACCGTGGAGCCGGACATGCCCGAGACCGACGGCCCGCCCGGCGCCGCGGTGCTGGGCCGCGCGCTGCGGCGGCTCGGCGCCCGCGTCACGCACGTCACCGACCCGACCAACGTGCCTCTCGTCGAGGCGGCGTTGAAGACGCTCGACGAGCCGGCGGGCGTGGTCGTCTATCCGGCTGAGGCCGGCGGCGCCGCGCGATTGCTCGCCGCCGAGACGCCGACGCATCTCGTGGCGATCGAGCGCCCCGGCCGGAACCGCGCGGGGGACTACCTGAACATGCGCGGCGACTCGGTCGCCGCGTGGAACGCGCCCATGGACGAGCTGTTTCTTTGTAGCGGGGTCCGTGAGGCCGGCTCGAACCGAGGGTGGCCTGAGAAAGGTGCGCGCCGGCTCCGGGTCCGCGGACAACCCGCGCGTCCTGGCAAGAGCGTAACCCGCCCGATCACGGTGGGTATCGGCGACGGCGGGAACGAGATCGGTATGGGGAAGGTGCGGTCGCGGCTCGCCCGGCTCGACGCGCTGCGCCGGCGGATCGCCTGCGTGGTGCCCGTCGACCATCTGGTCGTCGCCGGTGTGTCGAACTGGGGCAGCTACGGCGTCGTCGCCGCGCTCGGCCGGCTCACCGGCCTCGACCTTCTTCACACGCCGGAGATCGAGCGGCGGCTCATCCAGGCGTGCGTGTCGGCAGGCGCCTGCGACGGGGTGACGCGGCGGCGCGAGCCGACGGTGGACAGCCTCGCGGCGGACACGCATGCGGCCGTCGTCGACCTTCTTCGATTGGCGTCTCGTTCCGGTATGATGGGGGGCGGCCGCAGCGGGAGACGAAGACGACCATGACGATCCACGAAGAGTACCGCGCCAGGCACCCCCGGTCCGCCGCGCTCTGGGAGCGGGCCCGGCGCTCGATTCCGGGCGGCATCACCCACGACATCCGCCACCTTGCGCCGTTTCCGACCTACGTCGAGCGCGCCGCGGGGACGCGCAAGTGGGACGTCGATGGCAACGAGTACATCGACTACTGGATGGGGCACGGCGCGCTCTTCCTCGGCCACTGTCACCCCGCGGTCGTCAGGGCGGTGCAGGATCAGGTGGCGCGCGGCACGCACCTGGGCGCCTGTCACGAGCTGGAGGTGCGCTGGGCCGAGCTGGTCACGCAGCTGGTCCCGTGCGCCGAGCTGGTGCGGTTCACCATGTCGGGCACCGAGGCGACGCACCTCGCCATGCGCGTGGCGCGGGCCTACACCGGACGCTCGAAGATCGTGAAGTTCGCGGGCCACTTCCACGGCTGGCACGACGGCGCGGTGGCCGGCGTGAACCCGCCCTACGAGGTGCCCATGTCCGCCGGCGTCCCCGGCTCGACCCTCGATCAGCTCGCGATCTGCCCGCCCAATGACATCAAGGCTGTCCAGATCGCGCTCGAGCACGGCGACGTCGCCGCGGTCATCCTGGAGCCGGCGGGCGGCCAGTCGGGCACGACGCCGACGATTCCGGGCTACCTCCAGGAGCTGCGCGAGCTGACGACGCGTCACGGCGTGGTGCTGATCTTCGACGAGGTCATCACGGGCTTCCGGTATTCGCCCGGCGGCGCCCAGGCGTACTTCGGCGTCACCCCCGACCTCACCACGCTCGCCAAGATCGTCGCCGGCGGCCTGCCCGGGGGCGCCCTGTGCGGCAAGCGCCCGCTGATGTCGTTGCTCGCGTTCCGCGGCGATCCCGACTGGGATCGGAGCCAGCGGGTGGCGCACGCCGGCACGTTCAACGCGAATCCGACCTGCGCCGCCGCCGCCATCGCGACGCTCGAGCTATGCTCGGACGCGTCGCTGCAGGCGCGCGCCAACAAGGCGGGCGAGGAGCTGCGGCGCGGCCTCACCGAGGCGATGAGGCGCGCGGCCGTGCCCGGCACCTGCTACGGCGAGGCGTCGATCGTCCACGTCTCGTTCGAGGGCAAGCCGGGCCTCGCCGGCCCGGACCGGCCGCGGCGCTCGAGCCTCTATCACCTCCTGCGCTGCGCGCTCTTGAACAACGGCGTCGATTGCTCGATGAACCACGGCTGGATCTCGGCGGTCCACAGCGACGGGGATCTCGAGCGCACGGTGCAGGCGTACGAGCGGGCCTTCCAGGCGATGGTCGCCGAGGGCGCCTTCAAGGGCGCATGACCTTCCGCCGCCGCGCCGTCGGGCCGGGGACGGTCGGCCTGGCCCTGGCCCTGCTGCTCGCCGGCTGCGTCTACTATCCGACCGTCGGGGACATCGGCGGGGCGCACCTCGCGCCCGAGCGCGGCCGCGTCGTCCGCAACGGCGACGGGGCGCTCTTCTTCGTGGACATCACCAACTCGGGCATATCCGAGGACTTCCTGGTTCGGGTGGAGATGCCGATCGCCAAGCGCGCGCAGATCCTGAGCGCGACCGGCGAGCCGCTGCAGAAGCTACCGGTGCCGGCGACGAGGATGCTGAGTCTCCGTGCCGGCGGCGAGCGCGTCGCGCTCTCGGATCTGACGCGCGAGCTGAAGGCCGGCGAGGTCGTCATCGTCACGCTCTTCTTCGAGAAGACGGGCGCCCTCGGCGTGGTCTCGTCCGTCGAGTAGCCCCGCGCCGCGCGCCGCGAAGTAGACGCGCCCCGCGCCCGTCTGTTATCCTCACGCGTCTGGTGGGCAGGTAGCTCAGTTGGTAGAGCACAGGACTGAAAATCCTGGTGTCGGCGGTTCAATCCCGTCCCTGCCCACCAGTTTTTCCGCCGCTTAGCGAGCGCTCTTCTCCCTGCAACCGGAATCGTCATCGGAGCCTCACGTGCCCCGAGGGGCGCGGCGATTTCGGCGCGCGCGTCCAGGTTACGAGCAACTCAGCGTCGAGGAGCTGGACGTGACCTTGTGAGCAGTCTCTGCACCACATCAAGCGAGAGGCTAGCGGCTACATCCCATCTCTCCTCGATCTGGGACCCCGGGTAGCCGCGTCAACTTGGTGATGCCGGAGCATCATGCACATCGAGCGCCGGTACGCCGAGTGGTACCCTACGTTCCGCCAGGCGTCGGCCGGCCGGCTGCGGCAATTAAGCGTTTGCTCGCCAGCTCGGCCGCCCTCGAAATCGAGAGACTCATTAGCACAGGAGCAGACCGGGGTCGGGTGTCGGCCCCCGGCGCAGCTGACGAGACCGAAGGTCGACCAACATGGTAGCGGGCCAGGATCGTGCGGGCATTTTTTCGGCTGTTCAGCACAAGCGTTTTCGGCCGCTGTGGACAGGGTCGATCATGTCGTGCGTCGCCTACATGACCGCGCTCACGGCGTGCAGCTGGGTAGCGTTCGACCTGCACCACCACTCGAGCACCGTCGGCCTCGTGGTGTTCGCCTCATTCCTGCCATCGCTCATCATCACTCCGTTCGCCGGTGTTTTCGCCGACCGCTACGACCGGCGGACGATGTTGCTCACCATGAACGTGATCGGCCTGCTGTCGACCCTCGGGCTCGCTTGGCACGCATGGACCGGAGACCAGAGCGCGTGGCCGCTCGCCGCGTTCTCCTTCATCCTCGGCGCAGCCCGCTCGTCGAGCACGCCGATGGAGCAGGCGATGCTCGGGAGCCTCGTTCCGGCGCGCGATCTGCTCAACGCTGTCTCTCTTCTCCAGGCGAACCTGAACGGTGCACGGCTGCTGGGCCCACTGCTGGCCGCGCCGTTGCTCCACGTCGGCGGTGGCGCCGGCGCCTTCCTTGTCGCGGCCGCGCTCTTTGCCCTGGCCTTCTGGGCGATCTGGGTGTTAGGCGAGGTACCGCACCAGCGTAGCGGCTCGGATCACAACCCGCTTCCGCAGTTCGCACAGGGGGTCCGCTACGTCTTCCATGCCCGGGTCGTGTGTTCGGTGATCACGCTCGTCTTCGTTCACTGCGCCTTCACGATGGGCTACGACGCCGCCCTGCCCCGGCGAGCGTCCGATGTGCTCGGCGCGACCGGCACCGCCTATAGCCTGCTCATGATGGCGATGGGCGGCGGCTCGCTCATCGGCGCCTTTCTGCTCGCCGGCTTCGCCCGACGGGTCCACTACGGCTATCTGTTCTTCGCGACGAGCATCCTCAGCGGACTGACCTTGGTGCCCCTGGGGTACGCCGTCTCGTGGCCCGGTACGTTGCTCGCGGCAGCGGCTGTCGGTCTCACGCAGTCGATGTTCATCGCGCTCGCGACGACCTTGCTCCAGATCGCCACCCCCGACCACGTTCGCGGCCGGGTGCTCGGGTTGTACTGGGGGTCGACCGGCGGGGTGATGGCCGTCAGCAACCTCGCCACCGGCCGTCTGGCCGACGGGTTAGGCGCCGGGCCGATGCTCGCGCTGCCGGGTCTCGCCTTCGGCGCGGTGACCGTCCTCACACTGTGCGCTCCGACCCTGCGAGAGATCTATGGCCGTCGCGTGGCAAGCGCCGCTGTGCCACCCGCAGTCGGTAGGTTGCGACCACGGGTCGGGAGAGTCGACGTAGCTGACTGACTTCAGTTGCGGCCGTACGGCATTCTTGAAGGTCGCGCGGCCGCCGAGCCCAATTGGAGTTGTGTCCCAGTTGAGTCCCCGTCAAGGGCATTCGAGAGTATTCGAGAGCACCTGCCCACCAAGTTTTCCACGTCCTTTCCCGACACCGGCTCCGTCATCGCCAGCCCACTGTGCCCAGGAATTTGCCCACGACGCATCGCGAGCTTCGCGGCGGCGTCGCGGAGCATCGCCTCTTCCGCCATCGCATAGCGTCGATAGACGCTCTGAGTCTTGTGGCTAGGGATCATTTGGCGCGATCAGCTGAGACAAGATTCCTTCTTGACCGCGCTTCTCGCCTCGCCTAGCATCCCGTGCATCTGAGCGAAACCGTCCGGTCTTTGGGGAGGCAGCGATTGCGCTGGCTCGAGACCCCGGACAATCCTCTGGCGGCCCGATGCCGCCGAGGACGCTCGTGCCTTCGTGATCTTCATCGCCGCTCTTGGCCCTGCAACGCTCACTACCGGGAAGGAGATCGGGGATGGCTACAAATGATCGCGTTCACCGGGCTCCTCGGGCGTCCATCGGACGGCGGGATTTTCTGAAACAGACCGGGTGGGCCAGTGTCGCCGGGACCGCCCTCGTCGGGATCAGTCGCTCCCGCGCGTTGGCCCATCCCCCCTCGCCCTATGCCGCGTGGCATCCGGCCAGCGATACACCTCCCAAGCGCGGCGGCGTCGTGACGCGCGCCTCGGCGTGGGATCCACCCGTGCTGGATCCACGCCTGACGAACTCGGTAGGTCTCTTCCAGATCGCGACGCTCACCTACAACCGTCTGCTCCGCTACCCGTTCGCCGATGAAGCCAAGAACAATGCCGATCTCACGCTCAAGGGCGACCTCGCGGAGACATGGGAGGGGAGCGCCGATGCCAGGACGTGGACCTTCAAGCTACGCCAGGGCGTCAGATGGCACAACGTCCCACCAGTCAACGGGCGGGAGCTCGTCGCCGCCGACGTCAAGTACTGCTATGAGGCCTATGCGAAGGAGGGGGTGCAGTCGTTCACGTTCCAGGAAATCGAGGGCATGACGATTCCCGACCGGTACACCATTCGCATCCATCTCAAGACGCCGAATACCATGTTCCCCCAGAACGTGGCGGAGGCCGTGACCGTCATCTTCCCGCGCGAGGTACTGGAAGAAGACGGCGATCTCAAGAAGCGCATGATCGGCACGGGGCCTTTCATCCTGAAGGAGCACGACCGCAAGGTCAAAGTGGTCCTCGTCCGCAACCCGGACTATTTTGACAAGGGGTTTCCGTACCTCAACGAGTACCGCATCCTGTCGACGCCCGATGCGGCCACGCGCTGGGCGGCCTTCCGAACTGGGCAAAGCGATATCCTGGGGCTCCAGAGCCTCGGCGATGTGAAGGCCGTGCTCAAGACGAACCCGACGGCGATCGTCCAGGAGGTGACCACGGTCCTCTCGCCGTTCGGCTTGACTCTGGCTCAGGACAAGCCGCCCTTTAACGACGTGCGGGTGCGCCGGGCCATCTCGATGGCCATCGACCGGCAAAAGCACGTGGACACGCTCTATGAAGGACATGCCATTCTCGGCTGGGGGATTCCGTATTTCTATTTCCAGGACGACCTTCCTACCGCCGCCGACCTCGGCCCGTACTGGCAGCATCGTCCGGCGGAAGCGAAGAAGCTCCTGGCGGAGGCGGGATATCCGAATGGGCTCAAGACGACGCTCTTCTACTACGAGTACTTCCCCCAGATGACGTCGCAGATCCAGCTGGTGCAGCAGGATCTGAAGCGGAACCTCAATATCGAGCTGGCCATCACCAAGAACGATTACACGACCTACTTTGGCCGCTATGCCGAAGGGAAATGGGAGGGCATGGCCTGGGGGTTCCAGACCGGATACGCGGTGAGCCTCGACGAGCGGACGTATCAGTACATCCACTCGAAATCGCCGAAGAACTATTTCCGCGTCGCCGATCCCGTCATCGACGAGCTCGCCACCAAGCTGCGGCAAACCCGGGATCGTGCCGAGCAGCGCACCATCACCAGGAAGATCGTCGCCAGGGAGCACGACCAGGTACTGCGGATGTGGATGCCCTACGACGCGGGCTTCGCGCTCTGGCAGCCCTACATGCGGAACGTCGGTCAGTTGGACCTGCGCGGCAACTTCGGGTACGGGAGCTCGACCCTGGCCCGTCTCTGGCTCGATCGGTGAGGAACTGTATGGCGGTGCGCATCCCGTAGCTGGCCGGAGCTCAAGAACCGGCCGCTCTCGCGTTGCGGGAGGGGGAGGACGAGGCATGAACACGCGCTGGTTACCCGTGGCCGGTGTCGCCGATACGGGCAACGCGGCGATCTTCACGTGCGCCTATCACGGCTGGACCTATCCCAACGATCGATTGGTAGGGCGTGAGCATCTGAACGAGGGTTCGTCGGTTGAATCCGACCCCCGCAACCCACGAACTACTTACTGACTAGTTCAGACGTGACCGGCGTGAGAACAATCGAACACGCTTCGAGTGTGTCCAAAGTGTGTCCCCGTCGAGGGCATTCAGGATCATTTCGGGGCACTCAGGCGCAATGAGGTCGGTTCGATCAGCGCTTATGAAGCTAGCAC
>Ga0137403_10002185_pt1 | contig 24041 bp, 23 predicted proteins | sample CZOMad2_1_16fung_FD_122057 | JGI IMG/M metagenome (GOLD analysis project Ga0137403, IMG submission 122057) | Vadose zone soil fungal communities from Angelo Coast Range Reserve, California, USA - CZOMad2_1_16fungal (Hybrid Assembly) | ecosystem: Environmental > Terrestrial > Soil > Vadose zone...
GCGAGCCACTTCCCTGCTGTAACTTGATGTACCCGAAGGGGGGTGACGCTCATGTTGATGATCAGCTGGCTCACGGCGGCAGCCCGGTTACTCTCGAGCGCAGTCGGATACTTTACGACGGCGTTGGGACGTTCCGAGACGCTGGGTTGGCAGTAGTAATGGCCGATGGGATCTCTCCCCCAGTACTTTATGCCTAGCAGAAATGTTCGACTGAGTGGCTTCGTCGCCCTTATTGTGGCTGCCTCCGGCCTGTGCCTACTCATCGGTTGGCGCGCGGGGGCTCCTTTTCCGGGCTGGTGGCCGTTTGCGTCGTTCCTGCTAGTTGCTGCTTTGTTGGAAGGCGCGTTCACGACACGCGTCCGGCTGGCTGCAAGTGGGTCGATTTCTTTCATAATCCACCTTTCATCGACGCTTCTATTCGGTGTCTTTTGGGGCGCCGCGATAAGCGCTGCGTCGACGCTACTGGGCAACATCGCGAGGGGGAACGAGCCTCTCAAGACCCTCTTCAACGTTTCCCAGATCATCCTGGCCATATTCGCTGGCGCCACCTGTTACAGTGCTCTCGGCGGCGCACTACCTCCGGCCTATCTCGGTGGCGGTGGCATCCTCTCAGGGTCCGCCGCGCAGCGGGATCTGGGTCTCTTCTTCTTGTTCTCGGCCGTGTACTTCGTGGTCAACTCGGCCGCGGTGAGTACCGCGGTAGCGCTGAGCTCGGACCGGGCGTTTCGAGAAGTCTGGAATGTCGCTGCGCGCGGCGTCTTCGGATATGACCTCGCTGCCAGCGTTCTTGCCGTCATGACGGCCTGGTTGTACGCCCGATTCAATTACTGGCTGGGATTCGGGTCCTTAGCCGTGGTTCTCCTAGTGGTTCCGATGGTAGCGGTTCGACACGTCTACGGGCTCTATCGGCAGCTGCAGGAGAGTGGGCAAGAGCTCCTTGAGCTGATGGTCAAAGCTATTGAGGCCCGCGACCCCTATACCTCGGGCCACTCTGTGCGGGTCAGCAAGCTATCGCGAACTATAGCGGTGGAGCTCGGGCTTGCAGCACCCCTCATCGAGGAGATCGAGACGGCCGCGCTCCTTCACGATGTGGGTAAGATTCATGAGGAATTTGCTCCGTTGCTGCGTAAGGAATCAAAGCTCACAGAGGCGGAAACTGCTTTGATGCAGACCCACGCCGCAAAGAGTGCGGAGCTGGTCGGTATCATTTCAAAGTTCCGCGGTTTTGTGCAGGAGTCTGTAAAGCACCATCATGAACGGTGGGATGGAAAAGGCTATCCAGATGGGCGAGGCGCTGGGGCCATCCCGATCGGAGCGCGCATCATACTCGTCTCGGACACCATCGATGCGATGACAACCGATCGCCCATATCGGAAACGCCTTTCGGGCGAAGCGGTGCTCCTTGAGTTACAGCGGCACAAGGGTACGCAGTTTGATCCAGCGGTAGTAGAGTTGGTCGTGTCATCGGTCGCGGTGCGCCGCCTTATCGCCGAGCCTTACTCGGCAACCGCGAGTTCCGAGCTTCGCTCCATGCAAGCCAAGCGGCTCAGTTGGCCGTCAGCTCGTCTTTGGCGGGCGCGACAGGCATAGTGTAGACCGGGTTGCCCAACTGCCACAACCGCCCGCGAACTACGTGAGTGCACCGAGCCGCTTAAGGTGGAGTCCCACAGCGGGCGGCATCTCCAGCAGTCTATGACGAAGGTTTTCCCACTCATTGGTTACATCGCGGCCAAGGCGGCGGCCAATCATTACAGCTGCGGCGAGTACTTCGGCTTGGTCGAGCAGAGCGAGATTGTCCAATAGTGGTCGCAGCCCCTCCACGAGCAGGTCAACTGCCCGATCCTCCTCTGGCGTCGTTGCCACTACGGCCGCCCAGCGGGTAAAGACGCCCTCGAAATTAGGCAGAGGAGTCATCTCGGCATCATAGGTGACTACGCGCCTGGCCAGTTCCCTTGACTGTACTTCTTTGTCGAGAACGGCCATAACATCCGCTTTCATAAGAAGCCACAGTCGTAGCATCGGTACGGGCGTATCCGCCGGCAATCTCGCGTCGACGAAGCCGATGGCGGCTGCCGCCTCAACTGGGTGTGAAAGCAGTGCGTGCCCCAGCGCCTTCCAATACAGGAGCTGAAGCTCGCCGTATCCGCTGAATCCCGCACCGAGAATGCGTTGCCCTCGCTCGGCCCATGCGACTTGAGCAGAGGGGTCGCCGATCCTTCCGTAGCAAACAGCAAGATTCGCACACGCGGTCCCCAGGAGATCATCATTTCCAAGCCTTTGGGCGGTCCGATACGCCGCCATGTGATGCGTGATCGCCTCTTCATACCGCCCCTTTAGGGTCGCATGAACCCCCAACCCGGTGTGGACTCGCGCCACCGCGGAGTTGGCGAACCCTCCTTTGCGAACAATGTCCCAGGCCGCCTTCACATGCGCCAGGCTCGCGGCGCGATCCCCATATTGGTAGCTAAGCACCGATCGGGCAGACGACAGGTGAAGCATCTCGTCGATACTGTCGCAGGGAATCTGGTCCGCCAGGGCATACGTTCGCCTCGCGGCGTAAGGATTCCTAATAGACGCCGCTACCGACGCTGCCACACTGACGGCTTTCACTCGATTCCTTGGCTCGCCACTGTCCTCAATGACCCGCCACAGCTCTGCGACCTCTTCAGCCGCGACGAAGCTGGTGCGCGTATCGCAATGCCCTCGCGCATTGATTCGTAGAACCCTGAGCAGTTCCGCCTCGCTGCCATGGACGGTTGCCAGGTTCTCCTCGATGAATCGCAACGACTCGAGCCAGTTCCCCTGTTCTTGAAGCGCTTCAGCGCGCAGCGCGACAGCGCGTGCCCTACAATGTCCAACGAAGTGGGATTGTCCGGTCGCCAAGGCCCGGTCCGCTTCGTGGGGTGCGCCGGACCGAATCGCTTCTGAGGCACCGGACAGGAGATAGGGAATGGCTTCCTCGAACCGAGCACTACGAATGCAATGCCAGGCTATCTCGAGGCCCCATTGGCCCGTCATGTCAGCGCCGCGTCCGAGCAATCGATTGGCGATGCGGGAATGCAGTTCTCTGCGCACGGGTGAGGGGACGGCTTGATAAGCGCAAGCGCGGATGAGCTCGTTCACGAACTCCAGTCCGCGACTGCCGTCCCTGAGGACTCGGAGGCCCGCGAGCTGACTCAGACCCCTCATAGTGTGACCAAGGCCGAGATCGGCAAGGGCGTACATTTCCAGATCGTTCAGACGAGGCCCGAGTATGGCTGCAAGGTTCAAGACGCTCTCCGTGGCCGGATCTAGTTGCCTGCTGATCCTTGCAACCAGTTCGCTATAGGGGCCCTTTTCAGGGTGATCAACCAGCTCCGGCGTCATCGCCCCCAGCGACAGCGCCAGCGACTGCTCCCCGTGCGCCTGCCAGTCCTGCACCAGCAGCTCGAGCACCATCGGATAGCCCGCAGCAGCCCGTAGCAGCGCCCTCCGGGCCGCGCCCGCCGGCTTTGCCTCCCCCGGCGGGATCACGGAGTCCAGCAGGGAACTGCTCTCTTCATCATTCATCGGCGGGACCCCGATCGCCTGGAAGCCCAGACCCGCCGCCCCTTCCAGCAGCCGCGCCGCCTGCGGCGACTGCCCCAGCTCACCCGGCCGCACCGTCATCACGACCATGATCGGCTGCTCCTTCGCCCGCCGGATGAGCAGATGCAGCACCGCCAGGCTCACATCATCCGCGAGATGGAGATCGTCGACCACGAGGATGACCGGATGCTCCTCCGCAATCGCGAGCACCATCTCATGCATCGCCTCCGCCAGCCGCACCCGCGCCGTTTCGCCCTGGCTGTCCACCGACGGCGGGAGGTTCGGGAACCGCTGCCGCACCTGCGGCACCGTCCGCCCCAGCTCCGCCAGCGCCTCCGGCGACGCCGCCGTGACGCCCGGCCGCTCGAGCAGCCCCACCACGAGCCCGGTCACGACCGAGTAGGGAATCTCCCGCTCGAGCTCGTAGCACTGCACCCGGCTGACGCTCGCGCCCTCGAGCCCCGCCGCGGTCGACAGCCGCTCGACGAGCGTGGTCTTGCCCACCCCTGAGTCGCCCCGCACCAGCGCGTGCCCCGGCTCACCCCGCTGGGTCCGTTCCCATCCCTCGTATAGGACCCGGTACTCGGCCTGACGGCCGATGAAGGGCCGGCCCCGCCACTGATCGGTCCGGACGCTGGGAATGCGATCGTTGGCCGACCGCTCCCACCCGCGCCGCCGGAGCCGGATGGCGATGCCCTCCACCAGGTCCGACGGCACGGCGCCAAGCTCTCTCGCGAGAGTGTCCTTCCACTCCTCGAACACCCGGAGGGCGGTAAGGCGGTCGCCGTCGAACGCCCGCGACTCCATCTTGGCGCGCACCGCGTCCTCGCTGAGCGGATCGAGCACCATCATCCGGTCGGCCAGCCGTTCCATGGTCCGCGAATCGGCGGTCCGCCGGCAGCGGTCGATCAGGACGACCATGGCCTTGAGAATGGCCGGAAGGAGCCGGGCCTGCTGGCGCTCCCTCCACCGCAGGAACTCGTCGGCATCGGCGACGTCGAAGCCGTCGAGAAAGGCGGCGACGTCGAGCTCGGGACGGGCCTCGTCCGCCAGGACCTCCCCTGATTCCAGCCGGGCCAAATCGACGGCCACCGCGCCATCCACCAGCCGGATGGTGTCCCGGCTGGTCTCGATCACGCCCCGGCCGAGCTTGCCGCGCAGCACCGAGAGCGCGGTCGACAACGAATGACGCCCCTCCGCAGCGGAGGCGCGCGGCCAGAGGAGGTCCACCAGATGGTCGCGGCGGTGCGCGGTCCGCCGTTCAACCGCGAGGTACACCAGAAGGGCGACGTGCTTCTTCACCCGAAAGCGGATGGGGTTCCCGTTCGAGGCAAACAGGGCCGGCACGCCCAGGGTGCGGAGGAAGAGCTGCGCGTCCATCGAGCTGTGTGGGGGTGGCGCGAGACTAGAACGCCGGTATCAACCGACTCTCAAACATGGGGCGACTTTCCGGGTGCGGCTAGACGTGGAGCCCCCTGCTGGCGCCTCGCATCCCGGCGTTGCACATTCGGTTGGCCCATGTCCGGCAACTACCAGCGCGCCTACCAGGAAGCGATGCAATCGCCCGACCAGTTCTGGGGTCGGGCCGCCGAGGCGATCCACTGGCTCAAGCGGTGGGATCGGGTCCTGGACCCGTCCAGGGCCCCCTTCTACCGCTGGTTCACCGGCGGCGAGCTCAATACCTGCTACAACGCCATCGACTATCACGTCGAGCACGGTCGAGCCGACCAGCTCGCGGTCATCTATGACAGCCCGGTCACGGACACGCGCGGGACGCTCACCTACCGCCAGCTGCTGGACCAGGTCGCCCGCTTCGCGGGCGTGCTGACGTCGCTGGGCGTGGCCAAGGGAGACCGGGTGCTCATCTACATGCCGATGACACCCGAAGTTCTGATCGCCATGTACGCATGTGCGCGAATCGGCGCGATTCACTCGGTTGTGTTCGGTGGATTCGCCTCCCATGAGCTCGCGGTCCGCATCGACGACGCCACGCCCAAGGTCGTGGTGTCGGCTTCTTGCGGCATCGAGATCAAGCGCATCGTCGAATACAAGCCGCTGCTCGACCGCGCGCTCGAGCTCTCCCGCCACCAACCCACATACTGTGTCACGCTGCAGCGGGCCCAGCACCGTTGCGCCATGGTCGAGCCGCGCGACCTGGACTGGCACCAGCTCATGGCTTCGGCTCGACCCGCCCCCTGCGTGCCCGTGTCGGCGACCGATCCGCTCTACATCCTCTACACCTCCGGCACCACCGGCCTGCCCAAAGGCGTCGTCCGCGACAACGGCGGCCACGCCGTGGCGCTCAAGTGGTCCATGGAGCACGTCTACGACGTGAAGCCGGGCGAGGTCTTCTGGGCCGCCTCCGATATCGGGTGGGCGGTGGGCCACTCCTACATCGTCTATGGACCGCTGCTCCACGGGTGCACCACGATCATCCACGAGGGCAAGCCGGTCGGCACGCCCGACCCGGGCGAGTTCTGGCGGGTGATCGAGCAGTACCAGGTGCGGGCTCTGTTCACCGCGCCGACGGCCATTCGCGCGATCAAGCGCGAAGATCCGGAGGGTCGGTACTTACGCAAGTATGACGTCTCCTGCCTGCGCACCCTTTTCCTCGCGGGCGAGCGGCTCGACCCGGACACCTACCACTGGGCCCGAGGTCTGCTGCAGCGACCGGTCATCGATCATTGGTGGCAGACCGAGACCGGATGGCCCGTCGCCGCGAACTGCATGGGACTCGACCCCCTCCCGGTCAAGCCCGGGTCGCCCACCAAGCCGGTGCCCGGATATCTGGTCGAGATCCTCGACGAGGAAGGCCATCCGCTGCCGGCCAATCGCGAAGGCGCCGTGGCCATCCGGCTGCCGCTGCCGCCGGGCACCCTGCCGACGCTGTGGAACGACGACGAGCGCTTCCGCGAGATCTACCTTACCCGCTACCCCGGCAGATACCTGACGGGAGACGGAGGGTACATCGACGAAGACGGATACCTCTATATCATGGGGCGGATCGACGACATCATCATCGTCGCCGGGCACAACCTGTCCACCGGCAGCATCGAGCAGGCGCTCGCCGGCCACAAGGACGTCGCCGAATGCGCGGTGATCGGAGTGAAGGATCCTCTGAAGACCCAACTGCCGGTCGGGCTGGTGGTCCTCAAGGCCGGCGTCACCCACGAGCCGGCTGCGATCGTGGAGGAGCTGGTTCAGATGGTTCGGGACCAGGTAGGTCCGGTCGCCAGCTTCAAGCAGGTAGGGATCGTCTCCCGGCTGCCCAAGACCCGCTCCGGCAAGGTCCTGCGGGGTACCATGCGCCAGATCGCCGACGGCGAGCCGTATCAGGTGCCTCCGACCATCGACGATCCGGCAGTCCTCGACGAGATCAAGTCGGCCCTCGCACGTCTCGGCTATGCCCGGGAGTCGCTGGCACGGATCGGCGGTTAGGCGCGGACCCGGGGTGCCATTCTCTGCCCGTTTCCCAATCCGGTGTTAGGTTGCAGCCGCCTCCCGACCAAAACGAGCCCCGTGATCCTGCACGCCGCATTGTCGGTCGCGCTGGTGCTGCTGCCTGGCCATTCCGTGGCCCCGGCCCGGGAACTCCTGACCCCTTCCGGCGGTCGGCCCCCGAAGATCGGCTTTCAGGACAATCGGGTACCCGCGGGACACCTGAATGGCGGCGTGCTCCACGTGACGCTCCGGGCCAGGCTCGGCCGTTGGTATCCCGACGGCGACCGGCGGTCCGGCCCGCTCATGGTGGCGGCGTTCGCCAGCGAGAGCGGCGCGCCGACCATTCCTGGACCGCTGATCCGGGTGAGAGCCGGCACCCGGATCCACGCGCGGATCGTGAACGACCTTCCGCGGGGCGTGCCGCTGGTGATGCACGGGCTCCTGACTCGGCCGGCCTCGGGCGGCGATACCCTGCGCGTCCCATCCGGACAGGCGCGCGAAGTAGAGTTCGACGCGGGCGCACCCGGGACCTATTACTACTGGGCCGCGACCAGCGACAGCGCGACTATCGAAGACCGGGTCGGTACCGACAGCCAGCTCGCCGGCGCTCTCGTCGTCGACCCAGCGAACGGTCCGGTCCCGCCGGACCGGATCTTTGTGCTGGGCGTGCTTTTCCTGTCCCATGCCGAGCCCTCCGGCTCCGATGTCTTCGCGGTAGCGATCAACGGTAGGTCCTGGCCCTTGACCGAGCGGTTCGACTTTGTGGTAGGGGACACGGTGCGCTGGCGCTGGATCAACCCGACGGCGGACAACCACCCGATGCACCTCCACGGCTTCTACTTCCAAGTGGACTCGAAAGGCTCGGAGGCCGCCGATACGAGCTATCCCCTAGAGGGACGCCGCCTGGTCGTGACCGAGCGGGTGGATCCCGGCGCCACGATGGCCATGACGTGGTCTCCGGACCGGCCGGGCCAGTGGCTCATGCACTGCCACATCCACGGGCACACCTTCCTCGATGCGTCCACCGGTCTTCACGCCCCATCGGCCAGCGCTCACCACACCGATACCGGGGGGATGGACGACATGGCCGGCCTGGTGCTCGGCATCCGGGTACGATCGGCAGCCGGAGCCGCCCCACCCGCGGCGGCGGTAGCGGCACGTCGCCGGCTCCGGCTGGTCCTGGGGCCGTCGGTGCTGCGCCCCTATGGTGCCCGGGTCGGTGTATCGCTCTCCGATCCCGATGGCGCCGTGCCCGACGTGGGCACGCCGGGGCCGCCCATCGTGCTCACCCGCGGCGAGCCGGCCGAGGTGACAGTGGTGAACGGGTTGGACGAGCCGTCGACCATCCACTGGCACGGTATCGAGCTCGACAGTTACTACGACGGAGTGGCGGGTTGGAGCGGCGGCGCGGAAGGAGTGGCGCCCACCATTGCGCCGGGCGACTCCTTCGTGGCGCGGATGACGCCGCCGCGAGCCGGCACCTTCATCTACCACGCCCATAACCTGGCGACGCTGCAGGTGGGGAACGGATTGGTAGGACCGCTCATCGTGCTCGAGCCGGGCGAGCGGTTCGACGCCTCGCGCGAGATCGTGTGGATCGTGGGCGGCCAGGACGTCGACGAGAACGGATTCCTGCGGCTCAACGGCACCCGATGGCCCGGCCGCCTTGCGGTCGAGTCCGGCCGCTCATACCGGGTCCGCATCATCAACATCACCGAGAACAACACGGGCGACGTGGCGCTGCTCGACGGCGACATCCCGGTCGAGTGGACTCCGATCGCGAAGGACGCGGCACCGCTCTCGGTCGCGCGCCGGACGGCGTCGCCGGCACGAGTGCGGACCAGCGTCGGTGAAACCCATGACTTCGAGTGGACACCGGCGCGGCCCGGCCGGCTACGCCTCGAGGTCCGGAACGGCGGGCAGGTCATGGTCGAGCAAGCAGTGGAGGTTCACTGAGCTACGTGCGATGGAGGATCGTAGGGCTCCTTACCCTCGCGAGCTTCGTCGCCTACCTGCTGCGCACCAACATGTCGGTTGCCGGGGAGCGGATGATGCGCGACCTCGGCCTCACCCAGATCCAGCTGGGCGTGGTGCTGGCGGGCTTTGCGTGGGGCTATGCCATCTTCCAGCTCCCCGGCGGCATCCTCGGTGAATGGCTGGGCGCCCGCAAGGCGCTCGCCTTCATCGCGGTGGCCTGGGGTGTCCTCAACATGGTCGTGGGGCTGGTGCCCGGAGCGGGCAGCGCCTCGCTGGTCGCGATCATCAGCACCCTCGCGGTGCTCCGCTTCCTCATGGGGGCTGCCCAGGCCCCGCTGTACCCAATCGCGAGCGGCCAGTCGATCGCCCGCTGGTTTCCGGTCACCGGCTGGGCCTTGCCCAACGGCCTCCTCAACGGCGGTCTGACCCTTGGCTCTGCCGCCACGGCGCCGCTGATCGCGTGGTTGACCGCCGAGCTGGGCTGGCGGCTCTCGTTCGTCGTGACCGGACCGCTCGGCATCGGGATCGCGGGCATCTGGTGGTGGTACGCGAGGGATCGTCCGGACGAGCACCCCGGCATTCGCCCTCGGGAGCTCGCGCTTATCGACGCTGGCCGCCCTACCGTCGGGCACGAGACAGCCTTCCGAGACTGGAGACTGGTGCTTCGAGATCGGAACGTCCTGCTCATCACCGCCAGCTATTTCTGCAGCAACTACGTCTTCTACTTCTTTTTCAACTGGCTCTACATCTATCTGGTGGACGTGCGAAAGTTCGAGGCACTGCGGGGCGGCGCCTTTGCGGCCGCGCCCTGGATCGCTGGAGCGGTTGGCGCGATGCTGGGCGGCGTGGTGTGCGACCAGATCTCGAAGCGCTATGGGTTCCGCTGGGGCCCCCGTCTGGTGTCGATCACCGGACTGGTACTCGCCGGCGGTTTCATCATCGCGGCCGGCACGGCGACCAGCCCCTACGTGGCGGTGGCGCTTCTGTGCCTCTGCCTCGCCTTCCAGCAGTTCACCGACAGCGCCGCCTGGGCTGCGACGATGATGGTGGGCGGTCGCCACGCGGCGGCGGCCTGCGGCGTGCTCAATACCGGGGGGAACGTGGTCGGCGGGATCGGCGCACTGCTGGTTCCAATCACGGCCCGGGTGCTGGGCTGGCCGGCCGCGTTGGGAATTGCCTCGCTGTTCGCGCTGCTGGGAGCGATCGTCTGGATCTGGATCGAGGCCGACCGGCCGGCGGGCGACTGAGCTGGTTCGCCGATCCGCCCCGTGATCGCGGGCACCGCAGGGACCAGGACCTCAGGGCATAGTGACATCCCCGCGAAGGAGCAAGCCATGACCATGCCGGACAACCAGGAGCGCTCGACCGGCGAGCTGTTCGGGCAGCTCAGCCAGGACCTCATGCTGCTGGTGCGGCAGGAGGCCCAGTTGGCGAAGACCGAGGTGCAGGCGAAGGTTGCGCGGGTGATCGCGGACCTGGTCTCGCTGGCCGCGGGCGGGCTGGTTGGCCTGGTCGGGACGCTCGCTCTGACAACTGCGATCGTCCTGCTGCTGGTCGATCCTCTCGGACTCGCGCCCTGGCTGGCGGCCCTGCTGGTCGGCGTCGTCCTCGCGATGGCCGGTTACGGCCTGCTGCGCGGCAGCCTGCGAGATCTCAAGGCGATGGACCCGGCTCTCCGTCGCGCGGTACACGAGATCAAGGAAGACATCCAGATGCTGAAGGAGCGGCGGCCATGACCGACCACCTCGACAGCCCCGAGGAGATCGAGCGCGTGATCGAGCGGACTCGGAGAAGGGTGGGCCGAGATATCGACGAGCTGGGGGAGCGGTTGAGTCCGCGGCGCTTGAAGCGTCGTGCCGGGCCGGTGCTCGCGATCGCGGCCGTGGGCGTGTGCGGTCTTTGGCTGCTCCGGCGCAACCGGGGCCGGATCGCGGGCCCGATGCGTGCCGCCGTAACCTGGCTGATCGCGCATCCCACCGTACTCACCACCGGGACGAGCGTGCTGATCGGGCTCCTGGTTCCTGCTAACAGGCGCGAGAGGCGACGACGGACGAGTGATGGCTACCAGCTCGACTAACCCGGTGGAGCTGCTCAAGGAGAGCGTGCGGGACTTCCTGGACGACGACTGTCCCTCTATGGCCGCCGCGCTCTCCTACTACACGGTCTTTTCCCTGCCGCCCCTCCTAGTCCTCCTGCTGCTTCTGCTCGGCTCCGTGCTCGACCCGCAGGACATCCAGGGCACCCTCGAGACCCGGATCCGGGCCCTCATGGGGCCGGCCGGCGGCGATCAGATCCGGACCATCCTCGCGCACGCGCATCGCCCCGGATCGGGGGCCCTGGCGACGGCCCTCGGCGCGGTGGCCCTGATCCTCGGCGCGACGGGGGTGTTCGGCCAGCTTCAAGTCGCGCTCAACAAGGCGTGGAAGGTGGCACCCGACCCGCAGAAAGGGGGCATCAAGCAATTTCTGCTCAAGCGCGCCTTCTCCCTCGGCATGGTGCTCGGTCTCGCGTTCGTGCTGCTGGTCTCGCTGGTGCTGAGCGCGCTGCTCGCGGCCTTCAGCGATTCGCTGGCCCGTATTCTTCCGGAGGGCCTTTCGGCGACGCTGCTGGAGGCGATCAATTTCGCCGTCTCCTTCGGTGTGATCGCGCTGCTCTTCGCGGCCATCTTCAAGGTGCTGCCTGACGCCACCATTGCCTGGCGCGACGTGTGGGTCGGCGCCGCCTTCACTGCCGTGCTGTTTGTGGCGGGAAAATTCCTATTGGGCGTCTACCTGGGCCACAGCAAGCCGGGTGAGGCATTCGGAGCGGCGGGCGCACTCGCGCTCATGTTCGTCTGGATCTACTACTCCTCGATGACGGTGCTGCTGGGCGCCGAGTTCACCCAGACCTGGGCCGTCCGGCGGGGGAGGGGAATCGAGCCGCAGCGGGGCGCTGTGCGGGTGGTACGAGAGTTACACCTGGTGCGCCCTCCCGGTCATCCGGCCGGGAGGGCGTAACAGGACGGCGTACCGCAGGGACTAGTTCGACGACGTTCCGGTTGTGGGCGGGGTTTCGCGGAGCCCGAACTGCTTCCGCAGCGCCGGCTCGTCCGCCATGGTCCAGTGCTCGGTGACCTGGTTGTCCTGGATGCGCAGCACCAGAATCTCGCCCGCGCTGGACCCCGCGTCCGACGGGCTGAGACGGCCGACCACCTTATCGCCGTCGGTGGCGATGTCCTCCACCTTGAACTGCCGCCCCGGCGCCTTGGCCCGCATGTCTTTTACCAGCGTCTTGAGCCCTTCGCGTCCCAGCGGCGCACCGTTGTTGGTCACGTTGTTTGCCACGATGTCGTTCACCAGCGCGAGATCGCCGGCGTTGTACACCTGATTCACGAACACCGTGAAGAGGGTCTTGTTCTGATCGGCATCCTGTGCCGACGCCGTGCCGGTCAGGGCTACCAGGGCCAGCCCGACCGCTGCGATCCGGGTCCTCATCGCGCTGCTCCTTCCGGTAGATGGCGTTGGGCCCCCCACCGGGGCCACATGCCTTTTAGACGCCTCCACCATACGAGAAGGTTGCGTAGAAGGTTTTGGCGCAGGGTTACGAACCGGTAACGGCGCGGCTCCCGAAAGGGTCGAGGGCGCGCCGGGTACCTCCCGGCGCGCCCTCGAGCTGGCTCCAGGCGACGCGGCTACAGGCCCAACGAGTAGTTGGTCCCCACCAGGGCTTCAGCCGGTGCGAATACCGGATCGAGGGCACCGGCGAGACCACTCGGCGCGATCAGGAGCTGGTCGATGGCCTGACGCTCGGACTCCGTCAGTGCCCGGTCGGGGCCGTTGAAGGTGTAGCCCGTGGTCGATCCCGACTGAATCGTGCCGGTGATGGTGGCGAACTGACCGCCGTTAACGAGGATGGCAAAGTTGGCCGATGCGCTCTGGCCCGACTGGGTCGCAGTGACCCCCAGGGTCCCGGTCAAGGCCACCGTCTCGCTGCCCCGGGTGACGGCGAACGTGAGGCTCAGCACGGACGTCGGATTGCCCAGCGTGAGATCCGCCTGGAGATGCGCGGACACGGCCGGCTGGTTGAGCGTGAGGCCAAAGTCGATCGCGACATGGTTCGTGCTCGCCGCGCCCGAGTTGGTGAAGTCGAGCCGATGGGCCCCGTCGGTCACGAAGCCGGCCGCCGTCGCCGCGAACGAGGACTCGGTGGCGGTCGCGGTGATGACGTAGTCGGCGTACGTGGTCGTCGGGTCCGCCGCCAGCACGCCGAGCTTGTACTGGGTCGTGCTGCTCTCGTCGGTGAGGTCGGCGTAACCGATCGGGTCGAGCGGCAGGACCGGAGTGTTGGTCAGCGGGTTGAGCGCATACAGGGTGAATCGCACGCCGGCGGCTGGGCCTCCGGTCGCGGCGCCCTCGACATACTGACCGGTGGAGGTGTCATAGACGTACACCCGGCCCCAGAGCGTATCCGCGATCAGCGATCCGGGACCGGTTGGCGCAGTGGCGAAGGAGGGACGGAGCGCCTTGACCGCAAACGCTTGCTTGCGAATGGCGGTCGCACGCATCGTGAGAGCCGGCCGGGTCGGCGCCATGGCAGTGAGAACGCTCGCAGTCCGGGCCGTCAGGGCGCTCGTGCCGCCCAGCGCGGAGAAGCTCAGAAGAATGGGCGCCTGGAACGGGGTATTCAGCGACTGGACGTCGTTGGTCAAACCGGGCGGATCAGACAACGTGGCGGGCGGCGCGCTGACGGGATCGCCACCGCAGCCGGCCAATGCGGTCGCGCAAACCGCAACGGCCAACGCCATGGCGCCCCTGGCTGACAGGGTCATCGGGAGCTCCTCCGAGCAGTTAATGTGTTGTCAGGTCGAGAGATGACGATGGGCGACGGGCGCCCGTCGCCCGGAGGAGGGCAAGTCAGAGGCCAGCGGCCCAGGCCTTCCCGGACAGGAGCTCCAGCACCAAGTCCGCACTGGCGCGGTCGGCGGCCTCCGCGGCGAAGTTGGTGACGACACGATGACGCAAGACGGCGGGGGCGACTGCCTTCACGTCGTCGAGGTCGGCCATGGGCCGCCCGGCCATGGCGGCGCGGGCCTTCGCTCCAAGCACGAGATACTGGGACGCGCGAGGCCCGGCGCCCCACTCGACGTATTCCTTGATGAACGGCGGGGCGTCCGGATCGGCCGGGCGAGTCAGTCGAGCGAGCGAGACCGCGGCGCGGATCAGCCCCCGGGAGACCGGGATCCGCCGCACCAGCGCCTGCATCGCGAGCACCGACTCGGCGTCGAACACCGCCTCGAGCCGGGCTCGCACCGCACCGGTAGTCTGCTCGACGATGGCTTCCTCCTCGCTGCGGCTCGGGTAGTTGACCCTGAGCTCGAGCATGAAGCGGTCGAGCTGCGCTTCGGGGAGGGGATAGGTGCCCTCCTGCTCGATGGGGTTCTGGGTGGCGAGCACGAAGAATGGATCGGGCAGGTGATAGGTGGTGCCGCCCGCGGTTACCTGATGCTCCTGCATGGCCTGGAGCAGGGCCGCCTGGGTCTTGGGTGGTGTGCGGTTGATCTCGTCGGCGAGCACGACGTTAGCGAACACCGGGCCGTGAACGAATCGAAACGCACGCTTGCCGGTGGTCAGGTCCTCCTCGATGATGTCCGTGCCCGTGATGTCGCTGGGCATGAGGTCCGGGGTGAATTGGATTCGATTGAAGGAGAGGTTCATCGCCTCGGCGATGGTCTGGACCATGAGGGTCTTCGCCAGCCCCGGGACCCCGATCAGCAGGGCATGACCGCCCGCCAGGATCGCCGTCAGGATGCCCTCGACGATCTCGTCCTGTCCGACGATCCGCCGCGCCACCTGGCTCCGGAGCTGGCCGACCGCGCTGACCAGCCGCTCGAGTTGTCGCACATCATCCTGAGGAACTGCCTGAGTCGCTGCCATGCTCGCCTTGGGTTTCGGGCAACTGCAACATTATCCGCAACCGGGCCGGCGGCGCCAGGATCGCAGCACAGCGGAGCGGGTTCGAATCCGCTTGCGAAACTTTTCACAAGCGCATAGCTTTGCGCCGTGCCAGACCCTGATCGGCCCGGCCGCGGAGGGCCCGGACCGGCGCGCTACGCCGGCTTGGGGATCCAGTTTGCGGTCACGATCCTGGTATTCGTGGTGGTGGGGCAGTGGGCCGACCGGAAGGCGGGCACAGGGGGTCTCTTCACGATTCTGGGAACCTTCCTGGCCTTCGGCGGCACGCTGTATTCGCTGGTTCGCAGTCTGAACAAGGACAATCGAGACCATCAGTGAGTGGAGGAACGCGATACCTCGCGGCGACGGCGCTGTTCGCGCTCCTGGCTGCGGGGGCGAGTACGCTCGTGCCCGAGAGCTGGAGACCGGGTTGGTGGCTCGCCCTGGGCATGACGCTACTGCTGCAGGCGCCGCTGGGATGGCGACTGGTGGCGTCGCTTGGCACCGACGGGTTTCTGGTGATCTGGGTGGCCGGCATCCTCCTGCGCCTAGTGGCCGTCGCCATCACCGGGCTGGTGGTCGTGCCGATGGTCGGCTGGTCGGCGGCGCCGGTGCTGCTCGCGTTGGTCGGGTTCCTGGCGGTTTCGCTCGCGATCGAAGGCGTCGTATCGGCTATTCAAAGCTCCCGAGTCGAGGGCTGATGAACCGACTCGTCCGGTGGATGGGATGCAGTACGCTGCTGGTGCTCCTCGCGACCGGCCCGGTAGCTGGTCAGGAGGCGGCCGGGACGCGGGAGGCGTTCCGGGCCGCGCAGGGAGGGCACCCGCACAGTCAGCGCGAGGTCGATATTCTGGGCCATCTCGCAAACACGCGCGAGATCGAGCTGCCGTACTGGAAGCCGCCGTACTATAAGGCGTGGGAACTGCCGCAGTTCCCACCGGTCCGGATCGGTCCCTTCCTCATCGACCTCTCGCCGACCAAGCACGCGGTCTTCACGGTTATCGCAGCGGTGATCGTCGGCCTCATCTTCATCCTGAGCGCGCGCTCGGTGGCTCGGGCACAGGCCGAGGGCCGGCCTCCCAAGGGGTTCGCCGGCGCGATGGAAGCGACCGCGTTGTGGATACGCCAGGAAGTGGTCCTGCCGAACGTGGGGCCTCACGGCGAGGGCTACGCGCCGTACCTGCTCACGACCTTCTTCTTTATCCTGGCCTGCAATCTTCTGGGACTGCTGCCGTGGGGCGCGACGGCGACGGGCAACATCGCGGTGACCGGTGGGTTGGCGGTGCTCGCGTTTCTGGTGATCGAGATCTCGGGCATGCGGGCGCTGGGACTAAAGGGCTATCTCGGCACGATCTTCTACCTGCCGCCCGGGCTCCCGACCTTCATGAAGCCGATCATGCTGGTCGTGATGACGCCCATCGAGCTGATCGGCAAGCTGGCCAAGCCGTTCGCGCTCGCGGTCCGATTGTTCGCCAACATGACGGCCGGTCACGCCCTGGTGCTGGCGCTGATCGGCCTGACGTTCACGTTCCAGAGCTATGTAGTCGGCGGTGTGGCGTCGGTCATGGCCACGCTGGTCATGCTGCTCGAGCTGTTCGTCGCGTTTCTGCAGGCGTTCGTGTTCACGCTGCTCACGGCCGTGTTCATCGGGCTGATGCGGGCGCAACACTAAGCGGAAAGTTTATTTGGTTTCACCGCAGAGGCGCAGAGGGCGCAGAGAGTTTGTTTGTTGGCCTAATGAGCGGTGAACACAAAAAAAGAAGAACCCCAGGACGCCGGGCGCTCGCGCCGTCCTGGTCGAGTAGTCCGCCGGACGGCGGATGATGCCCGCTGCTCCCGGGCACGTATCGGGGGCATTGGCGGGTCACCGCGGCGAGGCCGGGTCCAGGAGAACCGGCTGACGCGCGGCGGGCGCAAACTCCAGCGATCTCCTGTTTACGACCGGAGTCTCACATGCTGCACATGCTCGCCCTCCTGCAGGAAGCGGCGGCCGCGACCGCCGGCAAAGGGTACGGCCTCATCGGCGCCGGATTGGGCGCGGGGCTCGCCGTGCTGGGCGCCGGAGTCGGCATCGGACGGATCGGAGGCTCGGCTGCCGAGGGGATGGCCCGCCAGCCGGAGAACAGCGCGCGGATCCAGACGGCCGGGCTGATCTTCGCCGCACTGATCGAAGGCGTCGCGCTGTTCGTCGCCGTCATCGCACTGTTGATGCAGGGGAAGGTCACGTTCTGATGGAGAACGAACGATGAGAGCAACCTGGCTCATCCTGGGGGCGGCGCTCGGCGCCGCCTCACCAGTGGTGGCGCAGGAAGGAGAGGCCAGCGGCCCGCTGGTGGTGAACGGCGGCCTGATGATCTGGACCCTGGTCGTCTTCATCCTCCTGTTTCTGGTTCTGAAGCGGTTCGCCTGGCCCTCCCTGCTGGGAGCGGTCGAGGCCCGGGAGAAGCGGCTGGAAGAGCAGCTGGCCGAAGCCGAGCGCAATCGGATGGAATCGGCGCGCCTGCTGGAGGAGCACAAGAAGCTGCTGCTCGATACCCGGACCCACGCGAGCGCGATCCTGGCGGACGCTCGCGCCGCCGCGGAAAAGGAGCGGACGCTCGCCATGGAGAAGACCCGGCAGGAGCAGGAAGACCTTTTGGAGCGGGCCCGGCGGGAGATCGGCGCTGAGCGGGAGCGGGCGATCGTGGAGCTCCGGCGAGAGGCGGTGGACGTGTCGCTGGCGGCCGCGGCCAAACTGATCGGTGAGCGCCTAGGCAGCGAGAGTGACCGAAGGCTGGTCGAGGCCTATCTCGCCACGCTGGAGCCGGGCCGGTGAGACCGGTTACCGTCGCGCGCAACTACGCCGAGACGCTGTTCGAGCTGGGCGAGCGGAGCGGCCAGGCCGAGCTCTACGGGAACCTGGTCGATGCAGTGGCCGGCGTGGTGGAGACGACGCCGGCGATCAGCGACATGCTGGCGTCGCCGCGGGTGCCGAAGAACGAGAAGAGCCGCCTGCTCGGCGCCGGCCTCGCCACCGCGCCACGTGAGTTTGTCCTGTTCCTGCAAGCGGTGGTACGGCGCGGGCGGGGGCAGCTGCTGCGCTACATCGCGAACGAATACGCGGTCTTGCTCGACGTGAAGTTCAACCGGCTCCGGGCCGGGGTGACTCTGGCGCGGACGGCGGACGACGCATTGCGGCGGAGCATCGAGGCCGGTCTCAGCAAGGCGTTCGGCAAGGAAGTGATCGCTACCTTCAGCGCGGACCCGCAGCTGCTGGGCGGCGCCATCGTCCGGATCGGCGAACGAGTGTACGATGGGTCGGTGCGGCGGCGGCTGACGCGACTGAAACGACAACTGATGGGACGGTGAGAAGACGGTAAGAAGTAAGAGGTAAGAAGTTAGAGGTAGAGGTGAGAGGGGCTAGTCCAGCGCGTCGTGCAGGTCATACGCCACCCCGTGCAGCTCGAGCAGGGCGAGATATTCCCGGGCAAAGTCCCGCTCGCGGTGGCGTACGTCCTGATGCCGCAGGTCATCCAGCAGCCGCGCATCGTCGTGCGGGGTGACGCTGAAAGCCGCATATCCCGCCTGCCATTCGAACCTGGCCCGATGGGGAAAGCTGCGCCGGATCCACCGGGCGGTGCCTGCCTTGACCGCCTCCACGAGCGGGGCGAGCGCGAGCGCCGCCGGCAGCTCGACGTACAGGTGCACGTGGTCCCGCCCGGCGCCTGCCGAGACCAACCGAGCGCCGAGCGACCCGGCGAGGATGTCGGCTCGGGCAAACAGTCGGCCTCGCCACTCAGGGTCGAGCCAGGGTCGGCGGCCGCGGGTGCCCCAGATCAGGTGAACCCGCAGCTTGGCGTACGCGCCGGGCATGCGGGATGATCGTCGGAAGCTCAGTGCCGGCAGCCATCTGACGGTCGCAGCGCGTGGCGGAATAGCTCCGGCCACCTGCTGTCCGCCGGCCCGCCCCATTGCCTGTCCGCCTGCCCGCCTGCCCGCCTGCCCGCCTATCTTTACCCACGTTTTAGCCCGCGACGCGCCGATGCTGCCTGCCAACGCCGATCGCCGGGGTCTGCTTCAGTCCGTGTTCGGGGAATGGCTCGAGCGGCTGGTGGCGGAAACCGAGCGCAAGTTTATCCAGCGCCGGTACGTGCGCCCGCCCGGCGCGCTGCCGGAGATGGGGTTTCTGACGGCGTGCACCCGCTGCGGCGCGTGCGCACCGGTCTGCCCCGTGCAGGCCATCGGGACCGTTGCGCCTAACGGCGGGCTCGCCGCCGGCACCCCATTTCTCGAGCCCGATCGTCAACCCTGCATAGCGTGCGCGGACATGCCGTGCGCCCGGGCTTGCCCCACCGGCGCACTCACGGTGCCGGCCGAGGGCTGGGCGGGGTATCGACTGGGCGAGATCGAGTTCCTGCCGGAGCACTGCGTCACCTTCCGGGGGACCCCGTGCCGGGTATGCGTCGATGCCTGTCCGGTCGGACCAGCAGCGCTGGTGATGGACGGGACCGGCCACCCTTCGGTGCACTGGGAGGGTTGCGTCGGTTGCGGGGTCTGCGTCCGCGACTGCATCGCACATCCGTCGGCGTTCACGCTCCACTACGCGGAGGCTTGATGGCGGACGTCCCGTACCGGGTGGACAAGCCTTGGGGATACGAGCTGGTGTGGGCCCGCACCGACCGCTACGTCGGGAAGGTCCTGCACGTGAAGGCGGGTCACATTCTGAGCCTGCAGTACCACAACTTCAAGGACGAGACCATGCACGTCCTCCGGGGTCGGCTGGTGCTGCGCACCAAAGAGGGCGAGACGCTGGTGGCCCGGCCGTTTGTCGCCGGCGAGACGGTGCACATCCCGCCCAAGCTCATTCATCAGATCGAGGCGGTCGAGGACAGCGATGTGCTCGAGGCCTCCACTCCCCAGCTCGACGACCTGGTCCGGCTGGAAGATCGATACGGACGGGGCTCCGACCCATGCAAGTGATCATCCCGCTCGCGGGCAAAGGCACCCGGCTCCGGCCTCACACCTATCTCGTCCCCAAGCCCCTGCTCAAGGTCGCCGGGCGTCCGGTGATGGACTGGGTGATGGACCGGCTCGAGGGCCTCGCCATCGAGGAGCTGATCTTCATCACCGGCCATCTCAAGGACCAGGTCGAGGCCTACGCGCGGGCCCGCTACCCGTATCCCTCGCGCTATGTGGAGCAGAAGGTGCAGGACGGCACCGCCGGCGCGGTGAACCTCGCCCGGCCGTTCGTGCACGGGCCGGTGCTGATCATCTTCGTGGACACCGTGTTCGAGGCCGACCTCACGCTGATCAACCGGCTCGACGCCGACGGAATCATCTGGGCAAAGGAAGTCGAGGACTATCAGCGCTTCGGGGTGGTGGTGACCGACAGCCAGGGCTTCATGACGCGCATCATCGAGAAGCCCAAGGAACCGGTCTCGAAGCTGGCCAACATCGGGCTCTACTACATCCGGGCGGTGGACAGCCTCTGGCAGGGTATCGATCACGTGCTGCGCGAACCGATGAACCAGGGTGAGTACTATCTCACCGACGCATTCCAATGGATGATCGAGCACGGCAAGCGGATCTACACCGCGGAGGTGGGCGGCTGGTACGACTGCGGCAAGCTCGACACTCTGCTGGAGACCAATGAGATCCTCCTCCGGAAAGGCGCAGCCCGCCGGCGTGAGTTCCCGGGCGTCACCATCCACGATCCGGTGTACATCGAGGACGGAGTGGGGATCGAGCGCAGTGTCATCGGGCCCAACGTGTCGCTGGAGCAGGGGACCACAGTCAAAGACAGCACCATCGCCAATACGATGGTCGGCCGGGATTCCACGCTGCGCTGCGTCCGGCTCGACCGCGCCCTCATCGGTAATAGCGTGCTGGTCGAGGGGCTCGCCGGCAGCGTGACCCTGGGCGACCATTCCGAGGTGACGGCGAAGCCTGTGACCTGATGCGAGAGCTCGACCGGCTCTGCGAGTCGTACGGAGATCTGCTCCGGCATCTGGATCCGGCGGCGGCGAGCGCCGCCGGTTCTGTTTCCGGCGACAGCCGGTTGGGTCGCTTCGACGACGAGTCGGTGCGGGAGCATGTCGTGGCCCTCAAAGCCACGGCGTCGGCGATCGAGGAGCTGGAGGTCGAGGCCCTCGACGACGAGATCGATCGCACCGCGTTGCTCGACGAACTGCGCGCTACCGTCGGCAGCTGGGAGGAGGACCGGCCGCATCGGCACAATCCCGCGTTCTGGATCGATCACGTCGCCCAAGCGCTGACCTCGCTGCTGCTTCGTCCCGACCGGGCCGACGCCCCTGGTCATCGGGCCAACGCGGTCGCGCAGCGGATCGCCGCGATTCCCGAGTTCCTCGACGTCGCGCGTGCCACGCTCGCGCGGCCGCCGCTGGTCCTGGTGGACGGGGCCCTCGCGGAGCTCGGCGGCATCGGCCAGGCGCTGGCCTATGCGGCGGCGGAGCTCGGCCCCGAAGCACCGGGTGGACCCGATGCGCTCGGCGTGGCGGTCACCGCAGCACTCCAGGCGCTGGCCGGTTTCGGGCATTGGCTCCGCTCAGAGGTCGAGCCGGACACCGGCGTGGGCGGCGCGCTGGGCGAGGCGCGGTTCGACCGGCGGATTCAGCACCGGTACGCGGTGCCGGCCGGCGCGGGTAAGCTTTGGGGCTACGCGACGCGCCTGCTGGACGAGACCGACACAGCGCTGGTGGCGGAGGCACGCGCGCTGGACCCGGCGCGGGGCTGGCGCGATCTGGTGGCCCGGTTCGACGACGAGAGCGTGCCCGCGGTCGCCGCCGTGGACGCGGGGCTCGAGCAGGTCCGGACGGCTCTGAGCGGCGGCGCGGTGCCGATCCTGCCCGGGCCGATGCCTGTCGTCGTGGCCCCGTTGCTCCGCGGCGTGCTCTCCGAGATCGCTTATCTGCCGCCAACCGATCCGCCGGCGGCCGGCGCCGCGCGCCTCATGCTTCCGGCGGATCGGCTGAGCCGGTTCACCGTGCCGGCGGTTGCCGCGGCCGCCCTCGCCGGCCGGCATCTGCAAGAGAGCGCCGCGCGGAGGCTCGACGGCGAGGTGCGCCGGACTCTGCGCACGCCGATCGCGCTGAACGGATGGGCGCTCTACGCCGAGCAGTGGATGACGGATATCGGACTCTTCACGGAGGGCTACGAGCGGCTGGCCCGGCTGGCGCGCTTACTTCGTGCCGCCGGACTGCTGGCAGCGGACGTGGGGATTCACGCGCGGGGCATGACGGTGCCGGAGGCAATGGCGTTGCTCACCGGTCGGGCCGCGCTCCGACGGGGCGAGGCCCAGATCGCGGTGCGACGCATTCTCGCGCAGCCGGCCGAGGCCGGCGCTGCCGCGCTCGGCCGGCGTGAAATCCTCGCGCTGCGCGCTACCGCGGAGGTGCGAGTGGACGATCGCGCAGCGCTGGAGCGCTTCCACACCACACTGCTCGGCTTCGGCGCGCTGCCGCCAGGACTCGCCGGATGGGGGATGGGACTCGCGTCGTGACTAGCATTGCGTGCGCAATGCCGTCATTCTTCACGATGTGAAGATCACGGTCCTCACGTATCTCGACAGCCCGGACGAGAACTCCAAGGACTACGATCCGGTCGTGCCGCAAGTCGCACGCACCTTGCGACGCCTCGGCCACCGCGTCTCGATCCTCGGCGTCCACGGCGATGTCAAGCGCATCGTCAGCGGACTCTCCCGCCGCAAGCCTGATCTCGTCTTCAACATGATGGAAATGTTCGCCGATAACATCTTCGGCGACATTCCGATCACGGGGCTGCTCGATCTCCTGGGCGTGCGCTATACCGGCAGCGGCCCGGGCGAGCTCTACCTGAGCCAGGACAAGGCGCTCAGCAAGAAGCTGCTCTCCTACGAAGACATTCTCTATCCGCGCTTCGCGGTGTTCAACAAGGACTCCGAGATCGAGACCGGCGGCAACCTGCGCATGCCGCTCTTCGTCAAGCCGCTCCGCTCCGACGCGTCGCTGGGCGTGAGCGGGAAGTCGCTGGTCCACGATACACTGCAGCTGATGAAGCAGGTGGCCTCGATCCGCACCGAGCTCAACGACTCGGCGATCGCGGAGGAGTTCATCGACGGGCGCGAGTTTCTGGTCGGGGTGCTGGGCAACTCGCCGCCGAGGGCGCTCCCGCCGATCGAGGTGGACTTTGGCGGCCTGCCCGAGGGCGTGCCCAAGGTGCTCGACAGCAAGGCGAAGTGGGAGGAGCGCAGCGTCGAATACAAGGGCACCAAGACGGTCGTGGCGACCCTCCCGGATGAGCTCCGCGCGCGGCTGCAGAAAGTGGCGGTGGACGCGTATCGGGCGGTGCGGGTGCGGGACTACGGGCGGGTGGATCTCCGCCTCACCGACACCGGCGAGATCTACGTGCTCGAGGCGAACGCGAGCTGCTACCTGGAGCGGGGCAGCGAGTTCGCGATGGCCGCGGTCGCAGGCGGGCTCGACTATCCGAGGTTGATCGAGCGAATCGTGAACCTCGCGATGGAGCGGTACAACGGGAAACGGAGTTAGGCGGGCAGGCGGGCAGGCGGGCAGGCGGGCAGGCGGGCAGTGAAACCATTAGCATCCCTTAACGTCCCCGCTAGTCCCTCGTCAGCGCCGACATGCCATTCGCCATCATTCGCCGGGCAGCTCATCTTGCGCTGCTACTCCTTGCGTTGCCTCTCGCAGCGGTCGGCTGCGCCCAGCAGCCCCGCAACCACTCCGACGCCGACGTCCAGATCGATCACGAAATGAGCCAGTCCATGGGACAGGGAGCCCACCTGACCCTCACCCCAACCCGCCCGCCCAGCGGGGCGGACTCGGTTCGCGCCGCGGCGGTTGCCGATATGCTCCGCCGTGCCATTGCCCGGTACGCCGACGTCCGGCTTGCCGAAGCTGACGGATTCCGGCGGTTCGCACCGCGGCTGAAGAACCAGGCGGTCTTTCACTACACCCGCTGGTCGCGGGCGGTCGAGGCCGTCGTCGCGTTCGATCCCGCGAAGCCGACTTCGTTGCTGTACCGGCAGGAACCGGACGGGAGCCTCCGACTGATCGGCGCGATGTACACCGCACCCCAGCGGGCCACCTTGGACGAGCTCAATCGCCGCGTCCCGGTCTCGATCGCGCGCTG
>Ga0137403_10002186_pt1 | contig 24041 bp, 24 predicted proteins | sample CZOMad2_1_16fung_FD_122057 | JGI IMG/M metagenome (GOLD analysis project Ga0137403, IMG submission 122057) | Vadose zone soil fungal communities from Angelo Coast Range Reserve, California, USA - CZOMad2_1_16fungal (Hybrid Assembly) | ecosystem: Environmental > Terrestrial > Soil > Vadose zone...
CATTCCCTCCACAACCATGACTACCTTTACGGGCCCGTTGATCTCTGCACCGTCTTTTGGTTCCGAAAAGAACACTCGACCCTTGGGTTTCTCTTTCTTCCCGCATCCAATGATTACTAAAAGCGTAACCACGCAAAGCGCTAACAAGTTTATTCGATTTACCACGGGCATTCATCGCCTCCGTTGCTGAGCAGTATTCACCGCTAAAAATTAGGCACTCCTATTGCCCATATTCATCGCCCAGCCACCGCTCAATACGCTTTCGTGACGTTCAACAGGCTGGAGTAAACTAGACCATGGCTCGTTTATGGCAGAGAGTTTCCGATAACACAAACACGCCGACAGATCCGAGTGGAATCCGCCCAGGATTAGAATTAATCTCCCCGCAGCAAGCTGACGGGTATCAAAAAACTTATGAGAATTTATCCCAAGCTGTCACCCCGGAATGTTTTATCGGGGGTTCAGTCAGAGTTTCATCTGGATTCCCGATCGAAGCCTTCGGGAATGACAGACTTTGAAAGCTCTGGGATAATCGGGATCACGTGACACAAAAACGGTGAGTCTTAAGAAGCAAATGTACGATTTCCACGCTTCACTCCTTATTCAGAAACCCGGAAAACTTGATCATGTTCCCTTGCTTTTTCCTTTACCTTAATCCCCGCAGATTTCCCCTTTTCGGCATGGCTGACGTTCTGATGTTCCAGCTGGATTGAGTCAACGGTTTGTCTGAAGTCCGTGTGTGTCCCTTTGACGTGGATAACATCTCCGACTTTGAGTTCCCCTTCTGTGAGTTCGATGATCCCTACGCTGAGATGAGAATAGTGACTGATGCGGCCGATTAGTTTTTCTTCCGCCTTGGCGGCCATGGCAAACCCTCCGTCACTTCCCTCGACCCGCGCTCGTTAATGGCCTCATGTTTACTTTTTCCTTACAGAAGAACTTTGGCAGCCTTATTCACATCGCGCGGCTTCACCCACAAGATCGCTCCATATCGTCCGGCTCCCGCAGCTATGCCCTGAAGTGCCGTGAGGTTTATCTTGGCATCAGACAGTCTGGATACTATTTCAGCGACAGCACCTGGCCTGTCCTCTCCCTGGATAAGGAAACCGGTTTTCGGCCCGACAAGCTTTATTTTTGCCTTCTTCGCAGCTTCTTTGAATGCCGTCTGGTCGACTGGAACAAAATCGAGCTGAGCGCGTCTACCGTTAGGAAACGCTACGAAGGCAAGTAGATTGATCCCGGCTTCCTTTAGCGCACCGAGCACCTTAGCACCTTCGCCAAGCTTGTCGGGAACATGGGTATAGAAATATTGAACGCGCTGAATTTCATCAGCCATGGCTTTATCCCCCCTTTACTCTAATTTCTCCATTCGGCGAAACGATAAAAATCGCCAAAGTATGCTCCCTTAAGGCGATGACCGTCAGCCAAATGTTGTCGCTAACCTGCTATCGAGAGTGGATTTGCTGGTAGTTTCCTTCGGAGTCGAAGAAGTAGACAGCGCGACCGCTGGGCCGAACTACCGGGCCGTCGTGGTAATGACCCTCTCTCTTCAGGAACTCCAGGGCCTCATCGAAAGCTTCAGGGGCTACTTCAAAGGCCTGATGGGCAATGCCGTCTTCCTCAAGAGTGTTGCGACCCAGCGGACGAGGACGCTGAAAAAGCACTACGTCCGCATCGCCGCATTTCAGCCGTGCTAGCCGCGCACCTGATTCACCGATTCGCGCTTCTACTTTCATCCCTAAGACGTTGGTGTAGAAACCCTCCGCTCTATCAAGATCGTCGACCGGGATGCCAATGTGGTATATGCCTATTGTCCGAATCATGAGTCCACCTCCTTCTTGGCCAAATGATCTACAAACCAGGGAAACAAAAAAGCCAACGTACCTGCGATGAAACCGCTCGGCAGTTGGCTTTGAGCTCTTCTTTTATATCCCCCCTCTACCAAGCCTCACGTTACTCGAGATGTCTTGGCAACGCTGGAGGAGGCTCTTTGCTTATTGGGTTTGTTACGAACGGACCTGTATCACATGAGGACGGGTTGTCAAGCAGGAATCGTTTCACACCGAGAGTAATAGCTATAGTCCATAGAGCATCCAGTAAACGACGACTCCGGTCACGGAGACATAGAGCCAGATGGGAAACGTCCACCGAGCAATGCGCCGATGGGCTGCGAATCTTTGTTTGAGCGCCCTGGACAAAGTGATCAGGGCCATCGGCACCACGACGACAGCGAGAATCGTGTGCGTCAGCAGGATAGCGAAATAGAGGGTGCGGATGGCGCCCTGGCCTTTAAACGGGACGGAGCCGACCTGATAATGGTAAACGAGGTATGAAATCAGAAAGAGGGTCGAGCTCGTAAAGGCAGCGAGCATGCATGCCCGATGCGCGCCTCGATTCTTCGATCTGATAAAGAGATATCCGGCGATAAGAAAAACGGCACTCAGAGAATTCAGCGCGGCGTTTAAACTCGGGAGCTGTGATACTGAAATCAACGGGGAAAGATATCTGGCATCAGCATCAGTATGAGAAAAACACAAAGAACGAACGGGCTCAACGCAATGAGTCCCAAGGTCCGCCGTTCAAATTTAAGGTGCATGAAATAGAGGGCGACCAGCGCCGCTTTGGAGATCGCCATCGAGACGAGAAGGATTACAACCGCGAGTCTGACAATGGGCATGTAAATCACGGCGATCTCGGCAATAGTTAGGACGAGCAGCCACCAGAATACGCCCATGTAGTTGGTTTCAGTGTGCGTCGTTGTGGTCATCGAAAACTCCTGCTTCCTATAAACTAGACGAGGTAAACAAATGTGAAGATCAATATCCAGACAAGATCGACGAAGTGCCAGTAGAGACCGGCGATCTCCACATGTTTTGCTTGATAACGGCCGCGGGACACCGCTGCTAAAACGCAACTGTTATAGATAACGCCTCCGGTCACATGCATGCCGTGGAAACCGGTCAGGACAAAAAACGTCGTGGCGAAAAGATCTTTGCCGAACGCGAGATTATGATGTGGCAGCACTTCTGTAATCAGATGGTGCCACTCGTAGGCTTGGCACCCCAAGAATACCAGCCCGCCCAAAATCACTAGTCCCAGAAACTTTCTGAACCGCGGCTTGTCGCCTTGCTGGATCGCCGACAGGGAAAGCACCATCCAAATGCTGCTGACGATTAGCAGGAAGGTCATGAACGCGGTTAGATTGATACCGAGTATGCTAGACGGCACCGGCCAATTCTCGCTCGCGTGGCGCAGTATGCCGTAGCCGACGATCAAGCAGCCAAAGGTCATGGCGTCGGCGGCCAGAAAGAGCCACATTCCAAGTTTGCCCCAATTCTCGGGGGTCAGGGGAGATTCTTGGGGCTCAACTCCCACGTGTATTGCAGCAGCTTCACTCATCTTCCACTCTCCTCCGGGTTCAAAGCCAAATGACCTAGCGGTTGGGTCGCCTCATTTCTTTCTCGCTTCGCCGCCGAACGCCGATGGGTGTAAAACAGCCAACCCGCGATCGAGCCAACGACAGCGTAAGGCGTAGCCATGAGAAAGAGCACGCTCCAGTTGAAAGCCTCTTCTATCGGACCACCGTCGCCCGCCCAACAGACGGCGCAGGCGTTAGCGATGGCTGGACTGTAGATAAGCGCTGTAGAAACACTAACTAAACCAAGCAAGATTTTTGGTTTCATAAAACGTCCTCGCCGAAATTATCGTAAGGATTTACCCGTGTCAAACAAAACATCAAAGGAGATAGACCAAGCCGTAAAGTACAGGCCACAAAGCCACGACAAACGTCCAGTAGAGGCCGCAAGTCTGCAGACCGACGTGGCGCTCCTTCGAAAATCGCCCTCTCTGTGCGAGTACGAAAACTATCAAAAGCCAGGTCAACGCGCCGACAACATGGAGCCCGTGAAAGCCAATCAGCGTGTAGAAGAGTCCACCATACACACTGCTGGAAAGCGTCAAACCAAAATGGAACAGTTGAACCCATTCATAGCCCTGAACCGCAAGAAAAATTCCACCCAGGATCGCTGTGAGTCCGAGCAAGCGAATCAGCTTTTTCCGATCGCTGACGAACACGGCTTTGACGGCGAGGCGCATCGTCACCGCGCTGGCAATCAAAATCAATGTGTTGACCCCGGTCACACCTATCGGAAGACGCGGTTGAAAAGGCGGAGGCCAAATCGGCGCACTCACACGAAAAACAATATAGGCGCCGATGAGCCCGGCAAAAAACATCGCCTCCGCGCCGAGAAACACAATAACGGCAACCCAAGCGTTGCTGCCGATGGTAACATTGGGCCGCACCGGCGGTGTTGGCGGTTCACCACCGCCAAATGTCGGTTGTTTCGCGTCACCGGGAGGTAGCGCTTCATCGAGCCGTCGCGCTGTTGAACTTCGGGCCATCGAACTTGCTTCTCAATCAATCTCTCAATAGATAATGATAAAAGCAATCACCGCGCCAATATAGAGCACGATCAACAGCGCCAAAATCAACCCTATGCGCCGATTCCTACGCCGCACGCTACCGAATTGATCCATGAGAAGCTCACTCATAACGGAACACGATCCAACGCCATCACCAGCAAAAGCACCGGCAAATAGATTAGCGAGGCAAACAGCAGCCTGCGCGCGCCACCCAGCGTTGACTCCATGGCGAGACGAATCCCGCTCGCCAGGAAGCCAAGGCCGAGCACAAATGCCACCACAAAATAGATGGCCCCGGCAAGTCCGAGTAAGGTCGGCAACAAACTGACCGCGAGCAGGGCAGCGCAATGACTTATGATCTGGCGATTGGTGCTCGACCCATCGGGCTCGATGACCGGAAGAAACTGGATTCCCGCCTTGGCAAAATCATCTCGGTAAAGCCGGGCGATGGCCAAAGTGTGCGGTACCTGCCATAAGAACATGATCGCGAAAAGCACCCACGCGTCGACTTGGAACTCGCCTCGAGCGGCGACCCAACCGATGACGGGTGGTAGAGCCCCCGGCACGGCGCCAACGAGCATGCAGAGAGAGCTCCGGCGCTTCAACGGGGTATAGAAGAACAGATAGCTTAATGTAATCAACGCCGTCACCCACGCGCTCTCAATATTTACGGCCAGAGCCAAATAGACAAGCCCCGCGATTGTGATCGCAGTTCCAAACCACACAGCCTCACGCGGTTGCACGCGCCCATCGGGCAGTGGACGGTGGCGGGTTCGCTCCATCATGGCGTCCGTGTCGCGTTCGAGAAACTGATTCAGTGCCAGCGTCCCGCCCGCTGCCAGTGCTGTTCCAAGCAACATTTGCAGCAGACGAAGATAGTCAGGAATTTTCTCGGATCCGACGTAGAAGCCCACGAAGGCCGTCACCAGTACCATCAAAACAATGCGGGGTTTGGTCAGCTCAACAAAATCCGCGAGCCGGCGAACAGTGCTAACCCCGGTGATAGCCACGGTATCGGTATCGGTACCCAAACTCATCCGGAAAACTGCTCCGTTAAAACTTTTTGACCGACGGAAGCCTTGGAAGTTGTGGAAAAGCGATACGCTCTCAATGTCAACCGCAAGCTAGTCGCCAACATCAGCGCGCCCGTCACCAGGTGCGTCGTCGTTAAAATCATCAGCGTTCCCGTCGGCAGTCCGAACATCGACGTGAACTTTGCGAAATAGGAACCGACGCCGAGCATCAATTGTAGAAGCAGAAGAACTCCGAGAAAACACGCAGGCCGTGTTAACTTTGGTCGATCTGCATGAAACTTCATAACCCGAACGATAATAAAGATGACATGTAGCGCTACCAACGCAGCAAAAAATAAATGAGCGTCGACCCTCTCCCCCGTATGTCTGAGTACGGCGCCAAAAACGGCTTGACCGTAGATCAATCCGGTGGTGAGGGCGCAAACCCGGCTGAGCCGCCCGCCGTCGGTGATTGGCTTGTTGCTTGGTTCGCTATTCCAATCCGGCGAAGTGAAAATAGCCAGACTGATCGTTAGGGCAAAAAACGCCTGCGCAAACGCAGCGTGAACAATCGCCAGTGTGTTCTCAAGCAAGACGACCCGAAGACCGCCAATAACACCTTGCAGGATAACCAACAACAGCGCCGCGACTCCAAGCCAGCGCAGCCAGTGGCGGCGCTCCCGGAGCCAAAATGCCAAGGTCAACGCCATGGTCAGCAAACCGACGGCTGAGGCAACCAAACGATGGCTGTGTTCGTAAAAAATATTGCCGACCATTTTGGACCATGGGTAAAGTAACATGTTGTACCCGAAGGTCGTCGGCCAGTCCGGCACGGCAAGGCCCGCGCCTTTACTGGTGACCAGGCCGCCGATAAAAAGCAAAGGCAACGTAGCACAGGCAAGAACAACAGCGAGTCGATGGGGCCAAACGCTCGCGTCCGCCGGACTTTGCGCGGGACTGGTGCCAACAGACATGGGCATCCTCTAATGGGCTCGAGCCGCGACTCCAGCACCGAGTTGCTTATCCTGCGGCAACCAATCCTCCTTCACTTCCGGCGAACTGTATTCATACGGACCGCGGTACACCACGGGTTGGACCTCGAAGTTCCCGTGTGGCGGTGGTGAAGCGGCAACCCATTCCAAAGTATTCGCTTGCCACGGATTTCTATCGGCCTTCTTGCCGGCAAACAGGCTCCAGAAGAAGTTATAGAGGAAAAAAATCTGCGAGGCTCCGAGGATTAACGCACTGACGGTAATGAAAACATTCCACTGCTGCATCGGTTGCAGGAACTCATACTGAGTCGGGTTGTAAATTCGCCGCATATGACCGGCAACTCCCAGAAAGTGCATCGGAAAAAAGGCGCCGTTAAAAAAAATGTAAGTCAGTACGAAATGAATCTTGCCCAATTTTTCGTTCATCATCCGGCCGAACATCTTGGGGAACCAATAGTAGACGGAGGCGAACAGCGCGAAGATGATCCCTGCGACGACGTAGTGAAAGTGAGCCACGATGTAATAGGTATCGTGAATGAAAATATCAACGGGCGTCGAGGCCATGAAGATCCCGCTGAGACCACCGATAATGAAATTCGAAACGAATCCCAGGGCAAAAAGCATCGGCGCGGTGAAACGTATGTTCCCACCCCAGAGAGTACCGAGCCAATTGAACGTTTTGATGGCCGACGGAACGGCGATAACCATGGTCGTCATCATGAAGGCCGTGCCCAGCAGCGGATTCATGCCGCTCACGAACATGTGGTGGCCCCAAACGATCCAGGAGAGAAAGGCGATGGCGATCATGGAAAAAGCCATGGCGTGATAGCCGAAGATCGGTTTGCGCGAAAAAGTTGAAAGCAGTTCGGAAGTGACTCCCATGGCCGGAAGCACTAAAATATAAACTTCCGGATGGCCGAAGAACCAAAACATGTGCTGCCAGAGCAGCGGCTCTCCTCCACCTTCCGGCAGGAAGAAGCTGGTTCCGAGCGTGCGGTCGAAGAGCAACATCGCCAGCGCCGCCGTCAAAACCGGAAGCGCAAGCAACAATAAAATCGCGGTGATGAATAACGACCAAACAGTGAGCGGCATACGGAAATAAGTCATACCCGGCGCTCTCATGTTGACGATGGTCGTAATGTAGTTGATGGAGCCCATCAAAGACGAGGCACCGAGAATCATGAGGCTGATGATCCAGAGATCTTGTCCCCAGTCGACACCCGTATATTGCGCTTTGGCCGAGAGCGTCGCATAGGCCGTCCAGCCCGAGGCTGCTGGCCCGCCAGGAACGAGGAAGCTCGCGAGCATCACCACCCCGGAAATCGCCCCCACCCAAAAAGAGAGCATGTTCAACTTAGGAAAGGCCATATCGCGCGTGCCAATCATCAAGGGGATCAGAAAGTTGCCGAAGCAGCCGACCATAATCGGCATGACCACAAAAAAGATCATGATGGTCGCATGCATGGTAAAAAGCGCGTTGTACGTTTGCGGCGGAATAATCCCACCATACATGTAAGGCTCAGGAATAAAGCTGAAGCCAGGGACAGCGGTCTCCGGCCACGCCAGCTCCCAGCGGATCATCATCGCCAGCGTTCCTCCAATCAACAACATAAGGAGCCCCAAGAATAGGAACTGGCGACCGATCATTTTGTGATCGGTCGAAAACACATAGGTACGCAAAAACCCGAGTTCTTCGTGGTGGGCATGGGCTGCATGCGCTGCGTCAGCCGCTACAGTATCGCTCATCGTTCAGAATCCTCCGTTAATATGCTTGGATGAAATTCGCTTAAGAGTGGAATGCCTTACTGAGGTTTCGCAGCTAAGTTCTCCTCTGCCCACTTCTTGTACTCTTCCGGAGTGTGGACAAAAAGCCAGCCCTTCATTCCCGAATGTCCGAAGCCGCAGAGCTGGGAGCACGGCAGCTCGTATTTGCCAGGCTTAGTGGCTTCAAACCAGACCAAAATCGTTCGTCCCGGGACGGCATCCTGTCTGAGCCGCAAATTCGGTAGGTAAAAACTGTGAATCACATCCTTAGACGCGAGATGAACACGCACGACCTTATTGACCGGAACATGCAAATCATTATCGAACTTCACGTCATCCTCCGTGCCCAATTTGCCGTCCGGCCCTGGATAAGCTATCTCCCAGTTAAATTGTTTCCCCGCCACGCCAAGTTCGAAGTCGCTATCCGGCGCGTTGCGTTTCACCTTGGCCCACGTCGATACGCTCATGAAAGAAAGCGTGATGAAGATTGCCGCGGGAATAACAGTCCAGATGATCTCGAGCGTTGTGTTGCCGTGGGTGTAGGTGGCGCGCCGCCCTTCACGGTGACGGTACTGGATCAGAAACCAGATCATCAAAACCGTGACCAGAATAAACGTGACGCCCGTAATATAATAAATAAGGTAGAACAACGAATCGATTTCTTGACCAAATGTGGATACATCTTCCGGCAACCAGCGCAGCATTTAGCGAACCATCCTTAATTTTTTCAGGAAGTGAAGATAAAACTTCATTCTTGCTAACACAGCTACTACGCCAATTCAAGCGCACACGCCTTTGATTTGCAAAGCTTTTGTCTCAATGTTAAGCAGATGGCTGCCGGCCAACACCCATCCGGAATCATGACTGCTTGGCATACGCTCAGTTTGTTTTTCCACCTCGTTGGACTTGCCCTATGGGTGGGAGGGATCGCATTTTTTCTCGTCGTCTTCGCTCCTGCGGTCCATGATCTGCAACCGGGCGCTGGAATTCGGACCTTGAATCATGGCAGGCTTTCTCTCGAAGCTATTTCGTGGGTGGGCATCGCGCTTTTATTAATAACCGGTATCACCAACCTGATTCTGCGAAACCAGGGGCCAAGCACTCCCCAAGACAATTTCTATACAATCGTCCTCTCCGTCAAACTCCTCCTGTTCGTCGCCATGGTGTTTCATCACTGCTTGCAGGTTTTCAAGTACGGGCCGAAGATCGCGTCCCTGACCGCTCAGGTCGCCGCCATTACCGATTCCTGGCCGGAACCCTTGCTCACTCATTGGCGGAAATGGTTCCTGCTCCTTAAGATCAACGCCGCGCTTGGCCCCGTCGTCACGCTCCTCGGGGTAGCCCTCATAAAAGCCTAAAGTATCCGTCAAAACGACGATCCCTTACTGATAAAAGCCTCGTACAATTTCCAATTCTCTATTTTTCAAGTTACCTACTGGGTTCACGTTGATAGCGGTGGAACAAAAGTTGCTGTTCCCTATTCTTACGAGACCAAGTCTGCAAGAGGGCGAGTCAATATTTTTATTTGATCCCCCCAGCCCTTCAAGCATAATGGCAAAGGTGGCGATGGGTGGACGTGCGGCGTTCATGAACTTTCGTAAATTCGCGAAATCTCGCCAATTGAGCGGTTAACAAGAAAGGAAAGAACATGAAACACATGACGCGGCAGGAAGCGCTCATTATGAAGTTGCTGAACCGAGCGCGAACCATCGCGGTGGTCGGTGCCAGCCCGCGCCCTGAGCGGCATAGCCATACCGTCGTCTCCTACCTCCACCGCGTGGGTTACGACGTGATTCCCGTCCGGCCGGATCTCCGACAAGTTGACGGGCTCAAATCCTACGCTCGGCTTGCAGACATTCCGGTTCAACTGGATCTTGCAGTTATTTTTCGCCGGGCTGATGCCGCTTCCCAGTTTGTTGCGGAGGCAGCATCGAAAGGGGTAGAGGCCGTATGGCTACCGCCCGGCGTCTGGACGCGCCAAGCCGAAGAGCAAGCCCGCGAGCATGAGGTGCTGCTGATCAAAGACCGGTGCATCGAAGAAGAGCATCGCCATATTGCGAAAGAAAGCGGGCATCCAGTGCGACTCGGCGTGCACTTGAGTCGCCGCCGCCGCACGTATGAAGACAATCGAAAGGATTTGCAACAGAAAGGTTATACCGAGGGCGGAGGCGGCGGACTCAAGGGCGGCGGCGGGAAGCGGTCCGTACTCGATGAGAAGAAGATGGTCCGTGGCCGTCCCTCATCGAGGCAAGGCCCGCTCAAACCCACTCGTTAAGAACCGTGCCGATAATTCCTGAGGAGCGACAAAAAGGTCGCCTCCGTTTGTTTTACGGATCGTGATAGTTGAACTCGTTGTGTTGAATCGTATTGATGAAGTAGAGGGCCAGCGGCCGGCCGACGTTCTTTGCCAGCTCAAGCAGACGAGCGACCGCCTCGCTCCTCCGAAAGAAGGTTCGATAGCCGAGCCTTTCGTATGCGCTTTTCTCCGGAAGGCTGTTTGCGTAGATGATCGCCGCACGGTTGCCGACTAAGTTCGGCGGCAGGCTTTGCGCAAGTGGAAATCCTTGCCCTGCGTTGTTGCCGATGAGTACGCAATCCACGGAGCCGTCCAGTTCTTCCAATCCGCGCATGATGGCCGGCAACGACACCTCGTCCCAATTTCTCATCTCGAACTTAGCTTGCCCCGCCGTCAAAACGGTCGGATAACCGTCAAAGACCTGGAAAATGCCGTTCCGCTGAACCAAACGGGTCCAGGAGAGCGGGGGAATCGCGACAAATTCCCCAACCGTCACTTCGTTATCCAGGATCAAGGCGACAAATCGATCAGCCGATAAGCGCAGCACTTGTTTCATCGTTCATCCCTCAGCCTTCATCCTTCTCACGAGGATGACGCAGCATGAGTCACGGAGTTTATCCTACAGTAGCCGTTGCTGTCGAGATGAGACTCCCACCGATTAAAATTTCCCCGGATGGTGGATGGCAATTGCAATTATGAAAGCATGCAAGTTGCGCTTCGAGAGTTGACCCCGGCTTGCCATTGACCTGGCAAAGAGCGAAGAGGCCCGCAAGTTGATCGAAGTTGGCGTCCATAACGACAGCGCGATTGCGCTGACCTACGCGTTGCCTCCTGGAACATCTAAGGAACTGGTCACCATGCTGCGGCGGGCATTTATCGACAAAAAGACCGTGAACTAGCCCGTCAGATTACGGCGTCTATTTATCTTGCAAGACCAGTTCGTTTGCTTTCTCAGAATCAGAAAGCCATTCGAGCCGAACGGTAGTTATCCCCCGTCCCACCATGCCCAGGGCTTTTGCCGCAGCCCGCGAGACATCGATGATGCGACCTCTCCCAAAAGGTCCGCGATCATTGATCCGCACGTCTACTGATTGTCCATTGTCTAGATTGATGACTTTCACTCTACTACCCCAGGGGAGAGTTGGATGAGCGGCCGTGAATTTCTCCTGGTTAAAAACTTCTCCGCTCGCGGTGAGCTTGCCGTGAAATTTTGGTCCGTACCACGAGGCCAGACCCGTCTCCATCATCGTTGGCTGCGAAGGCGCGGGGATCCTTGCGATCGGCGGAGCCTGTTCGGTTTCCGGAGGGGAAGGGACTTTGGCTATTGGCGGAATCTCACGCGGAAGGGTATGCGTCGGCGGCTTGTCGTTGGAAGGATTGCCATTCTGAGACTCCGAAGGTGAGACTCCTCTCGCCGACACCGCGCGGTTAGGCGCATCTGAGATGATGCCACAGCCTTGAGAAGAGATGAGCGCCACCATTAATGCCGCGGCGTTTACTCGCCACTTTAGGGCCGCCACTTGGCGAAGCGAAGTTGATCCTCGAAATAAAGATTGCACGGTCACCCCGAAGAATATCTTCAGCAATGGCCATGCCCCCAAGATAGTACGTGACAGCGATGGCTAAGTTGCCCAAAGGAGCCAGATACAGCGCATTAGACGACAGAAGGACATAGGCGTTCGTACAACGGCGTACGAAAATGTCCTTTTCAACGATGTTGGATAATCAACGGATTTGAGTGACAAAGGAGGATTCTTCAGCGCAGCAACGTCGCGCTTCAAGTTGCTTACGCGCCGGCCGGTTTACTGTGGCTTATTGGCTATTTTGGAAAATGTCGGATTTGCGGATTCGGGGCTTAACTAAACGTATCAATTGTCAACAAAAGATTTGTGACCCGTTTACTTGATCGAATTTCCTGCTTAGCGGAATATCCATCGATAAACGCTGGTAAGCCAACTTCGATGCACCAGCGATTCTAGCCAATCGAAGAGAAACCCAGTTAATATGAACCCCCAAATACTTGTGAATTCGGCACCGGAGAGTCGGCTCCCGGAGGAAAAGTCGCGCTTAGGCAAAGCCAACGGAATATATTTTGGAACAGAGTCACAATAGTTAACAAACCCTTCGCCATACTTTTCTTTCAGGAACTCCTCTTCCGCGGCAATGATAACACCGTGATGCAAAGCAAAGAACGCTAGAAGAAGCACAATGAGAGGGAACGCATCCGAGAGAAAAATCAATCCGATACCGATCAGCACAGCGGCCACGGACACGGGATGCCGTATGTAGGCGTAAGGGCCGGTCGTGATAAGCTTGAGCTCGTGTGGTCGGTATAATCGAGCGCCTTTGCCGCCATGGCTCACAGCCCACATGCGAACCAGCCCGCCGGCAATCAGAAGTCCGAACCCTACTGCGTCGGTTAATTCTTCCATCCACGTTCCCTCGGGAAAGATAGCCGAAGGAGGAAAAAACCATGTATAGATCAGCAGCGAAAGAATGAAAAAGCTCGGCGCATAGCGGGTAATGAACAACGGCCTGCGTAACGCGACCGACTTCTCGAGCCGACGAAGAGCTTTGCTTACTGCAGGGATAGACATCAAGGATGAGGAATCAAAGCCCTCTCCAGTGGCATCCGGGACAGGGGCGGGGTCTAAGAACAGTTCTTCGAGACAAATTCTGAAAACTTCCTCTGCAGAGCACCCGCCGGGTCCGAAAACGATCCGTGCGAGGCTGGATGGAGGACCCCAATGGTCGAAATTCGGATTTTCAAATATGGCTACAGTGCGTATGCCCAAGCCGCAGGCCATATGCATAGGTCCGCTATCGCAGGTTACGAAGAGATCACAATTCGAAATCATCGCTGCGAAATCTCTTGGCGCCGGTTCGAAGACGATCGGAATGGCCGACTCTAAAGCATCGCGGAAGTATCCCAAGGAATCCTTTTCTTCAGGCCCGATGAAAGTAATCACATTCAGACCCTGGCGGTACAGGGCCGTAATGAGTTCGCAGAATTTTCTGGTCGGCCACTTTTTGCCCCACGCCTTTCGTCCGCCGACAAAAACCCCAACGGTACACCTCCCGGAACCCTGGCCAGTCAAAGCCTGTAGCTTTTTTCTGCCGTCTTCTTTCTCTGTGCTAGAAAGAGCCAATGCGGGCAGGCTATCGTAGGATTCCAAGCCAAGGTTCTTGAGAAAGGCCGGCAGAATCCTATACTTGTTTCTCTCCGACGGTCTGGCGATTCTAACATTGAACCAGCGATCCCATCTCCCTTTGAGACCGGCTCGGAAGCGCGCGCCTGAAAATCCCACGAGAAAGGAACCCATAGCTGACTGTGAACAGCTCACGTCCACCGCGAGATCATACCCGACCGATCTCAATCGTCGAAGAAGTAGCGGATAGTCCCATCCGGAGCCGGGACAACGTCGTGTAATGGTAAAATGATTGTCGATCGGCAAATTGTGAAAAAGCTCGGCGGATATGGGCGCTCCGACAAAATCAATCCTGGCGTGAGGAAAACGTTTACGGAATAACCATACCGCCGGTATCGCAAGAATCGAGTCCCCCATGCGAAAAGTCGCCCGGACGATTAGAATTCTCTCAAGCTGTTCTTGGCGCACATCAAAGTGCTCTTCCTTTGAGCAAGGCGTCGCCCATCGCATTATCCAGTTAGTTGTGCGGCGCAGCTTTTGGTTTAGGGAATATCGGAAGATTTTCGGTCGAGACATATAGCCCTTCCTCACATCCCCTTCGAACTGCGCGATGAGTACGTACTAGGCAGGCTTTACGAGACAGAAAGAGCGTGTTGCAAGTCTAACCCAGAGAATATCGAAGGGGCGGTGAAATGTTTTGCGCAAAACTGGTTTAACCGCCTTGGCATTAGCAGCGTAGTACCAAGCCTCCTAGATGAAATTACGTGTCCTAGGAGAGCAGGTCAAGCCTGACCCCTTTCGGTTCTTTTCGTTTCCCATGTATTGAAGGCGGAAATTGAAACCCTGGCTTTTGCGTTTGTGTGCGGAAGAACGCGGAAGAACGAGCTTGCCGTAATCAAGACGCTGATGCGGCGACTCAATACCGACGTGACGGCGGTGGAAGAGCGGTATCAGGATCTTCTTCGTCGCCGTGGAACGCAAGCCTTTCCGTTCTCTAGATGGCTTGCTCTCGACGCCGCGGCTTTATAGATCGCGCCTTCGGGGCTCAAGGGACCAAGTAAAGTGTAAACTGAGCTGACAAATTGAAGCAACTAAAAAGCCCCAGAAAATCCGATGATTAGACAAGGATGGGCTTGAAGTCACTTAGACTGAAAGATTTTCTTACACTTTCAAGCGAAACCTCTAAAAACAGTCGTAGAAAAAACAAGTAGTTAATCATTGGCCCAACAATTGCTCTAGAGTTCTCTCTCAGGCCGAATTCTTCCACTGGATAAAAAACTTGATTCTGAAACAAAGGCCTCGCGACGTTTGCGTAGTTTGCTCGGTTGGATTGGTCCGCGTTCTAACTGATAAGGTCAAAATTCCGTGAACAAGCCGGAGGTTATTTTATGAAAAGTTTTATCCATTTCCTGACCCTGCTTATAACGGTTTCCCTTGGCATTCGTACCGCCCATGCGATACCGATCACATTCGAAGCGATCCTCACTGGTGCGAACGAGGTTCCTCCCGTCGTTTCGCCAGCGACGGGCCTGGCAATTGTGGTGCTCGATCCGACGGCCCAGACGATACAGATCAACGCGACGTTTAGCGGCTTGACGACGCCCGACGTGGCGGCGCACATCCATTGCTGCTTGCCTTCTCCGTTTTTGACCGGGGTTAACGTCGGGGTCGCGACCACGGTTCCTGCGTTTGTTGGGTTCCCTTTGGGGGTGACCTCCGGGAGCTACAGCTCCCAGGTCTTTGATCTCACGCAGGCGTTGATCTATAACCCGGCCTTCGTCACCGCCCAGGGCGGGATCCCACAGGCCGAGGCAGCGCTGGTGGCGGGAATCCAGAATGGAGGGACCTATTTCAACATCCATACCGACAACTTCGGAGGCGGTGAAATCCGAGGCTTCCTGAGTAAGGTACCGGAGCCCGCGACCTTGTACTTGATGGGGTTCGGCCTGATTGCGTTGGCGGGAATCATTCGGAGGCGCCGCAGATGAGCGTAGGCGGCTACCGTCAGCGTCGCGCTTCTACGGCGCGGATGACTCCGTTGTAAGTTGGGCGCTTAAGCGCCCTTTTGCTTTTTTAGCTCTTCGATCAGTTGCGGGATCACTTTGAAGACATCGCCGACGACGCCCGAAATCGGAATACTGAAAAATCGGTAACTCCAAAAGGCTCAGCAACTCCGGACAGGCGTGATACTTGCTATTTGGATCTAAGATGAAATCGCCGCTTCAGAGAATAGCAATTCGAAGAGGAGAGACATTACGTTTTGAAAAAGATTATTTAATAGAGTCGAAAGCCTTTCCGTTTCAACTCGCTGGGTCCGCGATCTTTAGTAACGCGCTTCTGTTTTCAATCTGTTGGTGTCGGATTAGGTCCGCGCCAGTCTCCGCCTGATGCGTTAGAGGTTTCTTACATCTTTTTCCTGAACAGTCTCTTTCTCGCCAATGCGACCAAAACTATCATCCCAAAACCCACGAGCACCAGCGTGGAGGGCTCCGCGATTTTGCGAGGCTCCGCATAGAGGAAGTCGTCCATCGCAACGACGTCCACGCCAACAAGCGGGTTGTCATTCGGTCCCAGCGCGGTGTTGCCGCTGGTGATACGCACTCGACCGACGCGTTCTCCGGCGTTGAAGATGATCCCCAGAAACGAGAGGCTTCCATCTGCTACCGTGCCGGCAGGGACGTTGAAGCTGCCCAGGGAGTTGCCCTGGACGTCGAAGAAGTCAAGATGGGAACTACCGGGGAGATCGACGTCGGTAAAGACAACTCCAAAGCCGCTGACTGTGGCGGGACTGCTGCCGTTTGTGCCCGGCAGGAAAAAGAGCGCGTCGGTGATGTTACTGTCCAGTGGCACAAAGAGGCGGACCGGGCTGAAGGTCGAGAAGGCAGTTGCATAGGTCGGGTTGATGGCTGCTAGGCTCCCTTGCAGCCCGGGCAATAGGGGCGCGATATCCACCGTACCGCCGCTGATGGGCGTCTGTGTCAAGCCACTTCCCAGGGTTGTAAACGTGCCGCCGCGGGTGTCTTGGAAGACGAGGAACGGCGTTATCGCGGCAGTGCCATTCGTGGCCCCACCGCCGTCCCAATTGATCTCACGCCGGCCGCTGTCAAGTGGGCCCGGGTTGTTAGCGTTGTTAGGGTCTCCCAAAGCAGCACGGAAGGCATCCACCGTTGGCTGGATCGACGCGGTGGTAGTGTTCCCTCCAACGGAGAACACGATTGGCACCGCACCCACCGTCGCTGGGAACCACAAAAGAAAGGCAAATAGTGCAGTCCCACCACATCGAGAACGCCGCATCAAGTCTTCCATCGTCATTCCTCTCTCCGCGCTGTTGATCTCCAGCGCAATATCAAAAGGTAAACGGAAAAGTATTTTCCAGCTTAGGTAAAAGTAAAATCAAGGATAATAGTGGAATGATAAAGCCCTTCGGCCGTCATCTACGCACACGCTATGCCAAAAATGATCTATAATGAGTTTAATGACTTAGACGGATCGCAGGCTAGACAAACTGTAAAATTTTTTGACACAGTTGGAGTTTGCCCGCCGTCCCGTCTGTGGCTGTGAATTAGGAATCAACGTCCTCGCAACAAAACATACATATTTCAGCCACCTAACGCCGTACTTCAAAGTAGGTAGCGGTGGGGGGTCGAGAAACTTTTCAGTGTAATTTTCCTTTACATGTAAGTTTTCATTTACATATCACTTGAATTAGACCGGTTCGGCCCCGCCCGGTATTGACTCCATGCCCCAACAAGTCCTATGTATCTCTTTACGGAACGAAGGTGACCGACCTACTTAAGGCCCCCAGACGATAGCCACTGCAACTTTCAATCTCCAGGATCGTACGCCGGGTTTGGTGGATTAAGAAACGACGAGCAGCGCAACAATAGCGCTTGGCTCGTGGGAACATTTCCCAGCGTAGCGACTCGCGATTTGCTCTAATGATTACGTAAAATGGCTCACGCTAAATCGCTAAGAGTGATCGGCCAATCGTTGGAGGTCGCCAGGGCTGCGGCTTTCGAGTTGGAGAATGACGGTCAATCCTATGTCGTGCGCAGCGATTCCCTGACTCAAACGGGCGAATGGATTTTGCAAAATGCCCTTAGCGAAAACAAATTTTCCGAGCGACGCACTCGCTCACCAACAGTTAAGCGGTCGTTGCGTTTCAGTCCACCCGATATTTCACGGCTTGACGCAGAGGGACAAAAGAGAAGGCGAAATCAGACTTCTTCACGGATGGAGTCAAGTAAGCTGTCTCAGCTTTTACGTACTCTGGGCGATCATCTCGACAGAACCGGGGTAAGCGCGTTTCATATTTTTTGGTCGCCTGATTCTATTTTTGTCGATTACCAGAGACCAGACGGCGAGAGTGACTCAAGAACGTTTACTCCGGAAAAACTGCAGCAGCTTGGGTTGCATACGAGATTCCGACGGTCCAGCCGCCCCTGAACGATTTCAGTTATCGAGATGATTTCGAGCATTGGGTGAACACGGTTTCGGCTCCGTTTCGGCCTGGCGTACCGTTCGGCGACATTATATAAAATTACGGTGGCATCAGCTTCGGTAAAGATCGGAGGCAAGCAGCTTGCACTCTCCAATCTTGACAAGGTCATGTACCCCCAGACCGGCTTCACTAAGGGCCAGGTCATCGACTATTACACTGGTATAGCGCGCTACATTCTGCCCCATCTTAAAAATCGTCCCATCACCCAGAAGCGGTTTCCGGACGGAATCGACCGGCAGCACTTTTATGAAAAGAACGCCCCTTCGTTTACGCCTCCCTGGATAGAGACGTTTCCGATCTCCCGCTCGAGCGAGGAATCGGTGATCAACTATATTCTGATCAACGATCTTCCGACTCTGATTTGGTCCGCCAACATGGCGAACCTGGAGTTGCATCCATTTCTAGCGCAGGCTCCCTATATTGAACGGCCCACGATGGTTGTTTTTGATCTCGACCCCGGTGCGGGAGCGGATATCTTAAATTCCTGCGAGGTAGCCTTTCTCGTCAAAGATTTATTGGATCGACTCAATCTCAAGTCGTTCGTAAAGGTGTCTGGCTCCAAAGGCATCCACTTGCACGTGCCGCTGAACACGAAAGTAACCTATGAAGCGACCCAACCTTTCGCCAAGAGCATTGCTGAGTTGCTCGAGCAAGAACATCCCGATCTCATCGTTTCCGAAATGTCGAAGGCCAAACGCAAAGGAAAAGTCCTGGTCGATTGGAGTCAAAACTCAGAACACAAATCGACTGTCGCGGTCTATTCCTTGAGGGCTAAAGGTGACCGGCCGTTTGTAGCCATGCCGATTGGGTGGGACGAATTGAACAGGGCTCTTAAGAGGGAGGATGCTTCCGCGCTCTTTTTCGAACCGGATGCCGCTCTGAAGAGACTGAAGAAGATCGGCGATCTATTCGCTGCGTCGTTAAAACTCAAGCAGAGACTCCCACAGCCATTTATGGAACTCATGTCCAACCAGACGGGGCCGAAGGTTTCTGACCGGGCCAACGCGCTCGAGACCTATCGCCAAAAACGCGACTTCACGAAGACGCCTGAGCCGCCTCCGTCGATAACCAGATCGAGCCGTCAAGAAGGCCGCGGGCTCTTTGTGATCCAGAAACATGCGGCCAGTCGTCTTCACTATGATCTACGTCTCGAAATGGGGGGCACTCTGAAGTCTTGGGCCGTACCGAAAGGCCCGCCATACGAACTCAATGAAAGACGGTTGGCAATGGCGACCGAAGATCACCCGATGGAATACGCCAGATTCGAAGGCACGATTCCAAAAGGAGAATACGGCGGCGGCACCGTGATGGTTTGGGATATTGGAACCTACGAGCTGATGGACGGGAATTACTGGAAGGGGAAACTTCACGTATTTCTCGATGGAAAAAAACTCAAAGGAGAATGGATTCTCGTCAAGGGCGACGATCGTAATGGTAAAGGCAACACTTGGTTCTTGATAAAAGCCGGAACGCAAATGGAAAGACCCTCAGAGAAAAAGGAAAATTCATCCGCCTTGAGCGGCCGTACACTAGAAAAAATTGCTGCCGCGGGGGACGCCGTTTGGCACAGCAACAGAAGTAGTTCTCAAAAAACTTCCGGAATAAATCGGGGCGCGGACGTGAATCTCGAACGGTTACCGCACGCTCGAGTGGAATTCATTCAACCCATGTTGGCAGAGACAGCCTCAGAGCTTCCTAAAGCCAGCCATGAGTGGATCTACGAGATAAAGCTGGACGGCTATCGATGCCTCGCCGGACGAGACGCGCGCGGCGCCAAGCTATGGTCCCGAAGGGGGAATCTCTTTACCAGGGACTTTCCGAGCATCGCCCAAGCGTGCGCGAGCCTCCCTAGCGATACGCTCATCGATGGTGAAGTCGTCGCACTCGACGAACAAGGACGAGTTTCGTTCAACCTGCTCCAGCATCGCCGGGCACGGGCGAGCGCCATCCGCTTATACGCCTTTGACATTCTCATTTACCGCGGGCACAGCACGGTCGGGCTGGAACTCTTGGAGCGGCGGCGACTGCTTGCCCAAATCCTTGGTCCGCTCAGTGAGGGCATTCAGTTATCGGAGAGCTTTGAGGTAGAGCCGGCGGAGTTAGTCGCGGTGGCCAAAAAACTAGGCCTCGAGGGAATCATCGCCAAACGCAAACGATCTCTTTATGAGCCGGGGAAGCGCAGTGGAGCATGGATCAAGTACAAGGCGAACAAAGGCCAGGAGTTCGTTATTGGCGGATTCACGCGAGGCAATCCATTCGACGCCGTAGTCGTCGGGTACTATCAGGACGGGAGACTCCTCTATGCCGGCAAAGTACGTAACGGTTTTGTGCCGCATGTTCGGCGGGAGTTAGCGAGCCGGTTGAAACCCCTAGAGATCAACAGTTGTCCCTTTGCTGACCTGCCGGAAAAAAAGCGCACACAGTGGGCGTTAACCAAGGAAGAAATGAAAAAGTGCGTATGGCTTGAACCGAAATTGGTGGCGCAGATCGAGTTTACCGAATGGACTCCCGACGGTCATTTGAGACAATCCACATTCGCGGGGCTGAGAAAAGATAAAGACGCGAAAGACATTGTGCGCGAATGAGCTCAGTTCCCCGATAACAGCAGACCAAGATTTCAGTGGTCTCTACGGCGCGATCTCATCGGAGTCTTTGCATTTCCATTTTTCTGTAAGTCTGTACACGTTGAACAGAAATCACCGCGCGGCAAATTCTCTGAACTACTAATAGAGTTTCTAGATAAAAGGATCGATGCCCCAAAGGTCCCGTTAATTACCCGTAGAATCCCGCAAAAACCGAAACGGTTACGGCCGGAACCACCTCCCTACTTTGCAGTCCCAAGACCAAGCTCGTTTTAGGCCTGAATTAGTCGCTCTACAAAATACTCTGTACAATTATTTTTAAATTTATACCACGAATCAGACCGTGACAGTTTTATAATTCTCACTGAACTGCAATTAAAGCGCGCCGGATTTTGAGTCAATGAGAACACGAAACTAGCGCCAACCAGCGCCTAAATCCTCCAGTAATCCAAGCCTCAAGAGTTAGCTTGAATGGTGATTCTTGGGGCTTGTTGTTTGTGGGATACGGACAATTCGCGGACAATGCCATCAGATTTGATTTGATGGAGAATTCAATTCAATCCTACGGCGCAGATTGTTTTCCGGCATCATCGAATCACCTTATCGGCCCGCACCAGCACGTTGGGCGGAATCGTCAGGCCGATCTGCTTGGCGGTCTTCAGATTGATCACAAGCTCGAACTTCGTCGGCTGCTCAACGGGAAGATCCGCGGGCTTGGTGCCTTTAAGGATTTTGTCGACGTAGAGGGCAGCGCGACGTTTGCAGATCTCGATGTGCCAAAGCGCAGAGCAGCCTAACTGGAAGTCGCTGATTTGCGGCGGCGGGCACACCGATGGCTGCGTTCCTGTCCGGGTAACCGGTCAAAATGATTCAAACCCCCAAAAAGTCGTGCAGCGGGGTGAATTACAGGTGCTCTGGATGCGGCGATCAAAGATAAGATGCTGTGCATCCGCGTCGATTTCAACCGTGTAGGTCGCGCGTTTGGGCCGGTTGACAGAGTGACCGCATCGGTACTATAGGAGTCCGAGCCAGAAGAAGCGACACAACATAGGGTTGGACCGACACCGATGAAGCCAATCCGATTTGGATCTACCCGAAATCTGCGGCGGCTCGCGTGTATCGCGAGCATGCCCTTCGTATTTGCTTTCATTGCGTTCAACATCCTTGATCTCGACGGTTCAAACCTGGGGTCGTTAAGCAAATGCTTCGACCGATTGGCGATAGAGGGTGACATCGCGGCATCTCCCCGCGTTGATCCTTTCCCCGAACGTGTCGAATGTCTGATCAGCGACCGCACGTTCACCCCAAACGATCCACCAGACTACGCTCGATTCCAAACTGCCGAGATACGTGCTTTGTCGCGTCTAGAGAAAGCTCGGAATCATCTTTATCACGTAAGCCTACCGCGAGATTCCGTACCTGGCTGACTCTTCGTTGTCTCCTTGAGTGTTTGACAGTCAGCTAAGAATTTACTCCAGATTACTTCTCAAAGGAGAGAAATATGAAGCTCGCACGAAATGTGTGCATAAAATATTCGGTATTTATTTTGTTGGCCCTACTGACATCCGGCGCAACGATAGTTCACGGAACGGCTTTCGCCGCCGATGAGACTTTTACAAAAACCTCTATAATCACCGTGCCGGGCGGCCTCAATTCTTTCGACATCGGCTTTGTCGATCCGCAGCTCGGTCTCTATTTCCTGGCCGACCGTACCAACAAAACGGTCGATCAGGTCGTAACAAGCACTAACGCGATAAGCCAGCTTGCAAAGGGCTCATTCGTCGGCGTTCAACCCGGTACCAACACGTCGGGCCCCAACGGGGTGATCACGGCGAATGACCACAGCGAAGTCTGGGCAGCGGATGGCGTTTTGTGTTCCGGCCCGTGTGGTACTACAACCCCTGCAACGCAAACGAGCCGTATACAGGTCATCGACCTTAAGACGGGCAAGGTAACTCACACGATCGATAACGGCGGACAAAGAAGGGCCGACGAGCTGTGTGAGGACCCACAGCATCACCTGGTCCTCGTAGCGAACGACGATGAGTTAGACTTATTCCTCACCTTCATCTCCACCGAGAGCTACAAGATCGTCGGGAAGATCCATTTGGACGGCTCAGATCGCAATGCGCAGAATATCAAAGCCACCAACGGCATCGAGCAGTGCCAGTGGAACCCGCGGACAGGAAAATTCTATATTGCGATCCCGGAAATCGACCACGTGCAAGGTGGCGTTGTGGTGATCAATCCGCACAATCTGAAGATCGAGAAGACCTTCAGCATTCCAGTGACCGATTGTAAAAATCCGCAGGGCATGGCGATCGGCCCGAAGCCTCAGATCCTACTCGGCTGCAACGGAGACACTAGCCAGCACTCGACGGTGGTCATCAACGAACTCAACGGCCAAATCATCCAGACTTTCGCCAACGAATCCGGTGCCGACATGGTCTGGTTTAATCCCGGCAACAACCACTACTTCCTGGCGCGGTCGTCTGCGTTTGGCGGTACCCAGAAACTCGGGATCATCGACGCTGTCAGCCTCTCGCCGGACGCAGACATTTCGGTAGGCCCGACGGGTGCCCCGAATGCCCATTCGGTCGCCGCTGACCCCGTGACCAACAGGACCTTCTTTCCGATTCCCGGCGGGAAAAGCATGCTGTGCGGCTCGGTCCCCGGCGGAAGCAACGCTCTAGGCTGCATCGCTGTCATCACGGGCACGCAGGATGGTGATGACTGCGTCGCTGAGGGCGCACCGGTAATATCGGCGGGGAGAGAAGATGACCCCCTGTTCCATAAAGTGAAGTGTCAATAGCGGCCAGTAAGGGTGATGGGCCCCCTCCAAGAACGTGTACCCGGCATGGACGGTAGACCGGCCGGGTACCTTCTTTATATTCGGCATGCTGGTAGTGCGCTTCGCCCTCTTCACTCAAGCCGACACCGATATACTTGCGATCGACACCGCGACCGCTGGTCGCGAGCTGCGGCAATGCCCAAAGCCGCCGAGAGCGCCGTCCCAGCGTGGGCAGCTCCGTAACAATCGTGTTCACTTTCTGAACGCATCGCAAAGCCGCTCAACCTCTTCGCGATGCGCGCAGTATTCCGCGCTGTCGAGAATCCACCCCGACTGTTCGGTTGAGAGCTCCGCGACTTCCGCGTGGTGGCATGGTGGGGCGCTCGACCCTATGTCCGTGCTCTGACGCCGATCAGGCTCAGGAGTGCCTTGCTTGCTGCAGAATGCGACTCCAGCAAACTCCGATGCTGCCCGTCGACAGGCGGCGAGGGAACGAGCCGGCCGGTTGGAGCGTTTTTTTGGCCGCCGGAC
>Ga0137403_10002187_pt1 | contig 24039 bp, 27 predicted proteins | sample CZOMad2_1_16fung_FD_122057 | JGI IMG/M metagenome (GOLD analysis project Ga0137403, IMG submission 122057) | Vadose zone soil fungal communities from Angelo Coast Range Reserve, California, USA - CZOMad2_1_16fungal (Hybrid Assembly) | ecosystem: Environmental > Terrestrial > Soil > Vadose zone...
CGCTTCGGAGGATTTGAAGAACCATATTTTCAAGAGCATGTCTTCACGCGCGGTGGAAATGCTGAAGGAAGACATGGACGTTCTGGGGCCCGTGCGGGGCCGCGACGTGCAGAACGCCAAACACGAAATTGTAGCGGTGGCGCGACGCCTGGAAGGCGAAGGCAAACTGGTGCTGAAGCAGGAGCAGGAGGATTCGTATGTCGTCTGAGTCGTCAGTGAAGGGCGGCGCGACGCTGCAGTCGGAGCCATTCCTGTATGTACCGACAAGCGAGAATGGCGGAGCCACGGGCTCGAACGGCGCGGATGCAAACAGCCGCGCGGAGAAGGCGGACAGGGAACTCTACGAACGTGGTGTGCGAGATGGGGAGGCACAGGCGCGGGCGGCGTTTGAGGCGCGGGCGACGACACTGCAGGGGGGAATCGGGCAGGCTGTCACGGGTTTTCAGAAGGAACGAGACGAATATTTCGGGCGGATAGAGACGGAAGTGGTGCAACTGGCGCTGGCGATCGCCAGAAAAATTCTGCACCGCGAATCGCAAATTGACCCGCTGTTGTTGACGGGATTGGTGCACGTGGCGTTGGAGAAGCTGGATGCTGGAACGCATATACGGTTGAAGGCAAATCCCACCGACATGCAGTTCTGGCATGAATATTTCACGCAGCGGGGCGGCCAGGGGAACCCGGAACTGATCGGGGATGCCGCAGTGAATCCGGGGGAATGCGCACTGGAAGCGGAAGTGGGGACAACGCAGATCAGCCTGGAGACGCAGTTGAAAGAGATCGAACAGGGATTTTTTGATTTGCTGGAGCAGCGGCCGCGGCCGCATTGATGGCGGAAGCGCGCGATTTAAAAGCGTATTTGCGCAGGCTGGAAGATTTTTCAACGCTGCGTTGGACCGGACGTGTCACCAAAGCTGTAGGGCACCTGGTGGAATCAGACGGACCGTTCTGCAGCGTGGGGGAAGGCTGCGCCATCCTGACGGAAGACGGGAAAAGCTTTTCGGGAGAGATTGTTGGATTTCGCGGGCGTACGGTGCTTTCGATGCCGCTGGAGCGGCCGAGCGGAATCCGGTTTGGGGATCGAATTGTTTCTCGTGGGACGACTCCATCGTTGCGGGTGGGACCCGATCTATTGGGAAGAGTGATCGACGGTTCCGGAAAACCGCTGGATCAGATGCCGAATTACAGCGCGCGGGAATACTGGCCATTGCAGGGAGATCCTCCGCTGCCGTTGGACCGGCAACCAATCCGGGAGCCGCTGGGATGCGGGATACGGGCGATTGACGGGATGCTGACGTGCGGGCGCGGACAGCGCGTAGGAATATTTGGCGGAAGCGGCGTGGGGAAAAGCACGCTGATCGGAATGATGACGCAGGGAACAAGCGCGGACATGACCGTGCTGGCGCTGGTGGGAGAACGCGGAAGGGAAGTTCGCGAATTTCTGGAAGACGCGATCGGGGTGGAGGGATTGAAGAGGTCGGTGGTGGTGGTTTCGACTTCCGACCAGTCACCGTTGATGCGAATCCGGGCGGCGCCGGCGGCGACGACGGTGGCGGAATATTTTGGCGCGCAGGGGAAGAACGTTCTGCTGGTGGTGGATTCGCTGACACGGTTTGCGATGGCGCAGCGGGAGATTGGCTTGGCGGCGGGAGAGCCACCAACGGCAAAAGGGTATACGCCGTCGGTGTTTACGCTGCTGGCGCGGTTGATTGAACGAGCCGGCAATTTCCAGAACGGCAGTATTACGGCCTTTTATACGGTGTTAATGGAGGGAGACGACCAGCAAGATCCGCTGGTGGACGCGGTGCGCGCGCTGTTGGACGGGCACATCATGTTGGACCGGCGATTGAATTCGCAGGGGCATTATCCGCCGATTAACGTGCTCGACAGCTTGAGCCGGTTGATGAATTCAGTGTGCGGCGCGGAGCAACTGGAAAAAACAAGGAGGCTGCGGCAGTTACTAGCGGCTTACGCCGCCTCGGAGGATTTAATTCGGGTTGGCGCATATCAGAAAGGCGCTGATCCCCAGCTCGACCGCGCAATTGCGGCATTGCCAGCGATCACAGCGTTCCTGCAGCAAAAGAAATTTGAAATGGCAAAGTTCGATCAGACGATCAAGTCGCTGTTAGAGCTCCCGGCGTAAGTGATGGCTTTCCGGTTTACATTGCAATCCGTGCTGCGGCTGCGGCGCAGCCGGGAAAATCAGGAAGAAAGGAAACTGTTAGCTATTGCATCGGCGGCGGGACGTGTGCGAACCGCAATTGAAATGCTCGAAGAGATTTCGATGGACCAATATCAGCGGCGAAACGACGAGCTGACGTCGGGAGCCGCGATTGGAGCGATGCTGCAGTTCGATGCGATGTGCGACGAACGGCGGCGTACATTGCAATTTGAACGACGGAAGATGCTGGCTGAATTGGAACACAAGCGCGCGCAACAAGCGGCGGAGTACCGTAAGGCGCGCCAGCAACGGGAAATTATGGAAGGACTGCGCGACCATCAGAAAGCGAAGTTTGACCGCGAGTTTCAGAAGCGTGAGCAAGAGCGCGCCGACGAGATTTTCCTGATTCGAAAAATTGTCTCCGATCGCGAATAGTTTCTGCCCAGAACTCGGCAAGGATTGCCGAGCAGTAGAGGTCAGTCTCTCGCCGAAGTTGTTTTCGTCCAATTTGTGACCGCGGTATCAATCATCAAATCAAAGACTTAGAGCGTGCATCGCCGTTGTGTTTGTCCGGGACGTTGGCACGGCGAGTGCAATGGTTCGGGTCGAGGTTTTGTTCGCGAGGCGATGGAAGCGATCAACATTTCGGGGAATTTGGCTCAGCCGCGTGGAAACGGCGTTGCGGCGAAGGCAACCGGTACGTCGAACACGGTGCCGGGAAATGGCTTTGCCGAGGTGCTGGCCAGTTCGGTGGCGGCTGCAACGCATGCGCCGACGACTGCCGCGCGACCTGCCGGCAGCGCGAAGATGGCGCATGTGCCTTTAGAAACACAAACGCCGCCTACAGCGAAGGCGCTGGTGGACCAACAGGCGAGCGATGCGGTGAGTGCCGCGCTAGCGGGAAGTATGGCGGTGGCGCTGGCGCTGGCGACGGTGACACAACCCATTGGCACAAAGGCCGCGCACGTAGATGGAGACCAGAAAGGTCCATGCGTTGGCACCAACAGCGATAGCGCGGGTGATCAAGCAAGCCCGGTTGCAGCGGGAACTGCGGCGGCAGCTGTTGAAGCGACCGCGGGCAAACAGGCTGCGACAACTGAAACGACCACGGTCACGGCCACAACCGAATCATCTGCGGTTGTTAGCACTGTTGCGGCAGCATTGACGAGCAGTTTAGCGACTCAGATGAATCAGCCTGTTGCGGCGAGTGTTGCGCAACCAATTGACAACAGCGCACCGGTGGTAGCGCTGCCAGCCACCAAGAGCGCAAGTGGGGCATCGACTGGGAAGGGGCAGGCCCCTGTCGGCCCAGCGCTGCAAGCATTGGTGCGGCAGGTGAAAAACCTGCAGAGCGAAACTGCGGCGTCGAAATTTGGAGAACCGCAACATGTAGTTGTGGCGACGACCCTGCGACCTGGCGCGACAGTGAGAAGCGGGAGTGACATGGGCGGCAGTTCGCGCTCGACTTTGGTCACCGTGCAGTCACTGATGCCGAGACAAGACTTGGAGCAGTTGCGAAATAATTTGGCAGTGAAAGCGGCGCCGCTGGCGAGCGCGGCGGTTGGGGATAAGGCTGCGGTAGTGCCCTCGGCCGAACCGCAAGGAAAGAACAGCGGAGGACAGCAAACGCCGCGTCGCGGATCGGACGAAGCGCCGAATTCAAATAGTTCCGGAACCGTGGATGGATCGTTCGCCGATCTGGCTGTGAAAGCGGCAAAGCAGAATTCTCCGGCTGCTCCAACCGGCGATACAGTGCACGGTTCGGATGCTGCGCCTGCAACGCCGCCGCAAATTAGCGTGCCAGCGATGAGCGGATTACGAGTGCAGGGGAACGGGGACGGCGCTACGATGCAGGCGCCTTCTGCATCGACGACACCCAATGCCGGTCCGAACTGGCGTTTGCCGGACGACGGTACGACGAAAGGCGTGAGCACAGCGCAACTGGCCGATGCAGCGTCGCACACCGAGATGCGCATTGCGATGCAAACGGACAAACTCGGCAACATTGAGTTGCGAGCGCACCTGACCGGAGAAACAGTAGGCGCAGCGATCACGGTGGAGAAGCGTGATGCGCATTCGATTCTGGCGGTGGAATTGCCGGCTTTGCAGCAAGCACTAAGCGAGAAATCGTTGCGTGTCGAACAGGTCGCTCTGTTCCAGGGCACACTGGATTTGAATCATTCTCAAAGCGGGAAGGACGCGGAGCAGCAGCAAGCGAACGGCGCACAACATCAAGCGAAAGCCTGGACGATGCAAAGTTCCAATTCCATGAATACAGAATTCATGCACGTGAGTGCGTTCGATTCGGCGGGGAGATTGAATGTGCGGGCTTAGGAACGGAAAGGCGGGAACACAATGAACGCGATATCACAAATGTTTGGGGATCAGACGCCGGTAAAGGCGTTCGACACGACACCAAGCACGCAAACGAACCAGGGCGGCAGCCAGGCGTCACCGAGCAGTGAGCTGACGGCGAACTCCTTCATTACGCTGCTGACGACACAGTTGCAAGCGCAGGATCCACTGAATCCGCTCGATCCGAATCAGATGGTAAATGAATTAACGACGATGAATACCCTGCAACAGATCATGCAGATTCGAGAGGACTTGGACTCACTTCTCGCCGTTGCGAAAAACGGCGGTGGAGCAACGCCGACGGGCGGCACGGGCGCAGCGTCACAAAAAGCGGCGGCGCTGGCGGCGTTAAGCGCGAACGGTCTTTCGAATTTCAAGTTGTGAGCAATTTCGCGGTAAACATAAAGGAGAAAGCAGATGCCATCATTTTTTGTTCCGTTGTCCGGATTGGAAGCAAATTCAAATGCGCTCTCGGTGACTGCAAACAACCTCGCTAATCTGAGCACGATCGGATACAAGGCCCAGCGTCCGCTGTTCCAGGATCTGTTCTACCAGCAGCTCGGCACGAGCGGTGACGGAAACCCAGAGCAGGTGGGCGTTGGAACGAACATTCAGGCGATCGATTCACAGTTTACGCAGGGGAGCATTCAGTCGAGCGGTATACCGACAGATGTAGCGATTCAAGGGAATGGATACTTCGTCCTGGACAACAACGGCGAGCGAATTTTTACCCGTGCAGGCGACTTCTCGATTTCGGCCGTAGGGGACTTGCTCACAAAAGGCGGCGCATCGGTGTTGGGATTTCCAGCGGTCAATGGCATCGTGAATCAGAATGCGACACCGGGGGCGCTGCAGATTTCGACGGGGCAGACGAACCCACCGAAGCCAACCGCTAACGTTGCGCTTACTCTCAATGTAGATTCGGGAACGGCGGTCGGAGGAACGTTCAGCACGTCGGTGGCGGTGTTCGATTCGCTGGGCGCTTCGCACATCCTGACCTACACGTTCACGAAGACTGCGGCGAATTCCTGGAGCTATGCGATCACGATACCGGCAGCGGATGTGGGGGGAGCCGGAAATCCGGTTAGTGTGAAGGCCGGGACGCTGACGTTTAACGGGGCGGGGCAGTTGACAGCGCCGGCTGCAAACGTCGCGGGAATTACCGTGAACAACCTGGCGGACGGCGCGAACCCATTGACATTTTCGTGGAATCCGTTTGACGCGAACGGCGGAGGATTGGTCACGCAAGTGGCAGGGCCATCTGCGACGTCCACCACGACGCAAGACGGTTTTGCAAGCGGCACGTTGGTGAGCTACATCATCAGCGCGGATGGAACAATTCAGGGGACGTTCAGCAATGGGCAGACTTCCGCGCTGGGCCAGATCGCGTTGGCATCTTTCCAGAATGATCAAGGACTTGTACGGAATGGCTCGAATGAATTTCTGGCGAGCTTGGCTTCCGGCCAAGCGAACATTGGCGCGCCGGGCACCGGTGGACGAGGAGCTCTTTCCGGCGGCGCACTGGAACAGTCCAACGTGGATATTGCGACGCAGTTTGCGCAACTGATTCTGCAGGAGCGCGGGTATCAAGCGAATGCGAAAGCGGTAACTACGTTCGACGAAGTGACACAGACGGCGATTAACTTGAAGCAATAGTGGTCAATGAAGTCTTACCCGCGCACGCGAGTTGAGACACGGTGAAGGAAAGACTTCGTTCGGAATGAGATTTTTCTAATTAGCTTCTTCCGAACTTGCAAACGCAATCCCGTTTTGAATCGCGGGGTTGCTCGCACACTCGCGTTGGGCTTCGCTAAGTGCCAAGAACAAAGCAAGTTAGCACAAGAGCAACCAAAACCGTTTGGATAGCCTACTCCACCGCTTCGGCGGTGAAATTGCACGGTCCTCCGCGTGACGGAAACAACCCCAATTGTTGAAAGAAGCGCTGGCGGAAAGCGAAAGTCGTCGTCCTTTCCACTCCTGGCGAGCGTTGCGTTGTTTGCCGTGGTGGGCGGGGGAGCTGCATCGTGGCTGTGGCAACAGAGAAATCGGCAAGGCGCGGAAGTGCGCGCGGAAGGATCCGCGAACGGCGCGCCGAAGTATTTGGTCCCGCTGGAAGGATTCACCGTCAATTTGGCTGACCCGGAAGAAACACATTTTTTGCGGGTGACGATCAATCTGGGGATCGACAAGCTTCCCGACGGAGTTCAGAAAGATAAACCTACTGCCGCGATTCCAGTTGCACGGGTCCGCGACGCGATTCTTGCCGTTCTAACGTCGTGCAAAGCGGATGAACTTCTTACGCCGGACGGAAAAATACAACTGAAGAAAAACGTGCTGGCAGCGGTCCAGAAAAATGTGCCGGAGTTGGGCGTACGAGACGTGTATTTCACGGAATTTCTGGTGCAGAGGTGAGCGATGAGTACAGCGCTTGTTGCCGCCAAAGATGTTCCGCGGCCGATTCCAGAAGAGTTTTGGGTCGACGTTGGCTGGCTGCCGTGCAAGCTGAGCGTGGATATTCGGCCGAGAAAGTTTAGGGTGCGCGATTTGTTGCAGCTTGAGCCAGGGGTAATCGTGGAGTCGGACAGTGCAAACGGGGCGGATGTGCCACTGATTGCAAACGCGCAGTTGATTGGGTGGGCAGAATTTGAAGTGGCGGGGCAAAAGCTGGCAGTACGGATTACTGGAATCAAGTGATGTCTCTTAGCGGCATCGAACGCAGACAAGCCGTGAGCGTCGAAGAATTCAGCGGGGCAAATGTGAAGCCCGTGAGTTTCATCGACAGAGTATTGGCCGCGATTCGTTCGATTCGTGTGACTCGCCGGACAAAGAGTTTGAGGATTTGTGAGACGTTGGCGCTTGGCGAGCGCCGGCAGATTGTCGTAGTGGAGTGGGAGACGCGGAGATATTTGATCGGTGCGACGCCGCAAGGACTTTCTTTGCTCGACCGGAGGGCCGAATCGTTGAGTGAGACAGCGCGAGACGCGGAAGCAAGTCCGTATCGTCAAACCGATGGCCCAGGAGTGCGCCAATGATCGGGGCATTTGCGGCTGCGCAGGGGCCAATTTTGCAATTGCCCGGTCTGACGGTGCGAGGGGATTCGACATCCGTCACGATCATATTAATTTTAACGTTGTTGACGCTGTTGCCGGCGCTGTTGCTGTCCATGACTCCGTTTGTTCGCATCCTGGTGATTTTTCATTTCTTGCGACAGGCTCTTGGCACGCAGACCACGCCAACGAACCAGACGCTAATCGGCTTGGCTCTGTTTTTGACCTATTTCGTGATGCAACCGGTTGGCAGCGCGATCCACGAGCAAGCGATTGTTCCGTTCGAACACGGGAAAATGACCGCACTGCAGGCGATAGACCAGGGCAGCGTGCCCTTGAAGCGGTTCATGCTCGACTACACCAGAGAGAAAGACCTTTCGCTCTTCGTCGAATTGGGAAAACAGGCGCGTCCGCAAACGCCGGAAGACTTGCCGATGCGCGTTGTGATTCCCGCTTACATCATTTCAGAGCTGAAAACGGGGTTTCAAATCGGAGCGGTGCTATTTTTGCCGTTTTTGGTAATCGACCTTGTGACCGCCTCGGTGACCACTTCGATCGGCATGCTGCAGTTGCCGCCGGTCGTGATTTCGACGCCGTTGAAGATCCTCCTGTTTGTCGTAGCGGATGGATGGAACCTGGTGGTTGGCAGCACGCTGAAGAGTTTTCACTACTGAGGGACAGGATGAACGCCGAACAGGTTGTGGAACTCTCTCGACGCACGATCGAAGCCGCCTTCTGGGTGGCAATGCCGATCCTGCTGGCCGCGATGGCGGTCGGACTGCTGATCAACATCGGGCAGGTGATGACATCGATTCAAGATGCGACGGTGTCGACAGTTCCACGTTTGGCAGCGGTCGGCGTGATCCTGTTTTTTCTGACGCCGTGGATGTTGCATCACCTGGTCACGTTCACGACGACCCTGTTTGCCGATTTTCGCGCGTATACGCAGTAGAAAGGGAAACGATTGCTGCTTCTGGAGCCCATCTTAGTGCACGTCTTCGCCATCGGCCTTCGTGTCGCCGGGTTGATGACATTCGTTCCATTCCTGGGAAGTACGGCGGTGCCGGCGCGGATGAAAGCGGTCCTAACGATCATGCTCGTCGCGCTTCTGTATCCAGTGTGCTCGATTCCCAATTTTGTTCGTTCACCATCCGCTTTGGCGCGGGTGGCGATTTCCGAGTTGGTGCTGGGTTTGGCGATAGGCCTGTGTCTTCAGTTTGTTCTGGAAGCTGCCCAGATCGCTGGACAACTGGCTGGGTTCCAGTTCGCTTTTTCGCTGGTCAATATTATTGACCCACAAACCAACGTTGATACGCCGGTGCTGGCCATCTTCCATCAATTGATTGCACTGATTCTTTTCCTGCAAATGAACGTGCACCACTGGCTTCTACGTGGAATGGCGAGAAGCTTCGAATACGTACCGGTGGGAAGCGTGAGTGTCACGCTGCCAACGGTGAAGGAACTGTTTCGCGCCGCGGGTGGGATGTGGTTGGCGGGGGTGCAAATCGCACTGCCATTGCTGCTTGCGACGCTGCTGATCGATTTGACCGTCGGATTTCTCAGCAAGGCGTCGCCGCAGCTGCCGGCGTTGTCGCTGAGCGTGCCGTTAAAGAGCCTGGGCGGATACGCCGTGCTGGCGATCTCTATTTCGCTATGGCTAAGAATATTTGAAAGACAGTTTGTGCATGCGCTTGGCTGGACCGAGCGCGTGATGCATCTAGCACATTGAGGAAAGTGCGTGGCGGATAACCGGACAGAGAAAGCGACCGGAAGGCGCAGGCAGCAGGCACGAGAACGCGGCCAAGTGCTGCGCAGTCGCGATTTGGCGGCTGCGTTGACTCTACTTGGCGTCATTTTCCTTTTGGCATGGAAACCCGAGGCATGGGTTGGCCGTTGGCAACAATATTTTCAGGATTTGCTGACAAGCAGTACGACCACGGACTGGGCGGGGAATATCCCAGTACTTTCGATAACGACTTTGGCGGTCGGCAAGTGGCTCGTTCCAATTTTCACCGTGGCGTTTTCAATCGCGATTCTTGCGACGGTAGCGCAAGGCGGAGTCACCTTCGCGACTGCGGCGCTAACTCCGAACTTCAACCGGCTGAACCCTGTGAACAATCTGCAGCAACTATTTTCGCTGGCCGGGCTGAGCCGCGTTTTGCGAACTCTATTACCTACGAGCCTCATGTTGTACCTGGCGATCCGGCTCTTATCGCAAGAGGCGCCGCTCGTTTTGCACTCCAGCCGGCTTGGGCCGCATGCTGCGCTGGCGACGATGGGGCGATTGTGGTTCACGATGGCGTGGCAATGCGGCCTGGTTTTTCTAGTGTGGGCCGGCGTGGACTACTTGTTGCAGTGGCAAAGTTTCGAGCGATCGTTGCGAATGACGAAACAGGAAGTGCGGCAGGAGAACAAGGACAACGAAGGGAGCCCGCAAGTCAAAGGACGATTGAGGCGATTGCGCCGCGAACTGCTGCGAAAAGCGTTAAACAAAGAAGTGCAGCGGGCAACGGCGGTGGTTACAAATCCGACGCATTACGCCGTAGCGATTGAATACCGTCCGGCAACGATGGTCGCACCGGTGGTTGTGGCAAAGGGGCGAAACCTTGTGGCGCGGCGAATCAAGGAATTGGCGCGGTGGCATGAGGTACCAATTGTTGAAAATCCGCCGCTCGCCCAAGCTTTGTACAAGGCCGCCGATGTCGGGCAAATGATTCCACCAAAGCTCTACGCCGCGGTTGCGGAGATTCTTGCATTTCTCTATCGCGCACAGTTGCGGATGAATGCCACGCCGAAAACACAGACCGCGGGAGCGCGGTAGACGGAACGGAATGGAACGATGAGCGAAGATGTGAACCAGACGAAGGGTAGCACAGCCGAGTGGCTGATTCCGCTAGCAGCCGTGGCGACCGTGTTCGTCATGCTGGTGCCGGTGCCGGCATTTATTCTCGATCTCTTTCTCGCAACGAGCGTGACATTAGGCGTGGTGGTGCTGTTGTCGGCGTTGTACATCCTGCGCCCGGTTCAATTTTCGGTTTTTCCAACATTACTGCTATTTCTTACGTTATTCCGGATTTCGTTAAACATAGCCAGCAGCCGTCGCATCTTGCTGCATGGCACCGAAGGCGCCGCAGCCGCGGGAAGCGTGATTCAAGCGTTTGGGCAATTTGTCGTCGGTGGGAACTACGTTGTGGGGTTCGTAATTTTCCTGGCATTGATCGCGATTCAGTATCTCGTCATCAACCACGGCGCTGTTCGCACTGCGGAAGTCGCGGCCCGGTTCACACTCGATGCTCTGCCTGGCAAACAGATGGCCATCGACGCAGACCTAAATGCAGGCTTGATCGATGAACATCAAGCGCGAACGCGCCGCGAGACAGTGGCTCGCGAAGCGGAATTCTACGGTGCAATGGATGGCGCGGCGCGATTCAGTCAACGGGACGCGCTGGCCACGATTCTCATCACCGCGATTAACATCATTGCCGGTTTCTTGATTGGCGTATTCCAACTAGATATTCCATTGGCCGAAGCGGCAAAGACGTACACGGTGCTTACGGTCGGCGATGGACTCGTGACAATGATTCCGTCGCTTCTTGTGTCGGTGGCTGGCGGCATCGTGGTCACGCGTGCTTCCAGTGGCGAAGCGGTGGGTGTGGACTTCAGCAGACAGCTGTTTTATCGGAAGATGCCGCTGAAGATCACGGCGGGCGTGATGTTGGTGCTCGCTCTGATTCCTGGTTTGCCGAAATTCTCCTTCTTTTTATTGGCAGGCATTATGGCGTACCTCGCGTCGCGGGCTCCGCAACCGGGCGCGGCGGATCTCAAGACACCGGAAATCGTGGCTGACAAAAAGAAGGTTGACCCGCAGCAGCAGATTGAAGCGTTGCTTAAACTGGATGAAATCAGCCTGGAAGTCGGCTATGCGCTTGTGCCACTGGTGGATCAAGCTCAGGGCGGCCAACTATTGCAGCGGATTCGCGCGCTACGTCGGCACCTCGCCTTGCAGCTCGGGTTTCTTGTTCCTTCCGTTCACATTACCGACAACCTGAAATTGCGTCCGCGTGAGTACACCATTTTGTTGCGCGGTGTAGAAATTGCCCGTTGGGAAATGCAGCCGGACCGAGTGCTAGCCATTAGTTCGGAGCCGTCGGCCCCACCGCTCGAGGGGCTTGCGACGATGGAGCCGGCATTCGGCGCATCAGCAGTCTGGATTGTGCCGGGCCTGCAAGAACAAGCGCTGGCCAACGGGTACGCCGTTGTAGAACAGACATCGGTGCTGGCCACACATCTCGCCGAAGTGATTCGGCAATTCGCGCACGAACTGTTGACGAGGCAAGAAGTAAAGCGGCTACTGGATGCGATTGCCGAAACGCAGCCTAAATTGATTGATGAACTTGTGCCGCGGCTTTTGACTCTCGGAGAGGTGCAGCGCGTTCTGCAGCAACTCCTGCGCGAACAGGTGTCTATTCGGGACCTGTCGAGCATTCTCGAAGCGCTGCTGGAAACGGCGCCGGCAAATAAAACGCAAGTGACGCTTGTCGAATCGGCCCGCCAGACGTTAGGCCGGTCGCTGGTTCAGCCGTTGCTCGGCGAAGACCGCAAGCTGAAAGTGCTGACTCTAGATCCGCAGATCGAACATGAGTTTTTGCGCCAAGTCGACCCGCAATTGCAGATCGAGGGCGCGCTGACGGCCGGCGCGCCGCCATTGCGCCGAATTCTGGAGAGTCTGCAAAAGTTGGTCGGCGACCGCGTGGCATTGAGTTCGACGGTGCTGCTGTGCAATTCACCGGTCCGGTTTCATTTGCGACGCCTTCTGGAGCCGTTCATTCCGCGGATTGTGGTGCTGTCGCCGCTGGAGATTCCGCCGAGTATCAGTGTGCAGTCGCTGGGCGTGGTGCGATAGACGAGAGGACGGAACGAGGCCATCGCCGAAATGTCGACGCTCACAAAAACGCAGGCCCCGGGACGCCAGCTACTGGATTCCGAGGAACGCCGCCGTCTGTTGGAGGAGAATTTGCCGGAAGTGCGATACACCGCGCGGCGGATTCATGACCGCCTGCCTTCACACGTGAACTTCGACGATCTGGTTCACGCGGGAATTTTGGGTTTGATTGATGCCGTCGACAAATTCGATCCCGGAAAGAACGTGCAATTGAAATCGTATGCAAGGTTCCGGATTCGCGGCGCGATTCTGGACAGCTTGCGCCAACTGGACTGGAGTCCCCGGCACCTGCGGCGTCAGGCTAGGCGGATTGAGGAAATAAACCGCGAACTTTCAGCGGAACTTTCGCGAAATCCGACCGAGCCGGAAATAGCAGAAAGATTAGGCGTCCCGCTCGAAGAGTTCCAACGGCAACTCGGCGAATTGCGTGGGCTGGATCTTGGAAGTCTGCAGGCACAGGCTGAGGACCACGGTGGAGAAGAGCCGCTAACGACAACGATCGCACAACAAGAGGAAGACCCATTCCAGCTTGCAGCGAGGTCGGAGATGCGAAGTTTGTTGGCCGAAGGCATCGAGCAGCTTGAGGAGAAGGAACGGCAGGTGCTGGGCTTGTACTACCTCGAAGAATTGACGATGAAAGAAGTCGGAATCCTGATGGATGTGGGCGAGTCGCGTATTTCGCAGATTCATAGTGCGGCGTTGATGCAGCTTCGCTCGTGGCTTACATCGCGGCTGAATTCTGGTACCGCGAAGAAGGGAAGAGAACGCGATGAGTGAAGCGGTTGGAAAGTTTTGCAAACTCTGGCCAGAAGAGCTGGCGTCGTTGCTGGGGCAGATGGGAGTTGCGGGCGCCGCTGCGACCGGTGACGCACCAAGACCGATGGAAACCACGACACAGGAGCTACTAGTGTCTGGGGTGCACGCGCGATTTGTGGGTGGCGGTGCGTTGAAAGGCGAATTGGTGATTGTTTGCGAAACGTCGGCAGCGTTGTCTTTGGCCCAGGCTTTTATGTCGGAGCCCGTGGATGCATCGGTTGAGTTTGGTACTTCGCATCGCGACGCGTTTCTGGAGCTGTTGCGACAGGTCGCCGGCGTGGTGGCCACTGATTGGAAATCAGAAGTTGGCCGGGATGTACTGATTAGCTTTCACTCGGCTGCGGAGCCTCCATTCGCAGGCGCAACGGAAATGGCGGTCGAGATACATGGGGAGTCGCTGCCATCGGTAACAGTAAAATTGGTGCTGAATAGAGAATTGACGGAAATCCTGTCTGCCCAACCGGCCGCTCCGCCAGCGGCCGCGGGACCAGCCCAAGGGGTAGGGACGCCGGCTTCGAGACAGACGGCGGAAGTGGAACCGCAGGTTTCGGTTAGCTCGGTTCCGCCAGCGAATCTCGACCTGCTGCTCGATGTGGACCTTGAAGCAACCATTCGATTTGGCGAGCGCGAAATGCTGCTTAAGGAAATCTATGGACTGATGCCGGGAACGGTGATTGAGCTCGACCAGCTAATCAACGAGCCAGCACAACTGCTTGTCGCCGGGCGCACGGTAGCTTGGGGAGAGGTTGTAGTCGTGGACGGAAACTTCGGACTCCGTGTGACGGAAGTGGCGAGCCGGGGACAGAGAGCGGAGATGCTGCGGCTCTGAGCAAGGGTGTGGGCGATTGAGTTTCGGGAATACTATGGAATTTCCTTTTCTGCATTGGAGACGCGGACGACTGGCCGCTGCGGCCTTGCGCCAGCAGGTTTTCCCGCAATGCGCTTCGGCGGATTGCCCCAGGCGGAGCCACATGATTCCCGTTTACTGGATGCGCAGTTCGGGAACGGAATTTGACGGCCGCTGGTATTGCAGCACGGACTGCCTGCAACGTTCCGTGCGCCTTGCCGTGCAAAACCATATTTCCAGATTTCTGCTCGAGCGGCCGCGAAGCTACCGGCTTCCATTAGGTCTGTTGCTGGTGAATCGCGGCCAGATTACTTATGCGCAGTTAAAGGAGGCGTTGCGGTTGCAGCGCCAAAGCGGCGGGCGGCTTGGAAACTGGTTGCGGCAGATGAACGCGACCAGCGATGAGGCACTGGTTAGGGCGCTGGCACAGCAGTGGGCTTGCCCCGTTTATCCGCTCGATCGCCATCCCAGGGTTGTCAGTTGGAACGACGTGGCGCCGTTTACGCTGTTCGCTTCGGCTCGCGCTGTTCCGGCCCATATCTCCCTGGATGGACGGACTTTGCATGTGGCATTTTCTGAGAGGGTTGATCACACGCTGCTCTATGCGTTGGAGCGGATGCTCGATTGCAGGACGATACCCTGCGTGGCGAGCGAATCCGCAGTGAACGCGATTCTGGAAGCCAAGTCGTTGGCGGCGGACCGGAACGATATCAATTTCGACACGCTGCGGGATGCAGGCGGAATTGCGTCCGCCATCTGTAGTTACGCCCAGCGAATTGAAGCATCACAGGCTAAGCTGGAGCGGGCTGGGCCACATTTATGGGCGCGGCTAAACCGCGGGCGAGAGTTTCGAGACTTACTGTTCCGCGTACTTTCTCCAACCAATTCCAATTTGGAACGTTCTCCAAAAGCGCCTAAAGAATTCTCAAATTCAGCCGATGTCTCCGAGGAGGGTGTAGCGGGTCAACCGCTGCCACAATGACTTCCGCACTCCGTCAAAACTTGAGCCCACTTTCTCCACCGACTGGTTTGGCGGCCGAGCAGGTTGAACGGCGCAAACAACGCCTGATGGGCATTCTTGGCCAGGGCTTGCCCACTCTGCCTGGATACGTTTTGGATCTGAACGCTCTACTGGGCAACTCCAGCGTAGATTTGAAAAAAGTGGCGAATATTATTCGCACGGATCCGAGCCTGAGCGCGCAGGTGTTGAGATTGTGCAACTCGGCGCTGTTTGGCTTGCGGCGGCGCGTTATCAGCATCGAGCAGGCTGCCGTACTTCTGGGTACCGAAAGGTTGCGCACGCTGGTTCTCACCTGCTCGGTCATGCAGTTTGCGGGAAAACGACTGCCGCAGGAGCAGCTGCTTCCATTCTGGCAGCACAGTTTCCTCGCTGCACTGCTCAGCGAACGCATCGCAAGGCAAGTGGACTATTTTGAAAAGGAGCAGGCTTATCTCGGCGGGTTGCTCCACGACATCGGTCAGTTGCCGCTGTGGATTCTAGCAATTGAAGAGCAGGCGAAGGGTCGGCCTGGGCCGCCGGACGGGTGGCAAGACAACGTAATACTCGAGCGCAATTACTTTGGAATGGATCACTGCAAAGTCGGCCGCTGGATGGCAGTCTCTTGGAACTTTATGCCATCGTTTGTCGACGTGTTTGAAGCACATCATTCACCTGACCGCGCGCAACACGATCCGTATCTCGTCGGCATCGTGGCTGTCGCGGATCAGTTCCTGATTTCTCAGGAAGATGTGGAAAATCAGGCGGCGTCGGAGACTCCGGACACGGCCGAATCGAATGGTGGCGAAATCGTGCCTCCTGAATACCTCGCGAAGAATTTGCCTTTGCTTGGAGAGAGCGAACGTCTCGGTCTGCTCGAAACGCTGCAGACGGAATATATTCATCTGCTGCCGCTTGTGCAAATCGGACTCGCTGCTGCAACGGGAAGCCAATCGGAATCCTGATACTTAGTGCGTACCGGCCGCCCGGCAAAACTTGCCGCTCCCCCGCCTTCACCTCGGCAAAGTGCTCCACGTTGCGCCCAAACTCAGAAAAAAAACGCTCCAACTTCACATAAATTACCGTCCTAAGAACTCACTTATCTGGAACGCGAAATGCTCCACTATGTGGCGAGGAGCAAGCATGGACAGCGGATTTTACGCTTCGTTTTCTGGATTTGCGGCGCGAATGGACGCGCTGGATCTGATCGCGAACAATCTCGCAAATGCGAACACTACAGGTTATAAGGCACACCACGAATTTTACCGCACGCTAGCGGCTGCGATGTCCTCGCAACCATCGCTTCTGCCGGTCGGAACGTTGCATCAGGCAGTGAGCCAGTCGATCAATCAGTTTGGCGTGTTGGGAGGATCGCAATTGGATTTGGCGCAAGGAACACTCGAGACCACTACGAACGAGACCGATGTTGCACTCGAAGGTTCGGGATTTTTTGCTGTTTTGACGAAAAACGGAGTGCGGTACACGCGAGATGGGAATTTCAGCCTGGACAAAAGCCGGAACCTGGTTACGAAAGAAGGCGACCTGGTGTTGAGTGCGCAAGCCAACCAAAAGAATACGCCGATTCAAATTCCTTCTGGTCAGCTAAGCGTCAGCCAGGATGGAACTCTGTCGGTGAACGGCGCTCTTTTCGCCAAATTGCGAATTGAAGATTTTGCTCCCGGCACTCAGCTGATGGCGGAAGGAAATACGTATTTAATCGCGCCAGCGGGGGCTGCCCAGACTTCGACAGCCGCTTCGGTCCGCCAGGGTATGCTCGAATCCTCGAACAGCGATCCGGTCCGGTCGAGCATCGCGCTGATTGATTTGCAACGCACCGCGCAAATGATGGAACGAGCGCTCTCGATCTTTAACAACGACTTTGACCGAACGGCGGCACTGGAAATTCCGCGAGTCTGACAACTGATTTTCGACAGGAGAACCGTCTATGTATCGTGCCTTATACACGGCAGCCAGTGGAATGGAAGCGCAGCAGCTTAATCTCGATAACATCGCTCACAATCTGGCGAACTCGAGCACGGCCGGCTTTCGACGGCGCCGGCTGCAGTTTCAGGATTTGCTTTATCAGAGTCTCGTTGCTCCGGGCGCTGCCGCCACGCAACAAACTACTTTCCCAACCGGATTGCAAATTGGCCTCGGCGCGCGAACCGCTGCGTCGGAAATCATTCAGCAGCAGGGTGACTTCAACCAAACCGGCAATCCGCTGGACCTGACGATTCAGGGCTCGGGATTTTTCCAGATGCAATTGCCGACCGGCGAAATTGCCTATACCCGTTCCGGCGCATTCCATCTGGATTCCACGGGAATCATCGTGGACTCGCAAGGCAATCAACTGCAGCCTGCGATTACGATTCCGTCCAGCGCAACAAATATCACCGTTGGTTCGGATGGAACGGTGAGCGTGCTTATACCCGGCCAACAACAGGCACAGCAAGTTGGCAGCATTCAGTTGGCGACATTCGCGAATTCGGGCGGGCTCAGCAGCATCGGCAACAACTACTTCCTGGAAACAACGGCATCGGGCAACCCGATCGTCGGAACTCCAGGCGGCACGGAGGGTTTGGGAACCGTCCAGCAAGGCGTGCTCGAGAATTCCAATGTGGACGTTGTCGGCGAATTCATCCAGATGATCCTCGCGCAACGCTCGTATGAAGCGAACTCGCGCGTCGTTCATGCGGCGGATCAAATGTTCCAGACCATCAACGGTCTCGCGACGTGAAGGAGAGTTAACCGTGTTCAGAACTAAAATCATCGCAGCCGTTCTCCTTAATGTCTGGTTTTTCTCGGCGGCAATTGTCGACGCAAGCGCCGTCCGGGTCGCACTCCTGCCGGAAGTTTCCATTGCGGGCGATGTGATTTTGCTCTCACATTTAATAGCCAATCCTTTGCCCGCGGCACTGGGCGCATCGGCCGCGAGAGTCTCTCTAGGAAGTACGCCGCAATTCGGAAGCATTCGCCGTCTAGCAAGCGGGACAGTCAGGGCGGCATTGTCCGAAGCGGGAATCGAATCGTCGGCATTTCTGATTCCCGACCCGATCACAGTTCATCGCTCTGGCCGTGGCCTTTCGGCAGAAGAAGTTCTCACCGCGATTGATGCTTTCCTGTTGCAGCGACCACTGAATGAGCGCAATTTCTCCGGTCGGTTTAACTTGGCCGGAATCGAAAGCCTTTCTGTACCAGAAGGCGAGCTGGACTTGTATGTCAAAGGGGCCAAGTTCGATGCAGCGCTGCATCGCGGGCAGTTATCAGTCGCCTCGCGCGCCTATCCGAAGTTCAATGCGTTTCAGGTTGAGTGGGACGGATTGAAGCAAGGGGCCGCCATTAGGGCAAAGCGCCTGTCCGAACAGGAAACTATACGACAGGCGGTGCTCGTTAAACCGGGAACATCGGCACAGTTGATTGTGACGGCAGCGGACACGCAAATGATTCTGTCTGTCGTGCCTTTGAGGGAAGGGCACTACGGCGACGTGATCCGGGTGCGTTTGGCGCGTACAACAAAATTCCTGAACGTGCGAGTTGTTGCCAAGAACAGTCTGGAAGCGAGCTACTAGGAGACACCATGATTCGCTCGAAGATGCTCGGCGCATTGGTTGTAGCGATCCTTATTTTCACCGCGCCGGGTTGGGCGACGGTGAAGATTCCACCAATACGAAAAAACAACGGCCAGCCGAAGTCGAGCGCGCTCGACGACTACCTGAAGCGAGTTCGTGGAATGAACCTTCCATCACCGACGACGACGGGGAGCCTATGGGTAGAGTCTGGCGCGTTCGCTGCGCTTGCAGCCGATTATAAGGCACGCAGTGCAGGCGACATGCTCATCATTCATCTTACCGATAATTTCACCGCGGCGACCAACGGAGAAAACAAGCAGAGCCGGCAATTCAACACGAATTCCTCATTGACGGGCCTGCTCGGGACGATTGGCGCGAAAAACCGCCTTCAGAATCTATTTGCCGGAAACTCTGCCACGAATCTCGACGGCAAAGGCGCCTCTACGATGAGTTCGAATGTTTCGCTAAATCTTGCTGCGCAAGTCATCGAAGTCCTGCCGAATGGCGTTCTGGTCGTTCAGGCGGCGCGAGATATAACCGTCGGCAACGACCGCCAAACCGTGATGATTCGCGGACTTGTCCGGCCTGGCGACATCTTGCCCAACAATTCGATTGCCTCCACTTCTATCGCCGATCTCGAAGTCGAAATCAAGGGCAAGGGCGCAGTGGCGGATATTACTCGTCAACCCAATATCGTGATCCGAATATTGTTGAAGCTGTTGTCGTTCTAGGTGCGCACCGATGCGTAAGGTCTTCAGCTTGATTCTTGGATTGCTGGTTTTGACGGTGCCGCTCCTTGCCGCCACGGAAGAGCCCGCGGCAGTCGCCCCCGCGCGCGTCGCCCGTCTAAAGGATGTTGCTGACATTGAAGGAATTCGCGACAACCAGTTGATTGGCTACGGTCTCGTCGTGGGGCTAGCCGGAACAGGCGACAAGCAACAAACGTTTTTCTCGGTACAGACCCTTGCGGCCATGCTGCAGAAGATGGGCGTAAGCGTGCAGAGCCAGGTCACCACGATTCAGGTGCGCAATATCGCCGCGGTGTTTGTGACGGCGACACTTCCACCCTTTTCCCGCCCGGGCATGAAGATTGATGTGACAGTCTCTTCGATCGGCGATGCCAAAAGCCTGGCGGGAGGGACACTTTTACTTACGTCTCTGTCCGCGGCTGACGGCAAGCCTTATGCGGTCGCGCAAGGTCCGCTGGTCATCGGTGGGTACAGTGCGGGCCCATCGACTAACGCCAAAGTTGTCAATCATCCAACGGTGGGAAGAATTCCGTCAGGCGCGCTCGTGGAGCGCGATGCAGCGGTTGACCTGACGCAATTCAAGGGCTTCTCATACATTCTTCGCGACCCGGATTTTCATGTCGCGCGCGAAGTTGCGGATTCCATTAACAAAGAAATGGGCGGTCCTGTAGCGCGTGTGGTGGACAGCCGCCGCGTCGAGATTTCTGACGTTCCTTCGGTCGCCGGTGGTGTGCCAGCACTTGTTGCGAAACTGGAGGAGCTGACTGTTCACACGAAGCCTGCCGCGAAAGTTGTCGTAAATGAACGCACTGGAACGATCGTCATGGGCGGTGCGGTAACGATCAGCGCTTGCTCTATCCTTCACGGAAATCTTTCCATTGAAGTGACGACCGAATTCCAAGTCTCGCAGCCTAATCCGTTCACTAAAGACGCGCAAACCGTGACTGTGCCCAAGACCAGCGTCCAGGCGTCCGAATCGCCTCTGCAGGTGGTTCAATTGAAGGAAGGTGCAACTGTGGAAGAGCTGATCCGTGGACTCCAGACCATCGGCGCCTCGGCGCGAGATATTGTCGCGATTCTGCAGGCCATTAAGGCGGCTGATGCCTTGAACGCTGAACTCGAGGTTCTCTAATGAACATTTCAGGGCCTTTTCCCGCGTCAGGCCCGTCAAGCGGGCACACCTTGACACCGCAAGAGCAGAAACTGCACAAGGCGGCCGCGGAATTTGAGTCGCAACTGCTCTCTTCGCTATGGAAATCGATGAAAAACAGCTTTGCCGATGACGACGATTCCGAGGACCCAGCGAGCCAATCCTTATCAGACTGGGGAATTGACGCGATGTCTGGCGCCGTCAGCCGGGCAGGGGGAATGGGCATAGGAAAACTGATAATAAAGGACTTAACGCAGAAATTGGCCAATTCCCAAAATGGGAATCTAGAGGATTAAGACGTAAAGAATCTATGCATTCTGCCGATAGGGTCATTGAGCGGTGGTTAGAGCACCGGAGGCCAATTAAAGTTTTCTGAAGTTTGGCCGATAGGAACGATACGAGCAGGCATTTACCTTGATTAGCGTTAGCCGGACCGGGGAGTTTGAAAATGAAGATTGATCCAAAAGTCCAGTTTCCGAACGAGGCCCACCCGGAGCGGGTATCCGGCAAGCGTGCCAACGAGGCCCAGGTGAAGACTGGCTCGCCGGCCGCCGGTTTGACGCCTGCCAATGGCGAAGACACTGTCAGTCTGTCTGGAGCCCACGGTGAAGTGCAGCGCCTGACGTCAGCTGTCTCTCAGGTGCCCGATGTTCGCACGCAGCGAATCGCTGCGTTGCAAGGGAAAGTGCGCAGCGGGAATTTTCAGCCGGACAGCCAGAAGATTGCCGATGCGGTCATCGCTGAACAGACTGCGCGCAAATTTAAGGCTTAGACAAAAAGTAGCCCGGCATGGATGACCTACGCCCATCACGACCGGCACCGACAACAGGCGTTGAGCGATATACACCGGAAGAAAAGAAGTTTTCGGAAAAGCAGCGTGAGAAGCGAGTGGAGAAGCAGAAGCCCGATGTCGCAACTCCACTGAACATTCCTGCGGTCGATGAGACCGAGAGCGCGGACGGCCATCAATTAGATGAGCGAGCCTGATCGATGAGCGCTGAGACACAAAACATTCTCCAAGTGCTTGAACTCCGTATTGCCGCTATGAGCGAGATCGCCGAATCGCTCAGTCTGGCCGGTGCGGCGATTGCGTCGTGTGATATCGACTCCCTGGAAGGCCGCATCGCCGATCAGGAAGTTTTGTGCACGAAGATCAGCGCTTTGGACGCGCAACTCGAAGCAATGCAGGCGCGACAATCGTGCCGCGACGATGCGGCGCAATCGCAGTCGGGGGGCTGCTCAGGCGAAATCGAGCGAGGGAATCTGCGGGATACGCTGAGCCGGCTAAGAGAAGCGCATGAACGGGTGAAAGTCTTGAACGCATCACATGCCGATCTGTTGCGGCGTTCACGGCGTACCGTGCGCGCTCTCGCTCACGCATATCAGGCCGTCTCCAACGGCATCTATTCTGATCCGGCGATTAACCCCACGCCGATCGGGGAACGGGTCTGACCTATGGGCGGCCTGTCAGGCAGTCTGAACATTGTGCTCGGTTCGCTGCTGACCGATCAAGGCGCGATTGAAACAACGAGCAACAACATCGCCAACGTAAATACGCCGGGTTATTCCCGCCAACGTCCCGACCTAGAAGAAACGCCGCCGATTCAGATTGGCGGTCTGAATTTCGGCACTGGCGTTGAGCTTAAACAAGTAGTGAGTCTGCGAGATTCGATCCTCGACTTGAGGGTCAACCAGGAAACGCAGCAGCAGGGCAGGCTCGAAGGATTTCTCGGCTCGGCACAGCAAATCCAGTCATTTTTCAACGAGACCACCGGCACAGGCCTGCAAGCCAATTTAACCGCTTTCTTTAACAGCCTCTCCCAGCTTTCGACCAGCCCGAGCGATTTGAACGTGCGGCAATCTGTTTTGACGGCTGCCCAAAATCTGTCGACATCTTTTAACCAGGCAGCGACAAATCTGTCCAGGCTTCAAACAAGCGTCAACCTGAACGTTACGCAGTCGGTCAGCCAGATCAACACGCTGACGGCGCAGATCGCCACTGCGAACGCACAAGTCAGCGCCGCGCAATCGGCAAATCGCAATCCAGGCCCTTTCGTCGATCAACGGCAGCAATTGTTGAATCAGCTTTCGAATTTAGTGGATATTTCGGAAATCAACGCAGGCAACGGCAATCTGACGATAACCACTTCAAATGGCGCCCCGCTTGTCGTCGGCGGACAGAGCTTTCAGCTTTCGACGCAGACCGACGCATCGACTGGCCTTCAAGACATCATTTCTCAAGGCACCAACATCACCTCGCAAATCACAGGCGGGCAGTTGGCGGGGCAGCTTCAGATTCGCGATCAAGAGATCCCCGCGATCCAGAATTCCTTGGATACGCTGGCTTTTAATCTATCCTCAGCGGTGAATACGCAGCACAAGCTCGGGTTCGATTTGAACGGCAATGCCGGCGGCAACCTCTTTACGCCACTCGCCAGCGCGACCGGCGCCGCGTCGCAAATTTCGGTTGCCATTACGGATCCTTCTCTCGTGGCGGCGAGCGCGGACGGCACGCCGGGCAACAACGCAAACGCCAACGCATTGCTCGGCCTGCAGAATCAGGCCATCGCATCGGGGCAAAACCCGCTCAACTTTTACGGAAACCTTGTCTTCAAAATCGGCAACGACGTCAGCACGGCGCAAGCCGGCCAGACCGCCGGAAGCCAGGTCTTGAGCCAGTTGCAGAATTTACAAGGCGGCGTTTCGAATGTTGACCTGAACGAAGAATCGGCGAACCTCATCCGCTTCCAAAACGCGTATCAGGCGTCTGCGCGCGTGGTTTCAGTGATTAATTCACTTCTCGAAACCACGATTAATATGGTGCGATAACTATGGCAATTCGACTCAATCCCGACCTACTCCCTAATCTGCTCCTTTCCATTCAGTCCAGCCGCCAGAATCTGAATACTGCGACACAGCAGCTTTCAACGGGTAAAAGAGTAAATGCGTTGGCAGACGATCCTGCGGCGGTGGCGCAGTTGGTTCGCAATCACGACCAAGCAGGGCAGGACGATCAGTTCCTGAGGAATCAATCATCGTTGCAATCGCAGTTTCAAATCGCGGATTCAACCCTCAGCAATGCAGTGCAAGCGCTGACGCGTGCTATCAGCATCGGGACTGAAGGCGCGAACGGGACTCTGAACAATGGGGACCGCCAGGCAATCGCTGGAGAAGTCCTGGGCCTGGCGAACCAGCTACTGAGCCTCGCGAACGTGAGTTATCGAGGTTCATTCCTGTTTGCGGGCACTGCTGTCACAACGCAGCCGTTTACTTTAGATCAAACTACACTGGCGACAACCTACGTTGGCAATGGCAATACGACCAGCGTACAGCTTTCAAACGGCAACGCGATCGGCGGCAACGTTCCGGGCGACCAACTTTTCCTGAACGGTAGTGGCAGTGTATT
>Ga0137403_10002188_pt1 | contig 24031 bp, 21 predicted proteins | sample CZOMad2_1_16fung_FD_122057 | JGI IMG/M metagenome (GOLD analysis project Ga0137403, IMG submission 122057) | Vadose zone soil fungal communities from Angelo Coast Range Reserve, California, USA - CZOMad2_1_16fungal (Hybrid Assembly) | ecosystem: Environmental > Terrestrial > Soil > Vadose zone...
TGGTGGCAGACGCCGAGGGAAAGAATCTCACCCTATCGCAACTCGGCGATCTCGCCGCCCGACTCACCGACTACTACCGGAACCATGGCTATCCGCTGGCGCGCGCCATCGTCCCGGCGCAGACCATTCAAGCGGGTGCGGTACGAATGCAGATCATCGAAGCGCGGTACGGCAAGATCCAGCTCGAGAATCACAGCCGCGTGGCCGATTCTCTGATCGGGGCGACGCTCTCCCCGCTGCAAGGCGGGCAAGCGGTGGCCCAGACCCCGCTCGATCATGCGCTGCTGCTGTTGTCGGATATTCCGGGCGTGGCGATTTCAGCCACGCTGAAGCCCGGCGATGCCGTCGGAACCTCGGACTTGCAGGTGGACGCCGGCGCGACACCGGCCGTCGCTGGCAATGTGGCGCTGGATAATTACGGCAACCGCTATACCGGCAGGACACGGCTCACCGGAACCCTGGATTTCATCGACCCGCTGCATCACGGCGACATGCTCAGCCTCACGGCGCTGAGTTCGGGCAGCGGTTTGAATTACGGCGGCTTGAGCTACGAATCCCTGTTGGACGGCCGCGGCACTCGCCTCGGCGCCTCGTATACGGCTCTGCACTACGAACTGGGCGACACGCTGCGCGCCCTCGACGGTCACGGAACTGCGCAAGTGGAAAGTCTATGGCTCAAAAGCCCGTTCACGCGCAGCCACGACATTAATGTCTACGGTCAGATCCAATACGACCACAAGCAGCTCAACGATCACATTGACACGGCCTTCGTTCGAACCGATCGGCATCTCGATAATTTGACCGCCGGCCTCGCCGGGGATCTGCACGATTCGGTTCTGTCCGGCGGCATCAGTACTTGGAACGTCGGTTGGACCGTGGGGCGAGTCGATTTCGACGACGACACGGCGCGGCAGGTCGACGCGGCAACCGCCGATGCACAAGGCAGTTTTTCCAAATGGACCGCCAATTTCTTCCGCTTGCAGTCCTTGAGCGCACGCGACGCGCTGTATCTGACCCTCTCCGGTCAATGGGCCAACAGCAATCTGGATCCCGCCGAGAAGATGGTGGCCGGCGGGCCCTACACGGTGCGCGCCTATGACATCGGCGCGGAATCCGGCGACACCGGCATATTGGGCAGTGTCGAATTCCGGCACCAGCTGGTTCAGGTCAAGAATGGCCCACTGGAGGCCGTGGCATTCTTCGACGCCGAGCGCGTCACGGTCAATCACACCGCGTGGATCGCAGGCACGAACGCAGCGACGTTGCGCGGCGCGGGATTGGGACTCAACTGGGCCGGCATCGACCGGTGGCGCGGCAGGATCTACGTGGCGGCGCCCATCGGGGGCACGCCGGAGCTGATCGGCACCAACAAATCGGTCCACGCCTGGCTCGAGATCGGCAAGGGATTCTAGCCGGCGGTCATACCGGCGCTGATTTGCCCTGTGGATAATACAGTGCGTAATACCAGGCGTACGCACTTTCGATCTGCGCCTGTATCCGCGCCGGCAGTTCATGCCGCTTCGGTTTCACGATGCTCTGCGCCTGGCCGTGGATGTATTTCATATGGTAATGGCTGTCGCTCTCCCGGACGCCCACGTTCAACCGGCCGGGATCGATTGCAAAGGGCGCGAGACCCAGCCAGGCATACAGATGCGACATGCATGCCGCCGGCCGTTCCATCAAGTCCTCGAACCTGAGGAAATAGAGCCGATCTTGCACCGCCTTCGGCAGGTCAGGTACGGCGTGCAAGGAGACCAATGGCGCGCCGATGGCCTTGTCCTTGGCAAACAGCATATCGGCGCGCCCGAGGCGGTCGAAATCGGCCAGATGATCGATGAAATCGACCAGGATGGTGCGTTGATGCTGCGCCTCGATGGACCCATAAATTTGCGCGAGGTCGCGCAGGCACACCACGAGTTTGGCATCCGGTTCGATGTGCAGGAGCAACTCGATCGCATGCAGCCAGGCGCGGTTCTTGTCGACCACTGTCTTCTTCTGGCAATCATGATGCCAGCCATGCAAAAAGCCCCGCATGGCGGACGCCAAATGGGCATAGCTCTCCTCGAACGCGTTATCGAGCTGCGCAAGAAAAAAACTGTCGTCGCTGATCGATCTGCGAATGCCCAGCAAGGTATTGCACAACGGCGAGCTATGTCCCTCACAATGAATGTCGGGATGCTGAGCCAACAATTGGCACAGCAAGGTCGAGCCCGCCCGCGGAAGCCCCGTCACGCCGACGAAGTTAGGATGCATTCGGAATCGCTCCTCGGGACAAAAAACTAGCCTCATTCTCGCACAAGGCGAGCCTCGACCCTCGCCCGTCAGTTGTTTGGAATCGAGTAGATCTTGCCCCTGGAGGATAGTTGACTCAAAAGGTGAGAAGATTTTGAAAGAGTGGATGTCGGTCGCCCTCACGCGAGCGGAGGATCGGCAGTTGTTTGGGTTGGAGGGGAAGCCGTAAAAACCTAACGTGGCGCTGATTGCTCTGGTCGTCGTGGGATTGAGCATACCTGCCGTGCTTTATTCGCGCAGTGCGATGCTGATGCGTCTCCAACAATGGGTTACGTTCTACTCACGATTGGCGTCGGCGTATTGCTGTTGTTTCGTTAAGGACACCGGATGAAAAAGGTTTTCCGGCTGCTCCTGGTGGTCATTCTCGGTATCGCCGCCGTGGGGTTGGACATGACGTTGTGGCACGCGTGGCGCTCGGGGCAGCCGGGTCTCACCCCCATCAGGGGAGTTGCTACCAAGTATGGAATCACTACCGCAGACCCTATGACGGTGTTTTCCTACATGACCGTGCTTTTTGACGCGGCGTTCCTCGCGGCCTTCATCGGGTTGTTTCCCAGCGCCGGTGCGTGGCTCAAGCGAAAGAAGGATGGATTTTGGCCACCCATCGCTGAAGAGGACCCCGGTCCCGTGTGGATTTGCGCTCACTGTCATGAGGAGAACCCGGGGAATTTCGAGGAGTGCTGGAAATGCCAACGGAATCGTCCGCCCAAGAGCCCATAATGAGTCGCGAAAGAATTGACGTCGGTGCGTTCACGTGGGATCGGATTCCGCGGGGAACTATCCGGATGCGCCTGCGACTCAGGCATTGTTTGAGTGCCGTGCATGTAAATTGCCATCGGTTAAGATCATTCAGGGAGGAAAGCCATGTTCGTATTGAATTGACGGCGAGCAGTAGTCTAGTTTGGAGGAAATGAATCATGGCGGATCCCCTCGTGCGTTATGTTGCGGCGGCCAACTTGGCCCTCGCTGCCCTGATTTCTTCCGAGGCACGAGCGGATTCGCCAGTAATACCCCAGTCCTGCCGAGCAGTGCTCGACTCGAAGCTGCCAGGCTGGAAATTTGCAGCGATCCCACACAATGTCCTCGAATGGTCGGCAGCCAATGGACGACCGACCCCGGCCGTTACGAGTGGCGATTACGACGGCAACGGCAGGCATGACTGGGCGGTCCTCGTGGAGCACGGAGGCACAACAAAGGTCGCGGTATGCCTTTCCGCCGCAGTGGGCACCCAGCTGTCGGTCATTGGAGATCCCTATTGCACGGATGCTCTCGACACGAGCCCGGCGCGGAGCGAGCACTACAACTTCGACACCGACAAAATCGAAGTCATCGCGCACGACGGCATCAGCGTCTCGTGCTTCGAAAAAGCCGGAGCCACGTACGTGTACGAGCGGGGCGTGTTTCGTCGAATAGTGGATTCGGACTGAATGTACGCAGTGATTTTACGGCGGTTCGTGCAGCGTAGCATTGAACAAGAAAGGACCGCTGAAATCTGTAAGGTCACCGGCCTTCTTTCCCGCGACCGGCTGCAACCGCGCCGACAAGGGTTTGTTCCTGGGATCGACGCCCATAAAGGTCCATCCAGTCGACGCTGCCACCCGAGTACCGACCGATTCGGCTACTCTGGCGTGAATCGTCAATTGTTTAAGCCCGCGATGAACGCATGAAGTTCGCCGAACGCGGCCTTCGACCAGAGGTACATGCCGCCTTCGCCCGGCAGACGCGAGCTCAGCTCCAACACGGTCAGGGCCGCGGGTATCAGGAAGGTGATCAGCCCCAGCAGCCACAGCGCGAGGCTGGATGGGCCCATCTGCGCCGCAATCGACAGATACCGCAATCCGACGATGGCGGACACGTTCAGCAGAACGAGGTCGAAGGTACCGAGAGCGCGGTGTAGGGGAAGGGTGCCGTGGGCGTCGGCACCCCTGCCGCCGGATCCCTCGCTAGAGCGTGACGTTGACACGGGCAGCGAGGCGCAATAGGGGACCGCGCAGCAACAGCGCGATGACGCACGCTGCGCCCATGATCGCGGCGACCGTAGCGAATGCACCGGCAAATCCAATCGTTTCGAGCAGACCTCCGGTGAATCCCGACAGGTAGCCCCCGAGCCCCAAAGTCAACAAGTACCACGCGCCCATCGCCACCGACGCGAAACCCGCCGGCGCCGCTCTCGACACCATCCCGTAGGTCGCCGTCCACGCGACGATTTCGCCCATTCCAAGGAGCGACAACGCGACCAGCGGAATCCACACCGAGGCCGGCGCAGCCGGCGCCGCATTGCGTGCGGAGAGATACATGAGCAGTTGGCCGATCGTGACCATGGCGAGCGCAAATGCATATTTTTGGACAATATCGACGCGCTGATTACGGGTGCCGAGGCGCACCCAGAACGCCGCCACCATCGGCGCCAGCACGATCACCACCGCCGCATTGATCGAAGTGAACCAAGGCACCGGAATGAGGAACGAGCCGACCGCGCGGTTGACGCCCTTCTCAATATAGAGGAGCCAGCTGCCAAAGAGCTGGAACCATCCCACGCTGAACGCGCACAAGAGCGATGCCAATACGAATAGCAGACCGATGCGCAGGCGCGCCTCCTTGCCCGCGCTGTTCGTGGCGGCAGCGGCGGCCGGCGCGCGCCGGTCCGGGTGCAACCCAATTGCACCGAGCCAGCGGGGAGCCAGCAGCACATAGGATCCAAGCGCCACGCTCATCCCAGCCGCCGCGACGGCGAATCCAATGTGCCAGCCGAATGCCTGCGCGGCACTGCCCACCGCAAAGCCCGACAGCATTGCGCCGACGGAGATGCCGAGATAGTAATAGGCATACGCTCCGTCGCGCCGCGGATCATCCGTGGACATGGTCTCGCCGCACAACACGACCAGCGTCGATTTCATCAGGGCGTTGCCGAGGATGAGTAAGAAAATGGCGACGAAGAATCCGGCGGTGGCGACGGTGTACGCTTGCTCGAGCCACACCGCCCCGGAGCGGGCATCGAGCGTCGAACCGTGGCGTATGATCGCGGCCTTGACGGCCTCCGACGGCAGCATTCGTCCCAGCGGTACTCCGAGCTCGTGCAATGACTGCAGCAGCGGCGCCGAGTGCCACCAGCCGAGAAGCGTAGGCAGAAAGACGGGCGATGCCAGCATGATCTGCCCGATCAGCATGCACGTCGCGCCAAGCTTCACGGCGCGGCGCCGGCCGAGCACGCGGTCTGCGAAGTAGCCGCCGAAGGCGGGAAACGCATACATTGCGCCCGAGTAGGCGCCGAGCAGCCCGAGCGCCTCGCTTGACGGCCAGCCGAACCCGCCGTGAAGCGGATTGCCGGTCAAGAACAGCACGAGGATCGAGAGCATGCCGTAAAAGCTGAACCGCTCCCAGAACTCGACGCCGATGATCAGCAACGCGCCCTTGGGATACCCGAGCCATTCACCGGGCCGCGGGCGAGCGGGCGTTACAACGATACGGCCCCCCGCGGCGTCTTCAGTTGCAGCCGAAATTGCACATCGACGGACGAGTAAGTATCGATCGTTGAGCCGATTTCGCCGAGAGTGCGCTGCAGATCGGCCGCATCCGGATGTCCCACCGCAAAGTGCTGCAGGAGAATTTCGGATTCGGGTTGCGCGGGTGCAAGAGACTCTGCCGGGTGCGGCGAGTCGAGCCAGTCGATGAAAAACGGAAATGCAAGACCGAACCGTTCGACCGCCGGCGCGAGCCACTGCCAGCGCAACCGAACCCCTTCGGGCGTGGTGCGGCCATTGCTCGCCACCACGGCATTCTTCCAGCCGGATGCCGTGGCGATCGACGCGAGCTGCGACAAGGGGCGCGCACTGCGAAGGCAGTAGGTCAATATCCGCGGCTCATGCGCAGCGCGGGCAAGTCGGCACCACTCATCGTCGTTGGGGCTCGCGGGTCCGACCGGCGCCAGAACCTCGAGATAACACCGGCCTCCGAGACCCACGAGCGCGTTATGCGTCAAGCCGCTGGCGTGAACCCCGCCGTAGAGAGGACGAATTCCCGTGAGCGCCTCGAACCGGCGCGCGCCGCGCTCGAGATCCGCACAAGCCCAAATGACATGATCGAGATAGGACTGCACTAGTGGCTCCGGCCGGCCGCGCGGGCGATGCGCGCAGCTTCCGCCGTGAGCGAGGTCCGGTCAATCTTCTGCGTACCCGACACCGGCAGACTGTCCAGAAACTCGATGAAGCGCGGATGGGCGTAGGCCGGGCCATGTTCGAGGGCGTACTCTTTGATCTGCGCCGCCGTGGGCGCCGAGCCGCGGCGGGGCACGATGAAGGCAATCGGAATCTGCCCCTTGATGTCGTCGGGCGCCGGCACGACGATCGCCTGTGCGACGGCCGCATGCCGCTCCAGCATTTTTTCAATCTCGCCCGGATAGACGTTTTCGCCGCCGCAGGTGAACATGTCGTCGGCGCGGCCCACGAAATAGTAAAACCCATCGGCATCGCGGCGCATGACATCGCCGGTCAGGTACCAGCCGCCCCGCATCCGGGACGCGGTTGCCTGCGGAAGATTCAGATAGCCATGGGTCAGCGCCTCGGTGCGCAGCGCGAGGATGCCCTCATCGGGGGACGTGCCATCAACGAGCTTGCAGCCGATGTCGGCCAGAGGATAGCCAAGCGACAACGGCGGCCGCGGCCGCCCGTCCGGATGCGGCCCGAAGACTGCCGGCCCGGCCTCGGTCGTGCCATAGCCGTTCTCGATCTGCGCGTTCGGGAACATCTGATGGATTTGGGCGAGCAGTGCGTCGGTCAAAGGCGCCGAGCCGATCGACACGTCGCGCACGCTGCGAAGATCGAGCCGCTCGACGAGATCTCGCTCGCGCACCATCAGCGCATACATGGTCGGGATCCCGGACAGAAAGGTGCAACGGTAGCGGGCCACGGTCTCGAGGAAGCGGCGCGCGTCGAAGCGGGGCAGCAATATCACCTGCATGCGGTTCGCGAGCGCGACGGTGATATTGAACAGTCCGTTCATGTGATACAGCGGCGCCACCACGATGGTCGATGCGCCGGTCGCTTCGGGCGATATCGGTTCGACGTAGCGCACGGTCGCCCAGAGCTGGCCGCTGTGGGTGAGCGGCACGCCCTTCGGCATGCCCGTCGAACCGGAGGTGTACAGAATCTCCGCCAGCGCAACCTCGTCGGGCACGAAGGTTTCGAGCGGGCCCGGATCGAGGAAGGCGTCGAATCCGTCGGCACCCGCGCCGTCGAACTCGATCGTCGGCACCGTATCCGGGACGAACGCCCGGCGCGCCGCGTCGCTCAGCGCGAGTTCAATCGCGCTGTCGCGGAAAATGTGGGCAATGGTCGCGCGCGGCAACTTGTGGTTGACCGGCACGGCGACCGCTCCCATGCGCATGATGCCCAAGTAGCTGGCGACGAACTCGAGCCGATTCTCGGCGAGAATGCCGATGCGGGCACCCGGCCGGATACCGCGTCGCAGGAGGCCGCGGCCCACGGCATCGCACAGGGCATCGAGTTCGAACGCGGAGAGCTGCCGCGTGCGCGATTCGTCGCGCAGATCGACGATGGCGCTGCGCTCGCCATGCGCCGGAAGCTGCAGAATATCCCCGAGGTTGTAAATGGCCGAATGCTTCTGGTTCATGATGCTCACGGCTTGAGCAGCACCTTGCCCACGACTTCGCGATCCTCGAGCAGGCGTTCCGCCTCGGCGGTCTCCTCGAGAGGCAACACCTTGTCGATGACCGGCGCGAGGCGGCCGCCGGCCACCAGGTCCATCAGGGTTTTGAGATCGTCCGTGTGCCAGCCGTTGGAACCGATCAGCGAATGCTCGTAGGTCCACCAATAGCGGGCATCGAGCGTCAAATCGAACCCGGCCGTGGCGCCGCAGCAGAGGATTCTGCCGTTGAGGTTCACGCATTTCTGCGTGGCCGGCAATGTATCTCCGCCGGTGAAGTTGACCGCGACGTCCACCCCGCCCGTGCCGGTAATGCGAGGCTTGCCGTAGATCTCCTTGACCGTGTCGAGAAAGGGCTTGTCGGCATAGTTAGCGACGTGGGTGGCGCCGATCTGCTGAAGCCGGCGCATTTTTACGTCGCTGCTGGCGAAGGCAAGGACTTCGGCGCCGATCATCTGGGCGAGCTGCACGCAGGCAACCCCCACGCCGCCGCTGGCGCCAAGCACCATGACTCGTTCGCCGGCCTTGAGCTTGCCCCGCGTGAACAGCATCCGATAGGCGGTACCATAGGCCAGCGGCAACGCGGCCGCCTGCTCGAAACTGACGCCTGCTGGGATCTCCAGCAGCATCGATTGCCGTACCGCGATGAATTCCGCGCGGCCGCCGTCCACCGTTTCGCCCAACATGCCGAAGTGGCCGCCATCGCGCATGACGGGGTCGATCAAGACGCGCTTGCCGAGCCAATGCGAGTCGGCGCCCTGGCCGAGCGACTCCACCGTTCCGGCGATGTCGGAGCCGACGATCACCGGCAGCTTGATCTTGACCCCCGGCATGCCGCGGCGGGTGAAGATGTCATGGAAGTTCACCGCGGTCGCGGCGACCCGCACCAACAACTCGCCCGGCCCCGGCGTAGGCGCCGGAAAGTCCCGTCGCAGTTGCAGGACCTCGGGACCCCCGTGGGCAGTCGTCAAGACAGCTTTCATCGCCTCTCTCCCAAAAATGAATCAGCCAGGCTGGGTGCCGTAGCAACCGCGGCCGAGGGCGATCAGCCGGCCGCTGGTGTCCGTCACGTCGATGTCAACCACGCCGATCGTTCTTCCGGCGCGCCGCACCCGCGCCAGAGCGAGCAGGTCCGAGTTTGCCGCCGGACGCAGATAGTCCACCCGAAAATTGATCGTCGGCACGCCGTAACCCAGCACCGCGATCAGCGCAAAATCTCCCGCGATATCGATCAAGCTCGCGATCACGCCGCCATGGTATTGGCCGGTTCCCGCGGCGCGCTCGACGTTCGGTCCGTAGACGGAGCGCACTGTGACCGTCTGTGCGGCCAAGTCGAACGCCTCCAAGCGCAGGCCCAGCAATTGCTGAAAGGGACTGTCCGCCAGCAGGGTTTCCAAGGTTTTGCGGGATGCAGACTCGTCGGCATTCATATACGTGGTCTTGAGCGGCGTTTTTGCGGAGCGTAGCAGGACGGCGAAGCCGGCAAACATGTGGGACGACGTCTCACTACTGCGATCCGACGGTCCTCACGGATCGTTTTACGTGTACTCAAACGCGCCTCCGTGCTGGAATACAAACCGTCATGGCCACACGCAAGTCCAAAGCCCACCCTGAGAACCGGTCATCGAAGCAGCGGAGTGCCGCGCTCCAAGAAGGGCGCTTGCGTGCGGCCGAACCGCTCGATGACCTGCTCGTCGCCCGCCAGCCGCTGGTGGGGATGCTGCAGCAGGACGTCGAACAGCTCCTCGGAGCGACGTTCACGGCCGAACCCGGAGGGTTGCCGCCGCTGACGCTGGAAGGCGCACAGCGGCCGCAGCATTGGGCGACCCGCGGAATGCGGCATTTCCTTAGCGAGCCGGAGGATAGCGGGTATTGGGATTTTTTCAAAATCTCGGACGGCTTCCTGCTCTCCATCACCGACGCGCAATATCGCAAAGACACGTGGGTGCGCGTCGAGGGAACCGCCTTCTTTAAGTTGCGTCTGCTGTTGACCGGCTCGCTGCGCGCGGCGTCCGGTGAAATCATCGCCCAGGCCCCGGAGGCCCTGCTCTACATCTCGCCGGGCGCCAGTCGCGGCGGCTATTACATTCTGGCCGCGCAACCGATTCGCATGGTGGTCCTACACTGCCGCCCGGCGGTTCTCACGCGCGACTTCGGGCTGAACTCCAGCGAAATACCGCCGCCGCTGAACAAGATGTTTGCGCGCAGTCCGGAACCCGAGAATCAGCGGCTGTCGCTCGACACCAGTCTGATGCATGCGGTTCAGCGGATGGTCGAGTCGCGTCACAAGATGATGCCGGCGTTGCGCGGGCGGTACTTGGAGGCTTTGAGCACCGAGATCCTCCTGCAGGTCATCGGCGAATTCAGCAACCGGGCCATGATGAACCGCGCGCCGACCGGTATTCGGCCGCGCGATGTCAACGGCATCTACGAGGCGCGCGACTACTTGACCCAGCACTATCGCAACCCGCCGAAGATTCCGGAACTCGCGCGTATGGTCGGTCTGAATCAGACCAAGCTCAAGGCGGGTTTCCGTGAGGTCACGAAACTCACCATCTACAGCTACATCACCAAATGCCGTATGGAGCGCGCGGCCGATCTGTTGCAGAACGGCAACTACGGAATTGCGGAAGTGGCGTATGAGGTGGGCTACGACTACCCGGCCAATTTCACATCCGCGTTCAAGAAGTTCTACGGCAAGCTGCCTCGCAGCGTGACCTCGCGGGATCGCACGCCGTATTCTCGACGCGTGTGACTAATGCAAGTAGACATATAAGTATTGGGATCCGACAAAAACAGAAAAAACACGGCTCATTGCAACCATTGCTTGCCGCTATGATCGCGGGGCGATCTGGCGGGCCTTCCTCATGGGTCAAGGGAAAAAATCATGCACAGCGAGCAGTCGTCGGTTCGGGGTTTCACGGTCACTGATGTCCGCCGGTGTGTCTGCGCCGCGCTGCTGGGACTGGCGGCGAACTGGGCCGGCGCGAATCCGACCGCGGTAACCAATGTGCGCATCATCGACGGCAACGGCGGCGTGCCCATTGAACATGGGGCCGTCGTCATCGACGACCGGCGGATCATCGCCATCGGCGCAGCATCCGCGGTATCCGTGCCCAAGGGCAGCCGGCGCATCGACGGCAAGGGTGGTACGGTGCTCCCGGGACTCGCCGACATGCACGTGCATCTGCTCGGCGGCACGGATGGAGTGGGACTAGACATTCTCGGCTATCAGAAGTACATGAACGCGTTGCTGTACGCGGGCGTGACCACCGTGATGGACACCGGCAATGTGGAGCCGTTCGTGCTGCAGCTGCGATCTGCGGTCCGGTCAGGACTCGTGCTGGGTCCGCGCATCTACTGCGTCGGTCCGATTCTCGATGGAGCGGATCCGGTATGGCCGGCACTCTCGATGGCTATTTCGTCCAAGGATCAGGTACCGCGCATCGTGGAATCCCTTGCCGGCGAAAAAGTCGATTTCATCAAACTCTACGTCGGTCTGTCGGATCAATTGATCCATTCGATTTCCGCGGAAGCGAAAAAGCACGGCGTGCGCACCATCATCGACCAGTGGCGCCGAAATGGCTCCGCCGATGTTGCCGAGGAAGGCATCGCGGGCTTTGCGCATCTCCCCTCGCGTCGGATCAGCGACGAGACGATCGCGACCATCAAGGCGCACAACGTCTTTTTCATCACAACGCTCGCGGTCCAGGAATCGAGCCTCGGACGCCGTTTTGCGGACTTGTCCTTCCTCGACAATCCGCTGATCGCCGACACGACGCCGAAACGCGCGCTCGATGGGCTGCGTAAGCAATACACGGGCTTGACCCTGGAGCAGCTCGCCGCCAAGAACGGCTACACCATGCGCGTGGACCTGAAGGGAGCGGAGAGCAACGCGCCGCGCCTGCGCGAGGCAGGGATCCTCTTGGCGGCGGGCACCGATGCCGTTTATCCGGGAGACTTTCAAGGCGAGGGATTGCATCGCGAACTTGAATTGCTGGTGGAGTCGGGGCTGACGCCCCTGCAGGCGATCACGACCGCCACGAAGAATGCCGCCGCCATCGTCAACGCGTCCGACGAATGGGGTGCGTTGGAGGCGGGCAAGCTCGCCAACCTGGTCATCGTGGAGGGTCGTCCCGATCAGAAGATCAGCGACACGCGGCGCATCGTGATCGTCATCAAGGAAGGCGCGGTCATCGACCGGACGGCGCTGCGGCTGGAGCACAGCCGCATACCCGATTATCAAGAGACCGGCTCCTCCATGGCGCCCGTGTGGTAGCGCGCTCGCCGCGCCCGGCCACTTGATCGCCACGCCGCCGCTGCACTGAGATCGCGCATTCGATGCGTTTTCTGAGTGCGTGGAAACACGCCGGTGGCCTGTGGCGGAAACGTCCGAAAACATGCTTTTTCCGTCGATTTGCATGCTTTGCCGGGAGCCAAACTCCCTAATATCGACTTGACTTGCTGATCCGACGATCGCACACCTCAAGGTGCGACGCATAAGACGCTATTGGGAGAATCCGGGTGGGGATAATTCGATCTGTCGTGCCGAGTTCGATCACATTCGCGCTCGCCGCTGCTGCGCTTGGCGCCGCGCCGGTCAGAGCGGGGACGGCGGCGGATGCCGCAGGCGGTTCAGGGGGCGATGCGCTTCAAGAGATCGTCGTCACCGCGACCAAGCGTTCCGAATCCCTGCAAAACGTCGGTCTCAGCATCACGGCGTTGACGGCGCAACAACTGGAGTCGAAAGGGGTGGAGCAGTTCTTCGACTATGGGAACTCCATTCCGAATCTGTCTTTCGCGATCGGCGCCGCCGATGGCTCGCTCGCGGCCCGCGGCGTCGCGCTGCGCGGGATCCAGGGTTCGAATACCACCGGCTTCTACATCGACGATACGCCGGTGCTCGAGACGCTCGATCCGCACATCGTCGATGTAGCGCGCATCGAGGTGCTGCGCGGCCCGCAGGGCACTCTCTATGGCGCGGAATCGATGGGCGGCACGGTCCGCATCATCACGGCGCAGCCGACTGCCACCGAGTTCAGCGGACAAATGCACGTTGGACTGTCCGGCACCAAGAACGGCTCCTTGAACGAGATCGTGGAAGGCGAAGTCAACTTGCCGCTCATCAGCAATGTGCTGTCACTGCGGGCGAGCGGCTTCTACCAGTTCGACAGCGGATTTTTTGACAAGGGCTTGGGTCCCGAGGACGCGCCGCCCACGTCGGTGCTCCATGATATCGGCAGCCGGGAGTACTACGGCGGCCAGATCGCCCTGAGGTGGGAGCCTATGGAGGGACTGGCGATCACCCCGCGAGTCATATACCAGCAGACGGTCGAGGACGGGGTCCCCTATGCACTCGGCGATGCCAACAACCTCCTGCAGCGCCAAATTTTCAACGTCAAGGAGGGAGGCACGGACAAGTGGTGGCTCGACAGCCTCACGATCAACTATACGGCGCCGTTCGGCACCTTTGTCTCCTCGACCGCTTACTTCGATCGCAAGACGTTTGAGCGCGAGGACGATACCGACTTTACGGAGTATGCCTTCGGCCTTACGCCTCCGCTTGCGTCACCTATTACGCGCGAGATCGATCTGCGGCGGTTCGTGCAGGAACTGCGCTTCGCGTCCACGTTCTCCGGGCCCTTCCAGACGATACTCGGGGCTTTCTACTCGGACAGCACGCGTCCGCGAGACTACGAGTGGAACACACCGGGATTCGCCGAGGCCACGGGCTCCCCGAGCAATCTTATTCTGTCCTTCATCGACTCGCGGGAAGCGACGGAAGAGGCCATATTCGGGGATGTGTCATACGACATACTGCCCAATCTCAAGGCGACGGCGGGCGTGCGCTGGTTTCGCGACACCGCAACGTTCCACCAGTTCACGAACGGGGCGTTCTTCGGCTTCAGCCCCAGCACCTATGTCGCGCCGTCGACCTCCGAGAGTGGCTTCACCCCCCGGTACCTGTTGGAATACAAGGCGACGCCCGATCTGTTGGTGTACGCAAGCGGGGCCAAGGGCTTTCGCGAGGGGGGCAATAACATCGCGCTGCCTGCCGGGCCGCCCCCGATAGGATGCGACCAGGATCTCGCGAACGTCGGCTTGACCGCCTCTCAGGTGGCCACCTTCAAGTCGGACAACCTCTGGAGCTATGAGATCGGGTTCAAGTCGAGTTTCGCGGAGCACCGGTTCACGCTGAACGGCGCAGGCTTCTTGATCGACTGGAGCAACATTCAGCAGCAGATTTCACTCCCCCTGTGCGGTTATGGCATCACGGGAAATTCAGGCGCCGCTCGCAGTACCGGCTTCGAGCTCGAATTCAGCGGGCGGCCGATTCCGGAGCTGACGATCGGCCTCGGAGTCGGTTACACGGATGCCCGTATTACTGAGCAAGGAGCGGGAAGTCCGCAAACCGTGGGTAGCCCCGTCTACAACGTGCCGCAGCTCACCGTCGCGAGCAACGTCGAGTACGAGCGGAACCTGACTGCGGACTGGACCGGATTTACTCGTCTCGACTACAGCCATGTCAGCGGAAGTTACACTACAAATACCCAAGTGACCCCGCTTTATCGGCCGGCTTACAACATCGCGGATTTCCGGCTTGGCGGGCGCAACGAGCGCTACGAGGTCGCCCTGTTCGTCAAGAATCTCACCAACGAGCACGCAAACCTGGCAGACGCCATCATGATCGGGGCGGAAATTCCCGGCCAGCCGCATTTCGTGGTCAATCAGCCGCTGACCGCCGGGGTCGAAGCCCGTATAAAGTTCAGGTGAGACGGTTCTAGGCGGATTCGAGCAGCAATCGAATGGACAAGAGGCTCACTGCGCCGACGACGGTTGCGGTGAGCATTGCCAGCAGCAGCGGCCGAAATCCGATCTGACGAAAGGCGCTGACGCGTGTTTGCAGACCCGCAACGGCATGAATCGAGTCGGAGCGCTCACTCGATGACGGGGTGTCGACTGCCTTTGCGGCGCTTCAGCACCATCCGTTCATGGAGTGCCCGAACCGTGTCGCTGCCCCGGGTAACGAATAACGCCGGGAGCACGCCATGGACCACGCAGGCCACGCCGGCGACGATCATCTTCGTCCCGAAATAGAGCGCACCGCCGAAGTGCTCCAAGTAGGTTTCGTCGACCGACGCGGGGTGTTCGGTGAACAGGCTGCGGAACAGAGACATCAGAACGCCTCGTCTTGAACTCATCCCAGTCTCGAGGATAGATTCACTCGAATAGAAAAGGCTCCCATTTCATTCTTTAATTATTTAAGTTATTAGAATTTTATGCTAATTTTTGCTATGGACTCGATCGACCGTCGCCTTCTGTCCCTGTTGCAGGACGATGCGTCTACGCCGCTTCAAGATATCGCGGCCCGGGTCGGGCTGTCAGTCAACCCCTGCTGGCGGCGCATCAAGCGGATGGAATCGGAGGGCATCATCCGCGCCCGCGTCGCGGTGCTGGATCCCGACAAGGTCGGACTCCACGTCACTGTTTTCGTGCGGATCAAGGTCCGGGAACACACCTCGGACTGGGTCAAACGCTTTGCGGCCGCCGTGCGCTCGATCGCCGAGATCGCGGAATGCCACCGCATGGGCGGCGACATCGATTATCTGCTCAAAGTCGTGGTGGCGGACATCGCAGGCTACGACCGCGTGTACAACCAGCTGATCAGCAAGGTGCCGGGACTCGCCGACGTGAGCGCCCTGTTCTCGATGGAACGAATCAAATACACCACCAAGATTGAGCCTCCCGCTTGACGAGATGCCAAGAGCGATTGGCTCGTTGCGGGGTATTGCTCGGCGGGGCCGCGTTCGGAACGGACCTGACGTTCAGGGATGTTGCGCAATCATGTGTTCAAATTCGGTTCGGACATGGCATCAGCTCGCGACGCAATCTCGATTGCGCGATCCAGAATAGGGTAAAAATAGGCAGCATTAGCGTCATGATCAGAGCGACCCGACGCTCCTTGGAGCTTAGCTTCCCACGCACCGCGCTCGCGCCTCGCACAGCATCGGGCGGGAGATCTCGCCCGACGGACAAGTAGAAGACGCCTAAATTTATATTATTCCTATTAAAGAATACTCTTGAAATATTCGTTATTGAGAATATAATGGAAGTATTCTTAATGGAGAATATCGTGAAGGACTACCACATCCAGACTCCGGCCCAGCTCAAGGCGGCCCTGCACAGCCTGCGTCGCGCACAAAGGCTGAGCCAGCTTGAGTTCGGCCGCAAAGTCGGGCTATCCCAGGAGCGGATCTCGGCCATCGAGAACCACCCGGAGCGTATTACGACAGATCAGCTGCTAACCCTTTTGATGGCTTTGGGTGTGGAGCTTGTTATCAAGCCCCGCTCGCTTGAAACCAAGGCTCCAGGGATCTGGTGATGGCCGGCCGTCCCTCAAATCGTAGAGCGCTCGCGGTCTGGATGAATGGCGAGCACGTGGGAGAGTGGGCGTTCACATCGTCAGGAGGTCATAGTTTTCGCTATGGAGAGGGTTGGTTAGGTAGTCGGCTCCGGCGCCCGCTGTCTTTGTCACTGCCCCTTGAGCAAGGCACCAATCCGTTGACGGGACCGCGCGTCGAGGCGTTTTTCGACAACCTCTTGCCCGATAGCGTGGATATCCGCAAGCGCCTTTCCCATAAGTTCGGCACCGGAATGCGCGCCATAGACCTGTTGGAGAGGATCGGCCGGGACTGTGTGGGGGCTATTCAACTGCTCCCCGTCGATGCGCAGCCGCCTGCTATTCACCGCATAGACGCTCAAGCGCTGACCGACGCACAGGTGGAACGGCTTCTCGACCAGACCATCACTGAGCCGGCGCCCGGACTACCGGATGACGAGGAGCTGCGCATCTCGATTGCTGGCGCGCAGGAGAAAACGGCGCTGCTGCGGCATGAGAACCAATGGTGTAAGCCACTGGGCACGACACCTACGACTCACATCTTTAAGCTTCCGCTCGGCGAGGTCGGGGGAATGCGCGCGGATTTCTCAACTTCGGTCGAGAACGAGTGGTTATGTGCCGAAATTGTTCGTGAGTTCGGTCTGCCAACTGCCAAATGCGAAATTGCCATCTTTGGGCGCCACAAAGTTCTCATCGTGGAGCGCTTTGATCGGCGGATGGTAGATAACACCTGGTGGGCGCGCCTGCCGCAGGAGGATTTCTGCCAGGTATCGGGCATCCCCAGCGAGCAGAAATACGAGGAACGTGGTGGCCCCGGGATGTCTGCCATACTCGGCGTGTTGCGCGGAAGTGATGTCCCGGAGGCCGATCGCAAAAGATTTCTGGCTGCGCAGCTGCTTTTCTGGTTACTAGCGGCTCCCGATGGGCATGCCAAGAACTTCAGCATTTTCATCGAGCCTGAGGGCCGCTACAGGCTGACACCCCTGTACGACATCATGTCGGCGTGGCCAGCCATCGGCGATGGCCCAAAAATGTTTCAGTGGCAGAAGGTAAAGCTCGCCATGGCCCTGCGCGCCAGGAACGCGCACTACCGAATGGCACACATTCAGCGCCGTCACTGGAACGGAGTGGCCAAAGCCAACGGCATGGGCGAGGACTTTGAGCCTGTTATTGAACAGTTCATCACTCAAACACCTGGCGTGGTCGAAGCGGTGTCGGCACGGTTGCCAGCGGGCTTTCCAACCGCGGTGAGTGAGCCCATCTTCAACGGATTGCTCGCGCAAATAAAGCGGCTTTGATAGCCAACGGTTCACGGAGTTTACGAAGACCGGGCGCGAGACATCCATTGGTTTTTAGCCCAACGCCCGCGAGATGCCAATTCGAGCACCTGTGATTGGTGAAGGTGTGGTCGGTGGAACTAGTTTCTTACCCACTTTGAATGCTCCTTTTCCTGTGGCGAAAGCGGGCGGCGCTCATTCTTCCTTTGCACCGGCTGCGGTGAGGAGCGCGACGATCTGCGCGTTCCCCTTGGTCTTCGCCATGGCCAGCAGGTTGTGATGACCGGATTCGATCCTGGGGTTGGCGTCCGCGCCACGTTGCAGGAGGAAGCGCACGGCGTCCTCGTGCTGGAACAGGACGGCCAGGAGCACGCCGGCGACAAGGCGCGCAGGAGTGAGGCGGCCGACGCTTTGAAGAGCTCAGCCGAGGAGGGTAGGAAGTTAAAGTAGGGCTAACCCACAGTTTTTAACGGTTCCTGCCGACAGCCGTTTTCGAGCTCCCACCGGTTTGCCCGCTCTCCAATCATCAAGACGCTCGATCAGTGAGGTACTGAGCAAACCAAATTTTGGTGGCCTTGCCGCTGAACCGCACGTCACAGCACAGTAGCAGCCGCCTTGTGTGCAGCAATTACGGCGGAGATGTTCGACAAAAGCGCCCACTCGGGCGCGCTCGGCGCGATAGCACGGCGGTCGCAGCCATATAGCCTGTGACGTTCGCGATTGTCTTGAAAATGTCGGGAACCAGGTCAACGGCCATCAAGAGCCCAATACCCTCGACGGGCAGTCCCACGCTCGAGAACACTGGTGCGAGCATAATGAGACTGCCCATGGGTATGCCGGGCTCAGCCGATAGGTGATGTACCAGCGGACGCAGAGCTCGATGATTTCGGCATCGAATACCCGTCCGCGGTAGATGGGATCACGGGCGATCGGCTTAGTCATTCGGAGCCCCCTTTTGGACCCCAAATCTTACGGGAAAGCCCGCAGATGCACCGGAACCCGTGGATCGATCCGCCGGCTCAGAATTTATATATTGCACCGACCGCGAAATCCACGCCAAATGTCCGCTGAGTCAGGGGGCTATTCTTTTCGGCCGAGCCGACGAGGTCTCTGAGTCCGAGGCGCGTCACGAGACCCCAGTGCTCCGTCATCGCATAGACACTGGTTGAGGTTAACCCGACAGTGCCCAATCCCGATCCGGGCGTGTAAGCGGGCATCACGTTTCCCTCCGCGGTCGCCTGCGCGGCTTCGGCGGCCGTGACGCCAAAGTATTTCTGGTTGAACTTGGCATCGTGCCAGTTGACTTGCGTGCCGACCGAGACATGCCACCGCGGAGCCGGTGCCATGCCGACGGAGGCGCCAAACTGCACTTCGGTTCCGGGTTGGGATCCGAATTCCCGGTTGACTTTGAGCTCGAAAGCGAAGGGTTTCACCGAGTAGGTCATGAATGCCCCTACGGCGGCCGCCCCGCCGATATCCGGTAAGCCTTGCAGACGCGGGGCATCGCTGCTCGTGCGGCCGCCGACGTAGTTGACCGACATGCCTGCCCGGAAGGCGCCCAGATCCACGACATTGAACCCGATGCCGCGGACGTCCGATATGAACACCCGGTCGTGGAACAATCCATGAATATCGACATAGGGGAATGGGCTCACCTTTGTCGTCTTCGACCCATCGTAGACGGGCGCGTCTCTTGCGGCTAAACCCACGACGATCTGTTTCCCTCCGACCGACGGCTCGGCGTCCGGAGTATCAGATAGGCTGATCGCCTCCGCGTCGAGGGCGGACTGCTTGCGGCTCGTCACATCCACTTCGTCGATTTGCTCAACAGCGTCGGCCGCCATCTCCGCCGCCATTGAGTGGCTGTATAAGCCGATCGACATCATGGAGGCGCCAAAAAGACGAGCGGGCCACGGCAGCGCGTGGCGTTTATCTTTCGTCTGACGATTGTTCATTGAGATTCCCTGGTGAATGGAGATTGAGGCCGTGAACACGCCGTACTGCGATCGCGGTCAGAGGGAATCGTAATGAGGGGTTATCCGTCGTTGATGTCGAAATTTCGGGCTCATCGCTACAATGTGTTGGTGTTGCAACAAATGAGCTACGCAGCCCCACGGCACTCACACGGGATCGATCGCCACGGATGGCTTCAGTGGCTAGTTCGCGGGCACGCTCTTGTCGGCGTTTGTGTCCACATGCACATATTGTAGCGGCCAGCCAAACAATTCGACATCAATCAGCAAAGACCCCTCCCTACTGTGCGCGCTGCTCAGCCGGGTTTTTTGCTGGCAGGCGGGTCCGCCCTTCGCGTACCGAACAACAAGCTCTTTGGGGGATGAGATGAAGAATACGATGAAAAGACTGATCAAGATCGTGCTGGGGAGTCTCGGCGTCATGGCGCTAGCGGCCGCTGGGGTAGCCGGCTACCTTGTTTACCCCGGGACACCGAGCAGCGCCTCCAGCCTGATATTCCAAGGCTACGTGCCGCTGCCGTCCGAAAGCATGCTGTCGGTACTCGACTATTTGACGGTGAATGACGACAAGCTGTTCGTCACCAGTGAAAGTACCGGCGATGTGTACAGAATGCATCTCCGAAAAGACTCTTTGCCCACGGTCTCCGATCTGACTAAGCTGGCGGGCGACCCCGCCACACATGGCGTTGTCATCGATCCCTCCAGTCATCTCGCCTTTGTAACTCGCAGCGAAGCGAATACCGTCGATATCTTCGATCCGGCCAAGATGGCCGTGATCAAACGTATACCCGTGGCGGACGATCCGGATGCAATCTTCTACGATGAGCTAGACAAGCTCGTGTATGTCGCGAGCGGTGATTCGCACCTCGCGACGCTGATAGACCCGACCACCCAGGCCACGATCGCGACCATCCCGCTGGGCGGCGCGCCGGAATACGCGGCATTCGACGCATCGACGAGGCTTCTATACCAGAATCTGCACGATACCAGCACGGTAGTGGCCGTCGACATCGCAAAGCGCGCCGTCGTGCAGGGTTGGCCGCTGCAAGGCTGCGAGGCGCCCACTGGGATGGCGATCGATGAGATCCACCGCCGGCTGTTCATCGGATGCAACGCCAATTCCGTGCTGGCGGTCTTCGACTTGAACGAGCATCGGGTCGTCGCCACCGTGCCGATCGGCGAGGCGCCCGACTCCGTGGCGTTCGACCCCGAATTGCATCGCATCTACACGACCGGAAAATCCGGGATTCTGGCCGTCGTGCAGCAGGACGAGCCGAATAAATACAAAGTACTCGACACCATCCATCTGCATTACGGCGCACACACTCTGACATTCGATCCTGCGACGCATGCCCTCTATGTGGCGTACGCGAGCCTGGTCGTGAATCCGCGCGTCGCCGTATTCATGCCTCGTCCCTAGCCGCGGTCCGATTTGCCTCGGTGTCCAGTGCCACCGGCAATACGATGCGGGCCTCCAGGCCCCCTCCCGGCCGATTCTCGAGAATGATCTCGCCGCCATGCCCGTGAACAATGGCTTGAGCCACCGTCAGCCCTAAGCCGACGCCGCCTCTGGTGCGATTGCGCGATTTATCAATCCGATAGTAAGGACGGAACACGTTGTCGAGGGCATCCGCGGGTATGCCGGGCCCCCGGTCCCTGATGGCCACGACCAATGCGGCTTCTTCGCGGGAGAGTCCAATCTCCGGGGTCTTCGCATACTTTGCGGCGTTGTCGATCAAATTGGTGAAGGCGCGCTTCAGGGCGAACGGCCGGCCTCGATACACGGCGTGTGCGGGCCCCGTGTAGCGGATATCGATGTCTTGATCGGCGTAATCGTTCGCAATGGTGAGAAGAACGTGCGGGAGATCGAAATTGGTCGTCTCTTCGGAAACCGCATCGTCTCGGAAAAAGGCCAGCGCTTCATCGACCATGCCTTGCATCTCATCCACATCTCTGAACAGCCGCGCCTGTTGCTCGGGATCTTCGATGAATTCGCCCCGCAAACGCATGCGGGTCAAGGGAGTGCGCAAATCATGCGAAATAGCCGCCAACATCATGGTGCGGTAGGCCACGAATTTTTGAATCTGCGCCTGCATGGCGTTGAAAGTCTTGACCACCTCTTGCAGTTCTTTTGGCCCTGTCTCGGCGATGGGCGGAGCTTGAGGGTTGAGTCCGAATTGGCGTACAGCCGCGGCGAGCCGTTCGATCGGCCTGGAGAACTGGCGGGCGGCGAACACGGTGACGATGGTTATCGACACCGCCAGAAAGCAGAGCCATATGGCCCAGCGATCCGCCGAAGGTATCCCCCAGGTTCTTTTCATCACGCTGAAGACGAGCCAACTCCCATCGTTCAATTGCACGCCCAGCATGTACGGCACGATCGGCTTGCTGCGATCGTAGACGATTCCCGGCGGCACTGATCCTGCGCGGTCAGGCCTGAGAACAACAGCGGCTCGTTGCACGCGGGCGCTGATCCTCTTCTGGGTCTTTTCGTCGTCGCTGCGCGGCGCGGCCTCGAGCGACGCCGCCGCACGGGATCCTGCGGCATACCAGCCGGCGTGAAACACGCTATTTCCGGCAGCCGCCGCAAGCGGTTGCCGCATCGCGGGCGGAGCCGCATCGATCATACGGACGATGTCGGCGGCCTCATCGAGCAGGCTCGATCGCTCCAATGGTTCAGCCGACCACACGCCGCCAAAGGTCCTGAACAGACCGACCAGCCCGAGCGTCACCGCCACGGCCAGGACCTCGGTCACGGCGAATCGGCGGGCGATGGTGTCCGACGCCCAGGATGGGAGCTTCATCCGCGGCTCACCACGGGCGCAAAAATATAGCCTCCGTTGCGGACCGTGCGGATCAGCTCGGGATTCTTCGGATCTTCCTCCAGCTTGTAACGAAGGCGGCTCACCTGTACGTCGATGCTTCTGTCGTAAGCCACATGCAATGAACCGCGCGCGAAGTCGATCAACTGATCGCGCGTCAGGACTCGCTGAGGATGCTCCGCGAATGCGAGCAGCAGATCGAATTCGCCGCCCGAGAGCAGCACCAGCGCGTTGTCGGCGGAGCGCAGTTCCCGCCGGGCGACATCGAGACGCCAGCCGCCAAAACACAGTACCGGGCGCGTTTCGCTCCGCGTGGGAGCTGCCGCCTTCTCTGCGGTCCGGCGCAGCACCGCCTTGACTCGCGCCAGCAACTCGCGTTGATCGAACGGCTTGGTCAAGTAATCATCGGCTCCAATTTCGAGGCCCACGACGCGATCCGTGTGGTCCGTCATCGCCGTCAGCATGATGATGGGCGCCGGCGACGCGGCACGCAGCTGCCGGCACAAGGTGAAGCCGTCTTCGGGATGCAGCATGACATCGAGAATGACGAGATCGATCGGCTCCTTTTCCAGGGCTGCGAACATCGCCGCACCATTCTGTGCCACCGAAACGGCGTGCGAGTGCTTGCGAAAGAAATTCGTCAGCAAGGACAGAATTTCCTCGTCGTCATCGACGAGCAGAAGATGGGGCATTGAGGACATTCTCCAAGGACAACATGCGCTTATCGCCGGTTGATGTCCGGAAATCGGGCCTTTGTGTCAACACGTACAAAAGAGCGCTTCGCCGCTGCGAACAGCCCGCTCATATCTGCTCGAGGGAAAGCCCGCGCGTCCGCGGTCCGAAGAGGCCGATGATCAGTGCCACGACCACCATTGCCGTCGAGATGAGGACGAACACGCCGACGCTCCCCGTACGATCGAGCGTCGCTGCAATGATGTAGCTGGAAAAGATGGCGGAGAGGCGGCTGAAGGAATAGACGAACCCGACCCCGCGGGCGCGCACAGGGGTGGGAAACAGCTCGCTTTGGTACGTGTGGTACGACAGCGACATCAGAGAGTAGCCGATTGCGACAAAGGCTCCGATCCCAGTGAACAGAGCAAAGTTCGAGTGCTGTGTGACGCGCGACATAGCTAAGCCCGCCACGGCGGCCAAAAGAGCGCCCGCGGCCACCATCCATTTACGTTCCAGCTTGTCGGCAAATAAACTGAAGGCCAGCGGGGCAATGGGCGGCACCAATGCAAGCACCGCGGTGTACGCCAAAGACATGCCTATTTCTATGCCCTGCGACACCAACAGGGTCGGAAGCCAGTTTGAGAAACCAAAATAGCCGATGGTCTGAAAGACGTGAAATCCGATCAGCACGATGGTTCGCCGCCTGTAGGGGGGCGCCCAGAGGGAAATTGCCTTGGCCGCACCCCGCGCCGGTTCGAGGACCGGCGGGACGGCCGGCGGATGTATCGGAGGGACTTGAGACCCTAGGTCGCGGGCCACGTATTGCTCGATCTTCGAGGTGACCAGGTCAGCCTCGACCGCACGGCCATGCGCCTCGAGCCATCGCGGCGATTCCGGCAGCGCTCTGCGGACTTGCCAGACCAGCAATGCGCC
>Ga0137403_10002189_pt1 | contig 24026 bp, 31 predicted proteins | sample CZOMad2_1_16fung_FD_122057 | JGI IMG/M metagenome (GOLD analysis project Ga0137403, IMG submission 122057) | Vadose zone soil fungal communities from Angelo Coast Range Reserve, California, USA - CZOMad2_1_16fungal (Hybrid Assembly) | ecosystem: Environmental > Terrestrial > Soil > Vadose zone...
ATGTTGGCGGTAGCCTTTTACCGTCATCACCTGCTGACCGTTGTCCTGACACTGGTAGGGCTTGTGTTGGCCTTCATTGCGCTGCCGGTGGCGTCGTCCACAGCATCGCCTCAGGTCACACCGCTCCTCGTGCTCGACCGTTACGCTGTCTTCTACATCGGGCTGCTCATCGCCGCGAGTTTCGCCGTCGCCGTGTTGGCGTATGGGTACCTGGAGCGATATGACGGCAATCGCGAGGAATTTTACCTCCTCCTCGTGCTGGCGACATTGGGTTCGGCGGTGCTGGTGGCGAGCAGCCATTTCGTCTCCTTTTTCCTCGGATTGGAAATTCTGAGTGTGTCTCTGTACACCTTGATCGCCTACCCGCGCAGGAGCCAGGGCCACATCGAAGCCGGGATCAAATATCTCATTCTCGCCGCCGCCTCCGCTGCATTCCTGCTGTTCGGTATGGCGCTGGTCTACGCTGAGCTCGGGACAATGGAATTCGCGCGCATCGCATCTTTCCAACGCACGCTGGGCCAGGGGAGCAGTGCCTTGTTGCTGGCGGGTTTGAGCATGCTGGTCATCGGCATCGGGTTCAAGCTGGCGGTCGTGCCCTTCCACATGTGGACACCTGACGTCTACGAGGGCGCTCCGGCGCCGGTGACCGCCTTCGTCGCCACCGTTTCCAAAGCCGGGATGTTTGCCCTCCTCCTGCGTCTCTTCACGCAGTTGGATATTCACAGCTCTGGTGCCTTGTTTCTCGTGTTCGCCCTTATGGCTATCGCCTCGATGTTCGTCGGCAACGTCTTGGCCCTGTCGCAAACCAACGTCAAGCGCATCCTGGCCTACTCCTCGATCGCGCATCTCGGGTATCTCCTGGTGGCCTTTCTGGCCAGCGGCCCCCTGGCAGTTACAGCCGTGACCTTCTATTGGGTGGCCTACGTCGTGACCACATTGGGGGCGTTCGGTACTATGACGGTACTCTCCGGACGAGAGAGAGACGCCGACCGCATCGATGATTACCGAGGGCTGTTCTGGCGTCATCCATGGCTGGCTGGGATCTTCACGGCAACGTTGCTTTCCCTGGCGGGTATCCCGCTGACGGCGGGTTTCGTGGGTAAGTTCTACCTGTTGGCCGCCGGTGTGGGATCAGCCTTGTGGCTGTTGGTCATCCTCCTGGTGCTGGCCAGTGCCATCGGGCTGTTCTACTATCTGCGCCTCATCGTCGCGATGTACACGCCGCTGCCGCAGGAGCTAGAAGGTTCTGTTGCGGCACCATCTGTTTCATTGGCAGGAAGCCTCGTTCTGGCGGCGCTGACGTTAGCGCTGGTGTGGCTAGGAGTCTATCCAGCGCCGCTCATCGACATGGTTCAACGCGCGGTCGCCAGGCTGGTCTAGCAATGGTGAGGGATCTGTCGCAAATTTCCATTTCGGGGCTCATTTCTGAAAATCGTCTGTCAAACAATCAATGGCTTACGTCATCGAAAAAGCTCTCAGACAGAAATTTGCGACAGATCCCCCAGAACTATATCTGCCTGCCGTGCCCACATGCGACCACCCCCGCGGCGATGTGTCCCGACGCCTCAGGCTTCGCCTTTATACTCTTCACGCCCGAGGCCACATTGTTCAACGACGATGAGAAGCAAATCATCACCCACTTCTTCAGCCCCAACCCGGATGAGAATGGCACGATTCGCGTCACCTGGCAGCACTCACGGGACACCAGCACCGTCTGGGCCATAACGATCGCCTCCTCCACTGACCCCACCTTCGTCGCGCCGGGTGCGATTCCCTGGCTGCTGATCGAGGTCGTGGGAGCTGTAAGTCATCGATCTCGTGGCCATTTGTACCGTGATGTTCGGGTTCGCTCTGGCGGCGTATCTGGTATACATCCAGGATTTGCACTGAATCCCTCTGAGGCGACGGACGTACAGTTCGGCCGGGCACCGGCTGTGGAACAAGCCTTGCTTTTCTCAGCGGCGAGTGAGGCCAACAGATGGATTTCGGCAAGGGAGGAAACGCGATGGAGAATATACACCGCCTTGGAACGCAAACAGGACATCCCGATGGGCGTTGCTGGCTGCCACTCCAGCCCCGTCGCAGAACGGCGTTCTCTCTGGCAGTCGCGATTCTTATCGTACTGGAAGCCGCTCTACTAGTGGTGCCACGGAGCGGCATCACGCAGGCGCATGATCCCTCAGTGATGCACTCAGAGGGCGATGATCCACAGTGGTCCGGCCTGGTCGGAAGCATGATGAAGATGCACGACGACATGTCTGCGATCGAACGAACCGGGAATGCAGACGCTGACTTCGTACGATTGATGCTGCCGCATCACCAGGCGGCCGTCGACATGGCCAGAGTGCAACTGCTGTATGGCAAAGATCCCCAGATGCGTAGACTGGCCCAGGAGATCATCACCGACCAGCAACTCGAGATCCAACTCATGCAGCTCTGGTTGAAGCAACAGCCGGTGAGTTCCAAGGACGCAAACGTCACCTCTCCGGCAAGCCAATAAAGGGGACGCCATGAAGACACTTATGGGCTTACTGCTTGTTCTCACCACTGCTGGTTGGGCGGCTGCGCTACAGGCGCCGTTTGCGACAGAAGATGTGCCGATCAGCAGCCATGACCGGGTATACGCGGCCGACCAGACGTCCAACACCGTCTCCGTCATTGACCCGGCCAACAATCGGTTACTTGGGGTGATTCGGCTCGGTAATCCAGTGTCAGCGTCGCTCAGCCCGCTGTACCCAGGGGAGTTGCTGGTGCATGGACTGGGCTACTCTCCAGACGGGACAACCCTGGCGGTCGTGTCCGTCGGTTCGAATTCGGTCACCCTGATCGACACCTCGACCAACAGCATTAAGGGGGTGGTGTACGTCGGCCGGGCTCCCCACGAGGCATTTTTCACGCCAGATGGTGGCGAAATCTGGGTGACCGTCAGGGGCGAAGACTACGTGTCGGTGATCGATCCGGTGGCGATAGAAGAGACCCTTCGTATCCAGCTGGCGAACGGCCCGGGGATGACGATGTTTTCTCCTGATGGTACGTACGGCTTCGTGTGTTCCAGCTTCACGCCCGAGCTCGCCGTCGTCGAGGTCCAATCCCACCGCGTGGTGAAACGGATCCCGCAGGTGAGTCCGTTTTGTCCGAACATCGCTGTCAGCCCCGAAAACGATGAAGTGTGGTTCACGTTGAAGGATGTCGGAGACGTGCAGGTGTTCAGTGCGAAGCCGCCCTTCGATCCGATCGCGGTCCTGGAGACGGGGCCGATCACCAATCACGTCAACTTCGCCAATAACCGCAACGGCAAGTTCGCCTACGTGACGGTTGGCGGACTGAACGAGGTGCAGGTGTATCGGCGGGGCGGCGCACAGCCGGAATTGGTGACCACCATCCCTGTCGGTCCGTTGCCCCATGGGGTGTGGCCTTCAGGAGACGGCACCCGGGTGTATGTCGCCCTCGAAAATGGCGGAGCGGCCGCAGCGATCGATACGATCGAGAACAGGGTGATCGCAGACATACCCATCGGCCAGACGACTCAGGCCCTCGTGTATGTCCCGAACGCCGTGCCCGACGGCAGCGGCACCCAGAACCTCATGCCGCCTGGAGTAGCGGCCGAAACCGCGAAGTTACAGCTTGTCGGTACCGGTGGAGAATCCGGTGCGCAGGCGACGGTGGCGGTCAACTCACTCGGTTTAATCGATTTGCTGCAAATTGCCGCCTCTGGATTGAACCCACACACTGTGTACCTCCTCTGGTTAGCCGATACCAATCGCCCGCCATTCGGTAGTCTCGTCCCCATCGGCATGATAACCCCGTTTCCCGACGGGGGTGCGGTGGCGCAAACGATCGGGCCGCTGAAGTCCGTCGCTCCTCCAGGAACGGAACTGTTTCCCAAGCGGTTCCTGGTGGTCACGGAAGAGGGGTCACAAGAACCGGTCTTATTTGAGACTGAAAATTGACACATTCCATCGGATTTAGTGGTAGACAGCTGGGCCTCGTCAGTTGAGAGCCGCTCAACCCTTGATTTTCTGTATGTACCCGACGCGTAGTTGCATGATCTGTCATAAAATAACATCAACAATATCAATAGGTTGAAATTTTACCACTAAATCCAGGGGAATCTGGATTTTACCACTATCGTACCCGTAACTGCTTGCCACCAAGGAAGTTACGTCAAGACATACAGTAGGTCTAGAGGTACACGACCGAACACACCACTTTGTAGCAGATCTCCAGTTGTGCTTGCAACAGAACCGGTCTCACTCCCCCCATGCAAACACGCTCGGCGACACTTGGAAGTAGCGCACGAGCTGACCAATCTGCTCCCGGGTTAGGTGCAGTTGCCCGGCTAGCACCGCAGCGAGTGTCGTGGCGGCGAGCCCTGTGGCTTGGGCTACCTCCACGGGAGTGACCGCCTGCGCCTCCAGCAGGTGCTGGAGCAGCTCGGCGTCCGAGGCGGGGGGAATGGGATGCGCCTCCGCTTCATACTGCTCTACCAGATCGCTCAACACGGCCAAGTAATCCGCTTCCGCGTCGGTCAGGGGATCCTTGACCACCAAGGCATCAATGATCGCCATGGCTTCGTCCAGGTCTGTCTCCGAGCGCAGGGGCCGGAGGGGGAACGTGTGAATCAATGCCAGGTAAGTGTCTTGTGTCTCTCCATAGAGGGTTACCAGTGACATGGCTGCTGCTCTCCTGTGATCGCGCACGCGGCGCCACCGGCCTAATCGTCCTGCCACGTGCTACGATCGTACTCGGCGTGCGTTAACACGCGCCGCACGTAGACCCGCCCCGTATTCAAGTGGATGACCGTAATCAGCCGGTATTTGTTGCCGGCGATGTTAAAGACGGTAAATTTGCCCACCTGGTCCGCGCTGCGATAGTCTGCGCGCACGTCTGTGAACCGCTGCCAGCGGGCCTGTTTCACCACACGATACCAGGAACGCAAGGAAGCTTCCGCATCCGGATGCTCAGCCCAAAACTCTCGCAGTCTCCTGAGTAAAAGAATGTGCATGGTTCCTGTGCCTGTCGACCCAGAGTGCGGCGCCGTGTGAGATCCCCGCGCTCCTGGATAGCCAGAGATCTAGCGCGCGCCCGCACCGTGCCGCCATGGGACGCAGGAGCAGTCCATGGCCCTACGCTACGTGGCTAGGCATCGACGCCGCTGCCCCCAGCGGGCTGTGAGCGCTGCGCAGACGGCGGGCATACTGGCCCGCGGGCGTCGCCACCTGGTTCCCCGGACGAAGCGTCTCGCGCAGCGCCACCAAAGCCACTGTCAGTTCATGCGCCAGCGGTATGTCCGGCCAGCGATCGGGATGGGCGAGGGCAATGAGCTGCCGCACGGTATGATCCAATGTGGCCCGCTCCGCGGCCACTTCCCGCTGGGCCGCGGCCTGTGCCTGTGCCACCTGCCGCCGGGCCTCGGTCTGGACCTGGACCACCTGCGTCGCCAGCGTCTGGACGGCTTGGACCACGCATGCGCTCAGGGTCTGGACGCGTGAGTCGTGGGGTTCGGTAAAGGCACAGCGGGGATAGGCGCTGCAGCCCGTAAACAGGGCACCCGTCTGGCGGTTCTGGCGCAACACCAGGGGTGCCCTGCAGCAGGGGCAGTCGGCAGCCAGGCGATAGGCTGCCTGGGCCTGCGGGGTCTCGGGCAGGTCAAGGGTAAGCGTGGCCATCGGCGGGGCCTCCTCCAATGCCTTAGGGACACCTATGAGGCAGCGCGGGAATGGACGGTCCCACAGGCGGTATCCCTGCAGCCATGCCTCTCACACACAATATACAACATTATACCACCTGGGGTGACCCACGGGCGGATACTCGGGGCCGGCCGGACAGGGGAGGGCGGGGATTGTCAAGTTGGTAGGGCATTGTCAACTTATGGTGTGCTGAGTCGCTCATCAGGTAAGAAGGTATAGCCCTCTAGCGGCATCGGACGCTTTATGCTGCGACAATCCCCGTGACTTCATGCCAGTTCTGGAATCGTTGGGCCATCTCTTGACGATACTCGAGGGCGGAGAGCCGGTGCCGTCTCGGTCGGAAGTGTTGGGCGATGAGACCATAGGAGGCGAGGAACCGCTGCGCATGTCCTGGGGACTTGAAGCCCTGCATGCGCCGCTCGCGCTGGCGGGTGGGCTGATGGGAGTTCTCCGCGCGGTTATTGAGATCGCGGTGCTGGCGATGTTCCACCCCAGGGAGGATGTCCCGCTTCGCGGCACCATAGCTCTTCAGCTTGTCCGTGATGATCACCCGCGGCACATAGGTCAGTCTTTTGAGCAGCTTCCGGAAGAATTTCTTCGCGGCCTTCTTGTTCCGGTGGCTTTGCACGAGAATGTCCAGCACGTGGCCATCTTGATCGACAGCCCGCCACAGGTCATGCCGCTCGCCCTTGATCGTCAGGAACACCTCATCCAGATGCCACTTATCGCCGGGCTTGGGGCGGCGGTGCCGTAACTGATTGGCATAGTGCTGGCCGAATTTCCGGCACCACTTCCGGATCGCCTCGTAGGTGTAGCGACTTGATTTCATCCGGCGCTCTGCTTGATTGCATCACCGATTTTAACTTGGATTATGTGAGAAGAGCGGGGCTGTCCTGCTGGCACTATTTGATAATAAGCTAGGATTCGGGGTCTTACGCACTTTTGGTGAGAGGGTGCATGGTTGGGGGGTATCACGGTATCATAGATGGTTATGAGCCAAGAACTTCGAACATTTCTCACGACTCTACTCCCAGCGACATGCTCCGTGCACCTCACCGAGGTGACCGTGGAGCCGGCATGCGTGCGCCTCCAGCTGACGACCACGGCCCCAGCCGCGGCCTGCCCGCGCTGTGCCGAGCTCTCATCTTCGGTGCATAGCCGCTACCAGCGCCACCTGATGGACCTGCCCTGGGGCCCACTCACCGTCCGGATTCGGCTCTTCGTGCGCAAATTCGTCTGCCGGATTCCGACCTGCACGCGCCGCATCTTCACGGAACGTGTGCCCGAGCTCGTGGCTCCCTAGGCGCGCAAGACCCATCGGCTGATCGCGGCCTTGCAGGCGATTGGCGTGGCCCTCGGTGGACAGGCGGGTGCCCGGCTTGCGCATCGCCTCGGACTGCCCACCAGTCGGGACACGCTGTTGCGGCTGGTGCGCCGTCTGCCTCTCGCCGCGATCCGGCCGCTCTCTGCCATTGGGGTCGATGACTGGGCCCATCGGAAGCGCCAGCGCTATGGGACGATGGTGGTGGACCTGGAACGTCGGCAGCCAGTGGCGCTGCTCCACGACCGCGAGGCGAACACACTGGCGACCTGGTTACGCGGGCATCCGGAAATCACTGTCATTGCCCGAGATCGCCTCAAAGCCTATCAGGATGGCGCCCGTGCGGGCGCGCCCCAAGCCACGCAGGTCGCCGACCGCTTTCACCTCCTGGAGAACCTCGCCGAGGCCCTTGATCAAGTATTCAGCGCCCATGGGCCCGCGCTCAAGGCGGTGAGCGACGCGCGGAACCGCACCCCCATCACCCAGCCCGATGGCCATACGGCGATGCCCGTGCCCCCGAGTACGCCGACGCCGCAGGCCCAGACCCGGGCGGCGCAGCGCCAGGCGAGACGCCTGGCCACCTATACACAGGTGTGGACGCTGCACCACCAGGAGTGGTCGCCCCGCCTGATCGCCCAGCACCTCGGCATTGGGCGCATGACCGTGGTGCGGTATCTCCAGGCGCCGACCTTTCCCGAGCGCAAAGGTCGGAGTGAGACGCGGCAGAGCCTTCTCAGCCCGTATACAGCGGAGATACGCACGCGATGGAATGCGGGGTGTCGGGAGGCTCGGCAACTCTTTCAAGGCATCCAAGGCCAGGGCTATACGGGGAGCTACCCCACGGTGGCGCGCTACGTCCAGCGTTTGCGCCAAGCGCAGGGGCTGAGGCCACGCGCCCGGCGCCCGGGCCCAACCCTCCCGCGGGTGGTGGAGGGGCGCCACACGCCGTCGACCACGCGCCGTGCGACGCGGCTGGTGCTGAAGCAACCCATGCAACAGACAGACGAAGACACGCAGCTAATGGCGCACCTGCACGGCCAGCACAGGGAGCTGGCCGTGGCCATCGAACTGGCACGGGACTTTGCGGCGATCGTGCGCGCACGTCAGGCCGACCGCTTCGACAGCTGGCTCGCGCGAGCGATAGCGAGTGGCGTGGCGCCCCTGCGGCGCTTTGCAACGGGGCTCCGCACCGATTATGAGGCGGTGAAAGCTGGTCTCTGTCTGCCCTGGAGTAACGAGCACGTGGCATACTGCACCTCGTCTCCTGCATCATGGCCTTTTGAGGGGAGGGACCCGCCGGCGCCGACTGCGTGGCGGGACCGTCGCTGGGGGTACGAACACACAGGTTCCTCGATCATGATAGCGCGCCCCGGTAATCCAGCCACGGCGATACCAGTGCCACACGGTCTGTTCGCTCACGCCCAGGTGTGCTGCGACCTCTGCTGCCGTTCGCATCCCTGCGTCCCGTCAGCGGGTCAACCGGTCCTTCAAGCCGTGCGCGCGGCGGAGCTGGGAGACATGCATGGCTTGGAATGGCAGCCCCGCGAAGGTGCGATATGCTTGCGCGTTCAGTTGGACGGCGACCTCGGCATCCGTCGAGGTGGCCAACCAGCGATCGATCGCCGCGAGGGTGTCGGGTGGGGTCAACCGCGACTGCGTGAACGGGGGCGGCAAGGGTACCGTGAGCGTGCGCGTGGCGCCGCCTTTGAAGCGGATCTGTGCAATGATGATCTCCGCCTTCTGCACGGTGACGTCCTCGATGCGGAGCCGCGCGAGGCGCTTCCGCTCGCGCGGCGGGGTCCGGGGGTCGTGCCAGAAGCGGGCAAACGCCCGGGGGAGCTCCAAGATCGCCTCTCGCTCCGTCGCGCTGAGACGGCTCTGATCCTGGTGGCATGGCTGTTCGGCGGCCTCCCGCGCCTCCGCGAGGGCGCGCCGCTTGGCATTCCACTCCGCCTCCAGCACGTCCGCCACCAACCGGTTCTCAGGATCGACGCGCAGATACCGTCGCGGCGCGAGATCTGTCTCATACTGGGCGCGCTCCACCTGCAACTGCCGCAGTCGCGCCGCCTCGGCGGCGCGGGTGCCCAGGTCGTCCTGCACAGCGAGGGTCACGGCGATGGTCTCGGGGGTTACCACCTCCACGAGGACGTGGCCGATGGCCCTCTCGAGATCGCGCCCGAGCACCCGCTGACAGAGCGGTGCCCCATGGGCAATGCCCGCACGCTGCCAGAGATCGTCCGGCACCATCCGCTGCCCTCCGCGCTGATGATCGCGCCCCGTCATCCGCTCTCCGCAGCGGCCCCACAGCACCAGCCCCTGCAGGAGAGCCGGTCCCTCCCGTGGGGGGTGCAGTCGGTGGGGCGTATAGGCCTGACGATTCGCGGCCAGTTGCGCGACATGCGCTTCATACGCCTCCCAGGTCAGATAGCCCACATGGGCCTCGCGGACGATCACCTGCCACTCCTCGCGGGGCAGCGCCGCGATATGCGTTCTCCCATCCGCGGTTTTGGAGGTCCGGGTGCGGCCAAAGACAAACGCCCCCGCATCGCATGGGTTGTGGAGGAGCCGGAGCACATCGTGATGCTGCAGGTCGCCCCACACGAGTTCGCCCTGATGTGGCCCACTGCGTACCCGCCGCGGAAACGGCACGTGGGCCTGCCGGAAGGCGCGCACCGTCGCGGAGGCGGACCCCGTCCGTCGACACGTGCGCCACAGAAACCGGATGGTCTCCTGGACCTGTCGGTTGGGATCGAGGACAATGCGTCCATCGTCCGCATCGCAGAAACCAATAGGCAAATGGAGCTTCAAGGCCGCCCGGCGGGCTTTGCTGAGAATGCCGCCCGGTAAGCGGGCGCGCAGGATATAGCGTTCGGCCTCACTCATCGTGCCTTTGCGTCCGAGGAGGAGCCGATCGTTGAAGGTCGCAGGGTCATAGAGGCCATCTTCGTCGAGAATCAGGGTCCCGGTGAGGGCGCAGATTTCGAGTAAGTGATGCCAATCGCTCGAGCTCCGGGCCAGGCGGGAGACCTCCAAGCCCAGGACAAGGCCGACCTTGCCCAGGCCGACCTCAGCAACGAGGCGCTGAAAGCCCGCCCGGTCAGCCGCCGAGGCGCCCGAATGGCCCAGATCCTGATCGATGACCATGATCCGTTCGGCAGGCCAGCCGAGTGCTAAGGCGCGATCCTGCAGCGCGTATTGGCGTGCCGTGCTTTCCGTATTCTCGACTACTTGTTGGAGTGTACTCTGCCGGACGTACAAACAGGCCAGGCGTTGGAGATGGCGAGCCGTCATCGGCTGGGACATCATTGCGGCACCTCCCGAAGCGTCGCTTCCACATCGTGCAGCAGACGGGTGAGCGTCTGCAAATCGGTGAAACGCAGGATAGCGCGTCCAGCCGCGAGCACGACAAACGGGTCGGGTGGTGCCAGAGTGGTCCAGGCGGTGGGCAGAGAGCGGAGACGCTCGGTGGCTAGGTCATGCAAGAAGACCCGCGGTTCCCCCCAGGCCAGGCGCTGGGCCACGAGGGGAAACTGCTGGCCGGAGAAGGGATGGAAGGGATGGGTGACCGTAAAAATAAGCTCCCCATCCGTGTCATGGGGCGTAGTTGACGATTCGTTCAAACGGCCCCGTGGAAGGCCAGATCAACCGGTTGAAAATGCTGAAGCGATCAATGTTTGGGCGCGCCAAGATCGATCTGCTCAGCCAGCGCTTCCTGCGCGCGGCGTGAGCCCAAGGCCAATGGGCTGCCCAAGGTCTCGGGCTCGCAGAGCAGCGCGTGGTCGAGCCCGTTCGGGGTTAGGCCTTCAGTCGCCAGCGACAGCGAGGTATGGCCCCGGCACGAACATGTCGAGTGCACCAGCGAACCGCGAAGGGCGCGCGTCGGACGCACCGATCCAGGCCGGTGAGGCAAAAGCATGGAAAGCTCTTCCATACTGTTCTACCATCACCCAAAGTGCGTAAGACCCACAATCATTGACTCTGGTGCGTTCGTCCGGCTCACATTCATTGCACCGGAGCTCACATTATTGATCCTGGGCTTGCAATCATCTCCTGTGGGCTCACATTATTGCAACTAACCTGGAGCGTGGCGTATCGCACCATCAGGCACCATCCTCCTTGACACCCCCTCTCAACCTACCTACACTCCCGGCCAATCATCCTGGGGCTGACGATCCCTTCCTACACTTGCGAGGACACCGTCATGACCTGCCACACCAGCGGCCTCCTCATCATTCTCGCCCTCGGCCTCCTCATGGCGCCGTTCACCTCCGGCGCACAATCGCCGGCGAAGCTCCCCCGGATCGGAGTGCTGTGGCAAGGGGACATTCCCCGCTATGAACAGGCCTTTCGACAAGGTCTGCAGGAAGAGGGCTACATTGAGGGGCGAACGATTCTCGTCGAGTATCGCGCCATAGAGTGGCATTTTAAGCGTGCCTCGGGGCTGGCGGCTGAACTGGTCCGCCTGGACGTGGATCTTATCTTTGCCAGCACGGGACCCGCAGCACAGGCGGCGCAACAGGCGGCTCAGCGTGTGAACAGGATGATCCCCATCGTCTTTGGGCCGACCCATGATCCTGTGGGCACGGGACTCGTCACCAGCCTTGCCCGCCCGGGTGGGAATATGACCGGTCTCGTCCTCCACGACTCGGAGTTCCGCGCGAAACATCTTGAGCTCCTCAAAGAAGCCTTTCCGCATGTCTCTCGTGTGGCGATGCTCGCGAGTCCGACCTGGTTTCCAGCCTGGACCGCGAGAGCCTTGCCAGTGATGGAGCATGCCGCCCAGGCGCTCAGCATCGAGGTGGTGCCCCTCGAAGTACAAGGGCCAGACGCACTTGAGTATGTCTTCAACTTGGTGCGCGCGATGGATGCCGAGGCGATCACGGTGCCATGGAATCCCCTGTTTCTTGCCGAGCGCCAACGGATCGTGGACTTGGTGGCGAAAAGCCGCTTGCCCGCGATCTATGGCGACGCGTTGTTCGTCGAAGACGGCGGTCTCATGGCCTATGGGCCGAGCGTGGCAGACTTGTACCGACGCGCGGCCACGCTCGTGGCCAAAGTCCTGCGAGGGACCAAACCAGCCGATATCCCTGTGGAGCAGCCCATGTACCTCAAATTGATCATCAACCTGAAGACCGCGCAGGCCTTGGGCCTCACCTTACCTCCATCCTTCCTCTTCCGGGCGGATGAGGTGATCAAATAACGGGTGGGAGTTGGCGTCCCCGCGACTGACCGTATAAGGAGACTTATGCGGCCAGTTTGCGCTTGATTCATGTGATCCCCTCGGCGGCTCGGAGAGGACCGAACTCTCGCCTCCGTGCCCCTACCGAAACCGCCTTCAATCAAGCTTGCAGGAAATGAGTTCCCGGTCGCGAATGCCATCGTCAGTAGGCCCTCGCTCCCGGATCCATTGCTTGACTTCGGGCGCATACCAGACCTCCAAGCCGATAGTGCCTGGGCGTCGACACACAATTTTGAAGGCGCGAAATGTCCCTGCGGGAACGGTCATGGTCTCCTCAGCCTCGACCTGGCACCTCCGTGCGAATTCGGTAGTTTGGCGATCGAGAGGGAACTCTGCAGTGAACGTGTCTTCCCAGGTCTTTCCCGGCGTCAGTGGCCACACATACTGCTGCTGAGGAGGGACGTAGCGTCGTTCGACCTGCCCTCTAACCTTTTCTAAGGAGAAGGCGAGGTCTGCTTTCCGCAAGTACATTTCCCGTTGTCGCCCAGCCGTGACGACGTAATAGGCCACGCCGTCGACGATCTCCTCCCGAGTGACGGTCCATACGAATGTCCCTTTCCCTCGAGGGCTTTCCCAGCGAAATCCCCATTCATAACCAGGCTTCCACACCGGGGGGCCTGGTGGACTGCTTGCGAGAGCTGGCCGGTCCTTCGGCGGTGGGGTGGCCACGGCTGCACAGCCGATAAGGATGCCCAGGGCGCAGGCGAGGATGACCCGGAGGGGGGTGAGTCTCATGGCGGTATCCTCCATGATGCACGGGAGGATCGCAAGCGCGCAGGTTCGCTGGCACGAGTGTAGTGAGGTTCCGCAGGCGTGTCAACGACGGCTGTGCGCGAGGGGTCGATGCGCCATACCCTCGGTCCGTGGCAACGCATGTGAGCCCACAGGAGATGATTGCAAGCCCAGGATCAATAATGTGAACTCCGGTGCAATGAATGTGAGCCGGACGAACGCACCAGAGTCAATGATTGTGGGCCAGGAAAGGTGCTCTATTACAAGCCGGACGTCCAATTAGTGTAAGCCGCAACAGTTATGGGACGGTAGATTATGTGGCACACCTTTGTATCGCTCCCTGCTCCTTGGCAGTGATCACTCCTATTCCCTTGAGTTCGTTAGTCAGATGGGCGACACAGCTCACGAACGGGCCATGGTTTTGTGCACTAGTAGCACATTGCTGAATGTCGTCGGAGATGCTGCAGCCATCGGGGAATATGGTGTTGGGAACTCCGGAATCACAATCCTCAATGACGACCATCGGGCTGACAAGAGAATCGGGGCAGTTGTCGTCCGTGTCTGGGATACCATCGCCGTCCGTGTCTTGCGAGAAAACGAGGACCGCGGAGCGGGGGATCCTGGCGCTGCTGATGATGGCGTTGTTCACCGCGATTCGGCCCCCCGCGTCGATGCCCACGGGGTGCGCCCTGGTGAAGTCCGGTGGGGTCACGTCGACCATACCGCGCCCCGCCGTCCAGAGAAAGGTCCGCGCGTCATCCGCGATGAACCACCCGACGATCTTCCTGCCGTTCACGTGGGTTGCCTCGGCGTCGCCGCCGAGGGTCCCGAGGTCGATCATGCCGCCCGATGCGGTCCAGCTAAAGGGGCGGCGGGCAGAACCGCCCTGGAAGCCGGACGAGAAGCCAACGACCTGCCCGGCGCTCGTGCCCCAAGCGAAGCTCACGTTGTCGCCGGGGAAGGTCCCGAGGTCGACCTTGCCGCTGGCTGCCGTCCAGGCGAACGCGTGCTCCTCGCGGTCTGGTGCCGAGATCCGGGAATAACCGACGACCATCCCATCGCGTACATCGGTGGCCTGGCCGTTCCCGCAGACGATTCCATGATTCAGCAGGTCGAAGGGCTCGCCAACGATGTCGATGATCTCTCCAGCTGCGTTCCAGGCGACGGGCCGGCGCGTGCTGATCGCGTCTCCGCTGGTCGTGGACCATCCGGCGACGAGGCCCTGGTGGACTCGGACGGCGCTGCTCTGGGTGCCGCCCGGGAGCGTCCCGAGGTCGACCATCCCGCCCACGACTGTCCAGCGGAAGGCGTGGATCTCCCCCGACACGGTCGTAGACTCGCCGACGACCTCACCTCCGCTTACACCTAAGGCGGCGCTGTAGGGTCCTCCTAGCGTCCCCAGGTCGCGCATCCCCATGGTTGGCGTCCAGCTGAATGCGTGGTACTCAGCGTCCCCATTGGTGAAGGAGAACCCGACCACCTGGTCCCCCTCTACCGCCCGTGCCTCGGCGCGCGCCCCGCCCAGGGTCCCGAGGTCGATCATGCCGTCCGCCTCAGTCCAGGCGAAAGCGTGGATCTCGGCATCCCCGGGCGTCGTCGCCCAACCCGCCGCCCGGCCGTCGTTGATGGCTTCGACTTGACACTCCGACCCCCCAAGCGTGAGCTCATGAACGGTGAAGGTCTGGGCCTCCGCCGGTGGGGGCGCAAGTATGTAGCAGGCGCTACCTGGGATCAGGAGAAAATTCAGGACGAAGAGATAGGGCCGAAGCTTGGGTCTCTTGCACATGTTCATTTTTATTAAGGACTCTTTCATAACTTTACTTTCGCATTTTTTGAGCGGCTGAGATGACGACACGCGGTTGTGAGTTGAAAACACATGGGAAAGTGAGATATCCCACCTCCTGGGAGAGCAGCCGAAGGGAGGTGTGTGATGGATACCGACTGTCCCGCCACTATTGGGGCGTCTCTGGAGCTCTTTCGCCAGCATTTTCCCGCCCAGCACTTCGCCTACTTCCGGGGCGATGTCTGGGCCCTGGCCATGCTGGGCACCACCCGGAAGTGCATGACCAACATCGCCCGGACCTGGGTGTTCGTCGAACGGCAGCTGGCGCGCTGGGAACGTTTTCCGGCCGAGTCGCAGGGGGATCAGCGGGGGGTCAGCCAGACGCTGGTGAGGCACCTGATACAGCCGTTGGGGCCGAGCGTATACCGCTGGGACGCCGTGCTGGCAGCGGTGGATACCACGCTGATCCCCAAGGTGCGCGGCCAGATGCCGGGGGTGCAGACATGGCACGATCATCGCGGCGATGCGGCCGGCGGGGAGTCGTGGGTTGGGCAGCACTGGGCACTGAGTGGCTTGGTCTCGGGCTGGGGTGCGGGCGATCGCTGCTGGCCGCGCCTGGCCCGATTGCTCCCAGGGCAGCGCAAGCCGCTGGGCTTGGTGGCCGGGGCCGCGGGCGTGCAACGGCTGGACTTCGGGGCCGTGGGGGTCGCCCTGGGGCGCGCGTTGCCGCAGTAGGTGGGGAATCGGCCATGGCGCCTGGTGGCGGATGCCTCCTTCAGCATGGCGTCCTTCCTGAACCCGCTGCTGGCGGCGGGGATCACGGTGATCAGCCGCTGGCGGACGGAGGCCGTCGGCTGGGATGAGCCAGCTCCCGTGGTGGGCAAACGCCCGCGGGGCCGGCCCCGTCAGAAGGGCCAGGCCTGGAAGCGGGCCACCCTGCCAGGCGTGGACGCGGTGACCGCACTCGTCGTCACCATCTATGGCCAGGCGGCACGCCTGGGCGCGGTCTGGCGCGACATGTGGCGGCGGGACGGGACGTGGCAGGTACGGGGTGTCGGCAGCGCGACGGCGCATGCGCCCATCCTGGTGGTCAGCCCAGACCTCACCCTGCCGCCGGCAGGCAGCATCCAGCGGTATGCCGCGCGCTTGCCGATGGAGCTGAGCCGGAGGGCTCTGAAGCCATCCTGTGGGCTGGGGGACTAGCAGGGTGATACGCTGTTGGCCCTCCATCGGTTTGTCCCTCCCGCCGTAACGGCCTTCTGTCGGTGGCGGCTGACGCGGCTCCAGGATCAGCAGGCTCCCTGGCGGGGGGCGGAGTGCATGCACTCCACCAGGCCGCTGACCCCGCTCAGGTTCCAGCGGCTCCACCGGGCGCTGCGACGGCTGGTGTTGCAGCGGATTTTCGCGGCTTTCGCGCCTGGTGCGGACGTCCAGAAAACCGAGGGCAGCTAGGAGCCGATCTTCCGCATCACCGCCTAACCTCAGGACTTCATCGTGATCCCTCGCGCAGCGGCGGGAGTCAATTTTTGCGAAGGTATAGTCATAATTAATTCCCCTCCAGAGGTCACCGCTTCAAAGGCTCAAAGGGCATTCACAGCTTCAACAGGTTGGCTTAATTCCCCATCGATGTAAAGGAGGTCGTAACGTGGTTTGGGGTGTGGGCCATGGCCTCAGCCGGGGATCCGTCAGTTGACAGACCATGCATTATGGGAAGCTGGACGCGCTTTCCTTGTGCATCTCGACACTTACCAGTTGACCGGCCGGTTCTCGCCCCGCCGGCGGGGGCGTGGTCCGGGAATTGTTGCCGATGCTGCTCAGGCGTCCTCATCTCTCCGCTTACCGGAGGATCTCGGTCGCCTGGAAGAGGACGGAGGGGGGCATCGTGAGGCCCAGGGCCTGGGCGGTCTTGAGGTTGATGACCAGCTCGAATGTGGTGGGCTGCTCCACGGGCAGGTCGCCCGGTTTGGCCCCTTTCAGAATTTTATCCACATAGGTGGCGGCACGCCGGAACATGTCCGTGTCGTTGGGCCCATAGCTGATGAGGCCCCCGGCCTCCACATACACCCGCCCCTCCAACATCGTCGGGAGCCGATGCTCGAGCGCCAGGGCCGCGATCCTGGCCCGATGGGTATACGTGAAGGGGTCGCCATGGACCATCACCGCGCGGACCTGCGCCTGCGTCAGGGCCGCGAAGGTCTGGGGGAACTCGTCGGGACTGCCTTGTAGCTCCTGCACATGCAGATCAATCCCTAACGCCCGCGCGGCGGTTTCCGTCTCTCGCAGTGTGGCGGCAGTCAGGGGCCTGTCGCGTGGACCGAGGAAGAGAAAACCGACGCGGGACACCTGGGGCACGGCCCCCCGGAGGAACTCCAGCCGCTTGCCCGCTAAGTCTGGCTGCAAGAGCTGCAATCCCGTGACGTTCTCTCCCGGTTTTGCCAGGCTGGCCACCAAGCCCGCCGTCACCAGATCCCCACTGGCGCAGACGACGATCGGGAGTGTCCTCGTAACCTGGTGGACACGTTCGGCGGTTCTCGTGTTCGAGACCACCATGACCTCGACCTGGCGCGTGACCAACTCGTGCACGAGGTCGGGGACCCGCTCTAAACGCCATTCGGCGAAACGCTCCTCGATCACCAGGTTCTGACCTTCCACCCAGCCGAGATCGCGCAGCCCGTGCCGGAAGGCCCCCCCAAGTCGGCGTGAGGGACCGCTGCCGTAGTGGAGCCAACCGATCCGGTGCACCTTCCCCGCCGGCTGCGCCTCGGGTGCGAGCGGCGCCACGAGAATGGCGAGGGCAAGGGTGACGAGAAGCCCGAGGGTGCGGTACGTCATGGGGGTGTCCTCCAGACGACACAGCGGGATCGTCAGCCGGAAAGGTCTTCGGCGCGAGTGTAGGCGAGATGGGCCGGGCGTGTCAATCGTCGTGGTATGGTGCGCACGCCGACGGTGATGCGCGCGGCGGAGAGGACCCCCGCCGCGTCGTGGGTTAGCGGGTGCGCGTCATCCAGGTGCGGCACAGCCGACAGCGCTGTCGCTTCGGTTGATGCGCCAGCCACACCGTGACCCGGCACCATTCACACCACCAGGTGCTGCCCGTCGGGGTGGCCATTTACACGTGCCCTCCGGCCCGCTGCCAGCGCGCCAGGGCGCGCGTCACGTGGCGGACGTCCCAGATGGTTTCGCGGGCCTCATAGACGACGACGCGCGTGGCACCGCGGCAGTAGCGCCGCAAGAGCCATGGCAGGTCGCGCCGGCGGCCGCCATAGATCTCCACGCGATCGGACCAGTAGGCCACGATGAGGAGGGGCTCCATGGCTCAGCCCTCCCCGGTGGTGGTGACGGCCAGTGGGGGGAAGTCCGGCAGATCGGCCTCTCCAGTGGCAGGGGTGATGGGCATGCCCTTCCGCCGCTGGCCCCGGTCCAGTCGGCCTGCCCGTTCGCTTTGCAGGGCATGCAGCAGCGGCACCCAGCGCCCGCCCTGGTCCTGCACCAGCCGCGCCACCTTCGAGATCAACATCGCCAGCTGCGCCGGCTTGAGCGTCCGGATCGCCTGGCCGCCACAGGGCAGGTCCGCGTCGGAGGGGATGGTGGTGGGCGGCGGCGTGTCGCCGTTCGACCCGTCAACCAGGTGCTGCGCTTCAGGTTTTAGCGGAAAACGCAAACTCGCGGTTTCCGCTAAAACCTCTGCATTCCCGTGGGTCGTGGCGACCGGGGCATCGGCCACATACTCGCCCTCCGTGAGGTCCCGCCCGACGAATTGCGTGCCGATGCCCAGGGCCGCTAGGGCGCGGCCGATCGCGCGTGTTTCCGCACGCTCGCAATAATCCGCGAAATCGTCCGCCGTCTCGGTGCCGTAGCCGGTGGCGCGCCCGCCCTGGCCGTCCTCGACCACACAGCGATAGCGGGCATAGCCCCGCTCCAGGTCGACGCACACTTCGGTGGTCTCAATGACGCCATGGGGGTAGCGATCGCGAAACCAGCACAACCGCCACTTCACTTCTAGATAGGCGTCATAGACGGTGGTGTAGTGGCCCGTGGCTTTGTCCTTGACCTTGCGCGGGAGTTGGATGAGATGGGGCTGGGGGTCGAACATGGCCTAGTCCTCCTCGGCCAAGGCGTCGTCGACAAGCTGGTCGATGGCCTGCAGGGCGAGCCGTTTCCAGGCGTCCCAGAAGTCGCCACCGGACCCCGGCGTCAGGGCCTGGTCCAGCAGCCAGAGGACCATGGGATACAACGGGTGTTTGGCGGGGTCGGGCTCGCTGGCCAGCAGGTCATCGATGACGGCGAGCACGTCGTCGGGGTCGAGGGCTTTGAGGGCGCACCGGCGGCGTTCTTCGTGGATGGCGGCCGCGTGGTTGACTTCAAAATCGGGGGGATAGGGAAGATGACGAGTTGACATACGATACTCCTTGGGCCCATATTAAGGGCCGGGTTCACATGGTCTCCTAGGACCGAACCTGCATTGCCTCAGCCGGGGGGATGTTGAAGGCATCCCCTCGGCCTACCTGCCACTGGCGCGGCGCTGCCGCGTCTCCATGAATTCATCGTAACCCTCCTCTCGTGTTGTGGCGCGGGTGATACCTACGGGGTCTCACGCCGATCGCGGCGAGGTTTGGCCCATGCCGACCACCCATCATGCACCGTCTTCTCGGTACCTATGATTATATACCTTGACGGGCATAAAGTAAATATGTTATAGTACGATTGTCATAAAATAATTTGACTCCGGAGGGACCCATGCCTAGCATAGCGTCTATGGTCTTACGAGAGGTTTTACCCGACTACGGCTGCCGCACGTTGATGGACCTGGCCCGAGGGCTGGGCCTGCCCAAGCAGTATGTCTGGCTGTTGTGGCACGGCAAGATCGCCTTGAGCCTGGAGATGTTGCGCCGGATTCATGAGCGCTTCGGCGTGCCGGTCGAGGTCTTAGCGCAGGTGACCCGCGCCGAGCCCGCCAAGCGGCGGGGGCGGAAACCGAAGGAGGGCCACCCCGAGGAGGACGCATGACCACCCCGGACTATGACACCGATTTCTACGCCTGGACCCAGGCCCAGGCGGCGGCGCTCCGGGACCACAAGTGGGACACCCTGGACGTGGAGAACCTGGCGGAGGAGATCGAAAGCTTGGGACGCAGCGAGCGCTTCGCCATCGAGAGTCACCTGCAGAACCTGCTGACGCACCTACTGAAGTGGCGCTACGACCCCGCCACCGAGCCGCGCCGCGGCTGGCGCATCACCATCCGTAACGCTCGCCTCGACATCGCCAAGCGGGCGCTGGGCCACCTCCAGAACTACCCAGCGCAGTACCTGGCCACCGCGTATCGACACGCCCGCGAGGACGCCGCCGACGAGACCGACCTGCCATTGACCACCTTGCCGGAGACCTGCCCGTGGTCGGTGGCCCAGGTGCTGGCGGCCGATTTCTGGCCGGAGGCCTGATCCCTGTCATAGAACAGAAGTCGATGTCCGTCACGTTCAAGCGAAACGGAGGGATGGAGGTGTGATATGTCCATGCATCGAGGGGCGGGCACGCTGGTTCTAGTGGCATGTGCATGGGTACTCTGGAGTTATGAAACGCCAGGCCGGTGGCATCATGAACTCCCACCAGGCCAGCAGAGTCCTGGACTGCCAGACCAGTGGAAGCCCGTCGGCCCGTTTCCCACGGAGGCCACCTGCGAGAGCGGGGTTCAGGGCGCCCTGCTGTGGTGGAAAGAGGCTTTTGCCACGAAAGACATTCGTGGGCGCATTGAAGGTGGGAGAGTCTACATCGAACAGCCGGGAACGGATGTCGTCAAGATCATTCGGCCTCAATGCTGGCCAGATACCGTCGATCCACGTCCGCGCTAGCTGAGGGATGTGCGAAATGGAGAGGTTTGTCAGGTTGCTGTTGTCTGATGAATAAAAGATTATAGTCCCCACGGAGTGACAGTAAGGGACCGTTTGAGCTGTGAAGGAACGTGAGAGAGAGGGAGATGAGATGACACCAGCACTAAACCTGGCTGCCTTGGAATTGACGTTACGTCGTTGGCTAAACGATAGGGAAGTGAGCTTCGAGGAGCAAGACGGCGACGTAGTGTTCGAGCAGTTGGAGCTTGAAAAAGGTCCGGATCTTATGCGGCCGCGAATCCGCCCCTATAGGTTTAAGAGGCCCAGGACGATTCATGAAGCATTTGATGCGGCCGTACAAGCGGGGATCATTGAAGACAGCCCTGAAGAACGAGAAGATTTCTTGTCCACGTACCAGCACTTCGCAACATTACCACCTCCGATGCTCGAGCTTGAACGCCGCTGAGTAGCAATGGAACAGACGCCCGCGTACGTCAGATGCGAAGAGATGGCCATGGCCCATGAACGCCTGTCCCGCCTGCAGCGGCGCATCCTGGCCTGGCTCTGGGCCGAAGACCAGCGCACGCGGGGCATCATGACCCCCGAGGGGCGAAACCGCGTCGCCCCGCTGACGGCAAGTTGTGAGTAGGGATAGATACTCATGGATATTCATCAGTTAGGCCTCCGCAATTGAACTATCCTTGGGGAAGTGATGAAAAAATCAAAGCGGTACGAGTACACGCGCTTCTCAGCAGACGTGCTGCGGGAAGCCATCCAGGTGTTTCAAGCAAAGACCAATCGGGGAAAACCTGCTTGGTCCGTCATCATGAGCGTCGATGTCGGTGACTCAACGTGGCATTACGATTCATCCGAGGAGTTCTTCGCCGACTATCGGAAGGCCTATGGTGGGGCCTCGTACCATGAGAACAACAGTAACGCAACTGTTGAGATGTGGTTTCAGGTATTCAAGGAACACATCACGCTAGTTCAGGTGACTGCTCCAGACCGTGGCAGTATTGAGGCCGTCTTCGAAGTATTCGAGAGACATGCTGCCAGTTCGCGGCTCCCGGTGCCGAAGAAGAAGCCGCTAGATCCTCCCACCATCTTCATTGGGCACGGTGGCAGTCCTCAATGGCGAGACCTCAAGGACCATCTGCACGAGAAGCATGCTTACCGCGTGGAAGCATACGAGATCGGGGCCCGTGCAGGTCATGCCATCCGCGACGTACCGCATGACATGCTCTCGAAGAGCTCCTTTGCCATCCTTGTAATGACCGGAGAGGACCAGACGTCTGATGGCGTCGGTTTGCGGGCGCGGCAAAACGTCGTTCACGAGGCGGGGCTCTTTCAGGGACGTCTCGGCTTCGCCCGCGCGATCGTTCTGCTGGAGCAAGGGGTAGAAGAGTTCTCGAACATTCATGGGATCGATCAGATTCGCTTTGACAAGGGACGGATCAAGGAGACGTTTGGGGACGTTGTCGCGACCATACGGCGCGAATTCCCGGAAGGGGCGGCCTAACCACAGCATCCATCCGACCGCCGCCAAAAGCGCGGCGGCGGGTGATGCTAGGTCGTGTGTGCGAGCGCTGGCGGGCCTGCTGCTCGCCCTCACGATCCCCGCCATGGCTGGCCCGGTGCGCTGCACGACGTACCCGGAGCCCACCATGGGCCGCCTCCAGACCGTATGCGACGACGGCACCCGCGTCACCTCGACCTGGAGCCCGACGCTGGGCCGGTGGGACACCACCGTCACGCCACCGCCGGGGCAGACGTGCACCGGGCACCTGAACCCGCGCACCCAGCAGGTGGCGGTGCAGTGCCGCTGATCTTAGGTCATTCATGCCGGCGGCCTGATTGCGGCTGTGATGAACATGGTCGCAAAGGAGAACCTCGAAATGGTCCATGTGTTTATCTCTCATATCCATGAAGAAGCTGAGTTGGCCCAGGCCGTTAGGATATATCTTGAGGCAACAATCGAGCCGCCGCTAGACTTCATGATGATGCGTAAGCCCCTCGATGTCTTTGTATCCAGCGCTCCAGGAAGGATCTTGCCTGGGGAGGACTGGCTTGCACACGTGAGGTTGGCACTGGAATCAGCCAAAATCGTGATTCCGCTGTTGACGAGACAATCGCTCACCAGACCGTGGGTAAATTTTGAGACAGGTGCGGCCTGGCTCGCGCACAAGAAGATTATTCCAGCCTGGTGCGAAGAGCAGTCTATCCAGGGCAATTTCCCGAAGCCGTATGTCGATTGGCAGATCGTCCATCTTCCGGAGAGGGCAGACGACTTGCGGCGAGCCGTGGAGGCCTCGCTGGAAGTACTCTCATCCCAGCCGCCACGGATGAGCTCCCCTGCGGCCTTCAGCGCCCTGCGGGAGGCATTCAAGGGGTTCAGGCAGAGACCCAGCAACCTTCCTCCATCCCAGCAGGCCAAGAGTGATTGGGACGTTATAAACCCGCCCAACGATTGGGACCCCCGGTCTCGTTGACTGTCGGAGGAGATCTGTCGATGACCCCCGCCGACGAAGTCACCTTCTGCGCCCTGTGGCAGCAAGGCGCCAGCTATCGGGAACTCGCCGCGGCGCTGGGCTGCCCGTTGGGCACGGTGGCGTCACGGTCGGCCGCGCTGGCGGCCCAGGGAAAAATTCAGCCGCGCCAACGCGGGGGCGCCAAGGCTCGGCAGGAAGGCACACCCGCAGCAGTGCAGAGACCAGTGCAGAGCCTTGACACCGGTGCAGTTCAGAGTGTCGACACCGGTGCAGTGCAGGCGATCAGCACGGAGGTTGAGCAGCTGAAAGCCGATGTGCACGGCCTCCGCCTTATCGTCCAGTCCGTGGTCGATCGCCTCGACCACCCACCAGTGCAGACAGCGGTGCAGATCACTGCACTGCCACCCTACCCGCAGGGCAAGGCCGTGCGCTGGAATCTGTGGATCTTGGATGCCATCAAGGACCAGATCAGCGCCCTAGCCGCCGAACGGCATCTCTCGCCGAGTGAGTTGGTACAGGAGTACCTGTGGAAAGCCCTGACCGACCAGTCGCCATCGATGCCTGAACCGACCTCGACACCGGTAAGGCCGCTCTTGCCCAGGCGAAGGAGTAACACCGATGTCTGTCGAATACCTGGTGTTGCAAGCAAATGCGCAGGATGGTCCGTTTGCCCGCGTGACGGCGCACAAGCTGAATCAATCCTGGGAGACGCTGCAAGAGGCGTTGGACGAACTTGGCCACCATGGATGGGACCTGTGCACGACCATTTACAGCGCCACGAGAGAACATAGGGGCCCTGGAGAGCATTATTGCGAGGGGTTTATTTTCAAACGCATGGCCTCCTCAGCCGAAGCAAGGGCCTCAGCCGAAGCAAGCGCCATCGTAGCTGAGGCCATTGAAATCGTGGAGAAGGAAGGCAACGGCCACTAAAACCGCACAGCCGCCTG
>Ga0137403_10002190_pt1 | contig 24010 bp, 21 predicted proteins | sample CZOMad2_1_16fung_FD_122057 | JGI IMG/M metagenome (GOLD analysis project Ga0137403, IMG submission 122057) | Vadose zone soil fungal communities from Angelo Coast Range Reserve, California, USA - CZOMad2_1_16fungal (Hybrid Assembly) | ecosystem: Environmental > Terrestrial > Soil > Vadose zone...
TCCAAAGCATGCCGCCATCCATGCGCATGGATCAGATAGTTCACTAGCAGCGGAGCGACTACACCGCCGCACCCCAGTCCTAAGTACGCGATTCCCATCGCACGCCCGCGCCGCGCGCGAAACCATCGCGCCACCAGCACCTGCGTTGCAATCGGCCCCGCAAACACGTACCCCAAGACTTCCAGGACGCACAGCGCCTCGTACTCCCACAGCTTCGTCATCCGGGCCATCAGCAGCAGTGACGCACCGATGAACGCCGTGCCCGTAACAATCACCCACTTCGCGCCGATGCGGTCAATTATCGCTCCGGCAACCATGCCGAATGGCAATCCAACGATCAAAAAGCCCAAAAAGAAGCCTTGCGTCACCTGTGCGCGTGTGAATCCAAGCGATTCCACAAACGAACCATAAAAAACGGGGAATCCATAAAAGATGATGCCTACGACGAAAAAGAAATTCAGAAACGCCGCTACAACAATCCACCGGCCGTAAAAAAGTTTCCCCGGCTCGCTCCCTCTCATGAATTAGCCGTAGCGCTGCTTTGTGAAGTCACTGTAAGCCCCAATCTTCGTGCGCAATCGGCAAGAATCCCGGCTTCCCACGCCGGCCTCTGAGCATTCTTCGGATGAGTTGAGCTGCTCGGAATTCGTCCCGTCAAATGTAAAAACGCCGCTGCCGAATGTTTGTAAGCCGGCACCGGTTCCCGAAACGCCACATTCCCCAAATATTGCAGCGCATCCGACAGCGCGTAGTAAGCGGGGTCGCCCGCCTCCCACAGCCGGTCGCGCTCCGCAAACTTCTCCGGCGCAAACGTCGCCAGCCCCAGCAGATAGTCCGAGCCGTATTCAATCATGTCGATTCCAAGATCATTGCCTGTGTAAATCCGAAACTCCGGCCGCACCGAGTCGCGCAGCTCGAGTCGCCGCAACTCAGTCAGCCGGTCCAGCGACGAATGTTTCATCCCTTTAATTTCCGGAATCTCCATCAATCGCCGCACCGTCTCTTCGTCGAAAATCTCGCCGTTCGGCGCAAACATTTCCCCCAGCTCGAATGCCAGCACATGCGAATACCCACGACTCACCTCGCGATAAACCGACGCCTTCTCCGCAGACGTTTTCCCGTGCAGCCGCTTCGTCTGAAACAAAATCGGTATCCCGCCCCGCGCCACAATCGCGTCCATCTGCTTCCGGTAAAGCGCGACGATCTCGCCGTCCTGCCCTTCGATGTACGCGCCCGCCACAAACTGCGCACTCGCGCCCAACGCCTCCCGCGCCCATCCCAGCACTTCCAGCTTTTCACTCTCGCTCAAAAAGTTCACATAACCGGTATCCATATTCACCGCGTTCATCAATCCGGCCCGCTGCGTCGCCCGCAAATGATTCTGAAAACTCTCCACGGCAACTCGTCCGTCCGTCTCAAACGGCAGCAGTGCCGCCGCAATTCCTTCCACTTTGCGTCCAGGTTTCTTCCGTCGAATAATTTCTTCCATCCGCATCATTTCGCCTTCGCTATTTTTAATTTCTCCGCCATCTCGGAATTCTTGTACAGCGGATCCAGCGGATAGCATCCCGACGGCAATCCCTTCCGCGGCGCCGTCGTGCAATCGCTGAACGTTCTGCAAACTCTCTTGTGCTCCAGAACTTTCCCTTCGCTCGCATCGTGCAGCAGTTCGGGATAAGTCAAAATCATTCTTCCCATACCAACCACGTCCACCCATCCCTCGCGGATCGCCGCTTGCGCCACATGCGGCAAATAATCCTGCAAATAGCTGTACGCAGTCCCAACCACAATCAAATTTGGAAATCGTTGCTTCAATTCGTGCGTCACATTCATCTGCAGCGCCACGCTGATCAGCGGATCCTCCGCCGGCTGATATCCGTCCGACGGCGGATACAGCGCCGGCCGCTGAATATGCGGATTGTAATAAGGACTACCCGCCGTCAGGTTCACCAGCCAAATCTTCAGGTCTTCCAACAGTGTGAGAAACTGAATCGTTTCCGTCAAATCTGGCTGCGTGGGATTTTCCGGGTTCACGCCAAATCCCCATCGATAAGGAATCAAGCCCGCGTACTCTTCCGGAATTCCCGGTCCTAATTTTCCATTCGCTGATTTTGTGGGGTCGGGCTTGTACGCCACCGTGTCAAACGCGGAAAGCCGCACGCCAATCTTCAGCTTCGGCGCAATGACGCGGATCGTATGCACAATCTCCCGCAAAAAACGCGTGCGGTTGTCCAGAGTCCCGCCGAATTTTCCTTCTCGCGTGTGCGCGCTAAGAAATTCGTGGCCCAGATATCCATGGCAATGCTTAATGTCGACAAAATCGAATCCTAACTCTTCCGCGATTTTTGCCGCGTCGTGAAATTTCTCCAGGATTCCTTCAATCTCTCCGTCCGTCAGCACCGGATAATCCGCCGGCAATCCCAATTTCCGGTCCAGAATCGGATGCCGATACAAAATCCGCGGCTCAGGCTTGTCGTGACGATTCGGCCGGCAATAACGCCCTGAGTGAGTCAATTGCAGTCCAATCAGCAGCCCTTCCTCTGAACCTGTCGTTCGAATGTGTTCGTCAATCAACGCCCGCCGTAATTTCGCCAGGCCTTTTTTCGTATGCTCGGCAATCACCAGCTGATTCGGATTCGCGCGCCCCGCGTGCGTCACTGCAACCGCCTCGCCGCCCCAAATCAGTTTCGCGCCGCTCCGCCCAAACTTTTTCCATCTCTCAAACGTATGCTCGCTCGGATTTCCATCCGCAGTACCGTCCCAACCTTCCATCGGCTGCACCGCGATCCGATTTCCGATCGTGATCCCTCCGCGCTTCAGCGGAGCACGCAGTGGCGAATCTTTTCCCCGTACCAATTCGCCGTCGCAAGGAATCGTCAATCCCAGCGACTGAACATGCGCCTGAAAGCGCTCCACTTCTTTCACCGTTCCCAACCGCAGTATCGGCAGTGTGCTCATTCACCCTTTCGTTCCGCTGAAAGTCCGTCGCATTCTATCCAAATTCCGGTCCCAATATTGAGCAAACCAGTTCCGGCCGGCCGGGGTGCTCATTTCTTCCGCGAAACATCCTCGTCAGCGGTCGCGCAAACTCAAATCCCCGCGCACTCAAAAGTTTTCTCGCAAACGGATTCGCCGCGCTGCAGTCCGTCACAACCGTTCCTCGAATCGACTGCTCAAGAAATCTATCAAGCAGCAGCTCTCCCGTCCCTTCATCTTTCGCGATCCATGGCCCCAAATGGTCCGCAAACGATCCATGCCTCCCGAAAGCGTATCCTTCCATTCCGCCCGCGTTCCAAATTCCATCCGTAAAGCGCGGCTCCTCTGCATTCACTGATCGCAGAACACCGCTACGATCCGCGCCAAATGCCTCGCCATCCGCTTTCAAAATAAATTCAAACAGCGGCGCCGGCATCGGTTCCCAATTTTCTGTCTTCGTTCTACCCTTCAAATCGGAATCCACTCGTTTCAACGTCCACCGCTCCAATTCGTACTCCGTCGCAAATCCCAACTTCTCGTAAACCGGTTTTCCCAACGGCGTCGCATCCAGCTTTATACACGGCACTCGCGTCGAATCCAGATGCCCAATGCACCGCTCCAGCAGCTTCGTTCCAATTCCGCGACCGCGATACTCCGGATCCACCAGCACCATCCCCACCCACGCAAATCGCCCACCGTACACAATCGTCGCTGCCGTTCCCCGTATCACTCCATCCAGCTCCACGACAAAAGATCCCTCCACGTCTCCTTCCAGAAATCTCATCCAGTCCGCGCTCGTCTGGTTCCATCCCGCCAATTCCTTCAGACGCATGCCGCCCGGAATGTCCGCCTTCGTCATCGTACGCATTTCCATCGAACGTTGTCTCCGCGAATCCCCTAGTCCGTGACGTTGCGCCCCGCACCAAAATCGTCGCCGCCAATTCTAACTGTCTTCAAGTACAATCACGCGTCAACCTTTTGTCTTGGGAATTTGTCACATGATTTCACGGGATGAAAACTCCATCCGCGATGTCGCCGCCCTCGACCTCCTTCTCAGCGAGCCGGATGCGCCGACGATCCGCTCCCTCGCTGCGCTCCAGGGCGACATTCTCGTTCTTGGCGTCGGCGGAAAAATGGGCCCCACTCTCGCCCGCATGGCCCGCCGCGCGTCGGATGCCGCCGGAATCTCCCGCCGCGTCATCGGCGTTGCGCGTTTTTCTTCTCCTCATCTCGAAAAGCAGCTCAACTCCTGGGGCGTCGAAACAATCCGCTGCGATTTGCTCGACCGCCGTGCTCTCTCCGCTCTTCCCGACGCGCCCAACATTCTCTACATGGCTGGAATGAAATTCGGCTCCACCGGCCAGGAATCTCTCACCTGGGCGATGAACAGTTTTCTTCCCGGTCTCGTCTGTGAACGGTTCTCCAAAAGCCGCATCGCCGCATTCTCCACCGGAAATGTCTACGGCCTTTCTCCCATCGCGCAAGCCGGCTCCTGCGAAACCGATTCGCTCAATCCCGTCGGCGAATATGCCATAAGCTGCCTCGGCCGCGAACGCATGTTCGAACATTTTAGCCGCACTCTCTCGCTCCCCGTTTCCATCATCCGCCTGAATTACGCCACCGAACTTCGTTACGGCGTCCTCGTCGACATCGCGCAGCGCGTCTTCTCCGGCCAGCCAGTTTCTCTTTCCATGGGCTATCTCAACGCCATCTGGCAAGGCGACGCTAACGCCATGAGCTTGCAATCTCTCGCGTCCGCCTCCTCACCGCCTTTCGTAATCAACATCGCTGGCGCCGAACTCCTGAGCGTCCGCGAAATGGCCCACGAATTTGCGGCTCGCTTCCAGAAGTCCGTCCAATTCGAAGGCGTCGAAGCGCCGGACGCGCTTCTCAGCAATTCACAGAAGTCGCGTCAACATTTCGGTCCGCCGCGCGTCTCGCTCAAAAAAATGCTCGACTGGATCGCGGACTGGACCATCCGCGGCGGCGAAACACTCGCCAAGCCAACGCATTTTGAAAATCGTGCCGGCCGCTTTTAGGAGCTGTCCGTTTTTGAATTTATAGGTGTCATTCCGAGGGCCGCTGTTGCCCGAGGAATCTGCTTTTCTCGCGAATGATGAAATGCAACAAAAGGTTTACGCTAAGCCATTGCCGTCGCCAAGCCAGCGCATTTTGAAAATCGCGCCGGCAGTTTTTAGGAGCTGTCCGTTTTTGAATTTATAGGTGTCATTCCGAGGGCCGCTGTTGCCCGAGGAATCTGCTTTTTTTTTGGGGGAATCATCGAACGCAACAAAAGGTTACGCTAAGGGCATGCCGTCAGCCATTGCCCCCACGCTCCTCCAACTCCTCGCCCACGGCACGGTCATCCCAGCGCATCCCCTCGCGCTCAATTCAAATCGTCGCCTCGACGAGCGCCGCCAACGTGCGCTCACGCGCTACTACATCGCTGCTGGCGCCGGCGGCCTCGCCATCGGCGTTCACACCACGCAATTCGCCATTCGCGATCCGCAAATCGGCCTCTTCAACCCCGTTCTGGCGCTCGCTGCGGAAGAAATGGACCGCGCCGACCGCAGCCGCTCCACTCCACTCATTCGCATCGGCGGAATCTGTGGCGACACGCACCAAGCCGTTCGCGAAGCCACGCTCCTCGCCGATCTTCGCTACCACGGCGGCCTCCTCAGCCTCGCCGCGCTTTCTCAAGCAACGGACGCCGGTCTCCTCGCCCATTGCCGCTCCGTCGCACAAATTATTCCCATCGTCGGCTTTTATCTCCAACCCGCCGTCGGCGGCCGCGTCCTCTCGTATAAATTCTGGCGAGAATTCGCCGAAATCGAAAATGTCGCCGCTATCAAAATCGCTCCCTTCAACCGCTACCAGACTCTTGACGTCGTCCGCGCCATCGCCGAATCCGGCCGCGACATCCCGCTCTACACCGGCAACGACGACAACATCGTCATGGACCTGCTCACTCCTTACGTTTTTTCCGTCAACAGCAAACAAGTCGAGCGCCGCATCGTCGGCGGCCTTCTCGGCCATTGGTCCGTCTGGACGAAGCGCGCAACCGAACTGCTCGCAGAGTGCCAGGCCTTAACAAAATCCCGCGCCGCTATTCCACAGGCCCTTCTCCGCAAAAGCATCGAAGTCACCGACTCCAACGCCGCCTTCTTCGACGCAGCCAATAATTTTTCCGGCTGCATCGCCGGCCTCCACGAAGTTCTCCGCCGCCAAGGACTCCTCGAAGGCATCTGGTGCCTCGATCCCAACGAAACGCTCAGCCCCGGCCAATCCGAAGAAATTTCCCGCGTCTACACCGCCTACCCCCACCTCAACGACGACGCCTTCGTCCACCAGCACCTCGCCTCCTGGCTCACTCCCTAACGTCGTGCACGATATCGCCCTTCTCAACCGTGGCCCCGGACGTTCTCGTTTTGGCGCACCTTCTTGCCTTGTGTAGCTTCTTGCCTTGTGTAGCTGAGGGGCTTTAGCCTCGTTGAGCTTGCCACGGCTATCAATCCCCACCCGTCATTTCGACCGGAATGACCCGACGCTCTTGCTTTTCCGATTCCCTCTGAGGAATCGGTCGGTTCATGGAGGGAGAAATCTCTCTTCGACCTTAGCCCCACCTCGATTAACCCATTGCGTACCCCGCAACCTATGTGTCATTCCGACGGCGTTCTTTGCCGTCGGAATCTGCTTTTTCTTCCAACGCCATTCCCCTTATTTAAATCGAATGAATAATGCTAAACTGCCGCTCGTTCACGGAGGCCCCGGCATGTCCCCCAAACGATTCGCCCTTCCACTCCTCTGGTTCGCGCTCGCCGACGCTCCTGCTTTCGCGCAAACCGCCCCCGACGCCACCGTCCACGTCGACATCACTGCCGCTCACCAAATCAATTCCTTCGACCCTGACTCCGCTCTCGGCAGCTCGCTCGACGTCCTCTCCCATCGCGACATCGACCGCGTTCACACTCCCCACATCGTTCAGGAATCTCTCTCCGCCGGCTGGGGCCCCATCACCTATCGCAACAATTCCGAACTTCGCATGGCTGCCTGGCATTGGAATCCCGAAGGCGCCTGGAGCGATGCCGCTCACCAAAGCGGCTACTTCACCGGCAGCATCGATCTCAAATCTCCCATCCGCTACATTCTGTCTTATGCGCTCCCTCATCGCGGATTTGCCACCAGCGGCGACCGGCCCGTCCAAGGTCCCAATCTCCTCTACTGGAAAAGCAATCCCTACCTCGCCAGCAAATTCACCGGCGAATCCGATTCGCTCCACCCGCAATGGGTCATCGCCGACTTCGGCGCAGAAAAACAAATCAACGCCGCGCGCATTCAGTGGGCCTCGCCATTCGCAACCTCCTTTCAAGTCGAATACTGGATCGGCACCAACGCGCTAGATTTCGACGGTGGTCCAAAAGGCGAATGGAAAATTTTCGATACAGGAAAAATCGCTCACGCCAAGGGCGGCACTGTGACCGTTAAACTCGGCGCGTCGCCCATTTCCACCCGCTACGTCCGCGTACTCATGTCCGAATCTTCCAACACGTGCGACGAACATGACGCCACCGATCCCCGCAACTGCGTCGGCTACGCCATCCAGCAAATCGAACTCGGCACAATCGATCCCATCAAAAATTTCGTGCCCGTCGTAAAATCTCCAGCGGAACCCGCAACCAACTACACCGCTTCCTCCATCGATCCCTGGCACTCCTCCGAAGACGCGCGCGATGGCGGCGATTACCAGCACACCGGCTTCGATCTCTTCTTCACCAGCGGCATCACCAACAATCTTCCCGCCATGATTCCCGTCACCATGCTTTACGGCACGCCCGACGATGCCGCCGCGCAAATCGCTTATATCGAAAAGCGGGGTTACCCGATCAGCTACATCGAAATGGGCGAAGAACCCGATGGAAAACACGCCATGCCCGAAGATTACGCCGCGCTTTACATCCAGTGGGCCAACGCCATCCACAAAGTCGATCCAAAATTAAAACTTGGCGGTCCCATCTTCGAAGGCGTCAACAAAGACATTACCCTCTGGCCCGATGCAAAAGGCCGCATCTCCTGGATGGGCCGCTTCGTCAGCTATCTAAACGACCACAACCATCTCGCGGATCTCGCCTTCGTCTCCTTCGAGCACTATCCCTTCGAGCCCTGCACCATCACCTGGAAAGATTTATATCGTGAGCCGGACTTGATGAAAGGCATCTTGAAAGTTTGGCGCGACGACGGCGTCCCACAAAACGTTCCGCTCATGGTCACGGAAAATCACCTTTCCTGGCAGCTCACCGGCCCCATGACTACCATCTTCGCCGCGCTCTGGCTTGCCGATAATGTCGGCTCTTTTTTCGAAGGCGGCGGCGCCGCGTTTTATCACTCGCCCATTCAGCCGCAGACCGTCAACAACACCTGCCTCGGCTGGTCGTCCTGGTCCAACTTCGTCTCCAACGAAAATTACGAAATCAAAGGCTACACGTCGCCGTACTACGCCGCCCACATGATCAATCTCGAATGGGTCCAGCACCGTAGCGGCGTCCACCAAATGTTTCCCGCCTCCACCGACATAAAAGACGCCGAAGGCAATCTCCTCGTCACCGTCTACGCTGTCCATCGCCCCGACGGAAACTGGTCGCTAATGTTAGTCAATCGCGACGAAAACAACCCACACTCCGTCCGCGTCACGTTCGAAAACGCCGCCGAAAAACGCTCCGCCTCTTTTTCCGGGAATGTCTCCTGGATCAGCTTCGGCACCGACCAATACGTCTGGATCAACGACGGCCCCAACAGCCACCCCGACCCAAACCTTCCCCCCGCCGCCAAATCCCTCAACGCCAGCGCCCAAACCATCTTCACTCTGCCCAAAGCCTCCATCACTGTTTTGCGCGGCAAAATTGCCAATTGAGGTTGGCATTCATTTGTAACGCCGGCTTCCAGCCGGCGAAGTCTCCCGTGCACTGAAGTAACGAGCGAGTCTCAAGCTCGCGCTCACCTTCGCGTTGCGTTGACGCTGGATTACGCCGATGTTACGCTCCTCAACGCTCACGCACGCATGCGCGCCGTTGACCTGATCCGAAAAAAACGCGACTCCGGGGAACACTCGAGAGAAGAAATTAATTTTCTAATCTCCGGCTACACGCGCGGCGAAATTCCCGATTATCAAATGTCCGCGTGGCTCATGGCCGCCTGGATTCGCGGCTTGAACAACGCGGAACGCGCGTCGCTAACCGAAGCGATGCTCTATTCCGGAGAAGTAGTCGATCTTTCAGATCTTCCTGGGAAAAAAGTAGACAAACACTCCACCGGTGGAGTCGGTGATAAAACTTCTCTGATTCTCGCGCCCATCGTCGCCGCCGGCGGGATCAACGTTCCAATGATCAGCGGCCGCGGACTCGGCCACACCGGCGGAACTCTCGACAAACTCGAATCCATTCCCGGTTTCAACACCGCGCTTTCACTGCAGGAATTTCGCCGCGTCCTCAAAGAATGTGGAATGGCATTGATTGGCCAGACCGCGGAAATTGCTCCGGCCGACAAAAAAATCTACGCACTGCGCGACGCCACTTCCACTGTCGAAAATATCGGCCTGATTTGCGCCTCCATCATGAGCAAAAAACTTGCGGAAGGAATCGACGCGCTGGTGCTGGACGTGAAGACCGGGTCCGGTGCGTTCATGCAGAGGGAAGAAGATTCAGTGATGCTCGCGGAAGTGATGGTGGACACTGCGAAGCGCATGGGGAAAAAGGCTGTCGCGCTGATCACGGACATGGACCAGCCACTCGGAAAACTTGCCGGCCACTCGAACGAAGTGATCGAAAGCATCGAAGTTCTGAAGGGCCAGGGGCCGAAAGATTTGCGCGATTTGAGTTTGGAACTATCGGCGTGGATGTTTTTTCTCGGCGAGCGCACCACATCGCTGGACGAGGGCCGAAGACTAGCGGAAACGATGGTTGCGAGCGGGCAGGCTTTAGAAAAATTCCGGCAGGGAATTACGTTGCAGGGCGGCGATCCGCGCGTCATCGACGACTACGGTGTGCTGCCTGCGGCGAGCCACAAGCTGGACGTCACCGCAGCAATGTCAGGATATTTGGCGGCGACGAACTGCATGGAATTCGGAATTGCGCTGGCGATGTTGGGCGGCGGGCGCGAAACGAAAGAAGACAAGATCGATCACGGCGTGGGGCTGGAGTTTCACAAGCGCATTGGCGACCGCGTGGAGAAGGGCGAACCGCTGGTGACGATTCATTACAACTCCGCGACGAAATTGGACGAGGCAAAAGCACGAATCGCCTCAGCGTTTACTTTCAGCGAAAACAAGACAACAGAAAAGAAACTGATCCGGCGATTGGTTGGCGTTTAGCCGTTTGATTCGCGTTTGATTTTTCGGAAGGAGCCAGCATGGGACGTTTCACGGGAATCCTCGGCATCGGTGTGATCCTTGGCCTGGCGTGGCTCTTTTCCTCGGACCGCAAGGCAATCAAACTGAAGACGGTTCTTTGGGGATTTGGGCTGCAATTTGCGCTTGGAATTTTCGTGTTGAAATCGAGCATTGGCGGAAAAGTTTTCGGATTTCTCGGAAGCGGCGCGAACAAGCTTTTGAGTTACTCCTATGCTGGCTCGTCATTCGTGTTCGGAGACATCGGTCTGCCGAAAGAAATTTCGCGACTTGGATTTTCGTTTGCGTTCCAGGTTCTGCCCACGATCATTTTCATTGCCGCATTTTTTGCCGTGCTCTATCACATCGGCGTGATGCAACTTATCATTCGCGCTGCGGCGTGGGTCATGTCGAAGGTGATGGGCGCGAGCGGCGCGGAATCCTTGAACGTCGCGGCCAGCATTTTTATGGGGCAGACAGAAGCGCCGCTGACGATTCGTCCTTTTATTCCGAAGCTGACGAAATCGGAATTGATGACGGTGATGACGAGCGGCATGGCGCACATTTCCGGCGGAATGATGGCCGGCTACATTCAGGTTGGCGGCGCGGACCCGAAAAATCTGCTGACGGCGGTAATCATGACCGCGCCGGGCACACTGCTGATGGCAAAGATGCTGGTGCCAGAAACGGAGCAGCCGCTGACAGCGGGCCGCGTGGAAATGCCGCAGATGGAGAAGGAATCCAATATTCTTGGCGCAATTGCGCGCGGCACGAGCGACGGTTTGCATCTGGCTTTAAATGTCGGCGCGATGCTCATCACTTTTATCGCGCTGCTCGCTTTGCTGAACGCTATGATGGGCGGAATCCACGGGCTTCCGCACATGGGGTGGTTTCCCGAGAGTTTGCAGACAATCTTCGGGTGGATCTTCGCGCCAATTGCCTGGCTAATCGGTGTGCCGTGGAGCGATGCGACGAAAATCGGCGATTTGCTCGGCACGCGGATGGTTCTCAACGAATTTATCGCCTTTGGAAAACTCGGTACGATGAAGGCGGCGCTTGACCCGCGTACTTTTGCCATCGCGACATTTGCGTTGTGTGGCTTTGCGAATTTCAGCTCGATCGGAATTCAAATCGGCGGCATTGGCGCGCTGGCGCCGGAGCGGCGGAGCGATCTTGCAAAATTCGGTATTCGGGCAATGCTCGCGGGGACGATGGCGAATCTTTTGTCGGCGGCGATCGTGGGAATTTTGTCGTGAGTGCGAAGAAAAACTCTGCGAGAAAATCTTCAGGAGAATTTGAACGCGCTGAGGCCGCCGCGAAATTCATTTTCAAGCAGACGAAGCTGCGGCCGAAGATCGCGCTGGTGCTTGGTTCGGGGCTGGGCGCATTTGCCGATGAATTTGCTGGCGCAAAGAAAATTCCGTACACAAAGATTCCACATTTTCCGCAGTCGACGGCGATTGGGCATGCCGGGCAGCTGGTGCTTGGGACAGTGGATGGAGTGGAAGTTGCGGGGATGCAAGGGCGCGTGCATCTTTACGAGGGATATTCGCCGCAGCAAGTGGTGTTTCCGATTCGCGTGTTTGCGCGGATGGGTGTGAAGGCTGTGATTTTGACGAATGCGGCAGGAGGAATTAATTTGAATTATTCCGCCGGCGCGCTCGTCGCGATTCGGGATCATATTAATCTGCAGGGCGTGAATCCGCTTATTGGGCCGAATGAGGACCGGTTTGGCGTGCGGTTTCCGGACATGACGCGAGCGTACGATCCGGAGTTTCGCGAGTTTGTCGCCGATTCCGGAAGAAAACTGAAGATGAATTTGCACGAAGGCGTTTACCTCTCTCTGTCAGGTCCGAATTACGAAACGCCAGCGGAAATTCATTCGTTCCGGACGCTGGGCGCAGACCTGGTGGGCATGTCCACGGTGCCGGAAGTTCTTGCGGCGCGGCACGCGGGGATTCGCGTGCTGGGGATTTCGTGCGTGACGAACATGGCAGCCGGCGTAACGGGCGAAGCGCTGACCGCGGAAGAAGTGTTCGAGACCGGCGCGCGGGTGAAGAACGAATTTATTGCGTTGCTGAAAGCGGTGATTCCGAAGATTGCGGAGGCGATTGCTTGAGCGAATATGATGCATTGATAGCGGCGGCGAAACAGTCGCGAGAGAACGCGCATGCGGCGTACTCAAACTTCCGCGTGGGTGCGGCGTTGCGGGCGACGTCGGGCCGAATCTTCGGCGGCTGCAACGTGGAGAACGCGACGTACGGGCTGACGGTTTGCGCGGAACGCGTGGCGATTTTCAAAGCGATCAGCGAAGGCGAACGCGGCTTCGATGCAATCGCCGTGGTGACGGATACGGATTCGTTGACGCCTCCTTGCGGCGCGTGCCGGCAACTCATTTGGGAATTCTGCGGCGACGTGCCGGTGATACTGTCGAATTTAAAAGGAAAGACGGAAACGATTGCGATGAAGGCGCTGTTCCCGAAACCTTTCGACGCTACGAGTTTGTAGGTTTACTGCCGCCTTCAGACAATGAGAAAGCGCAAAGATACCGAACTCGAGCCAATGCCGCGAACGATTCGGATTTGGTTGGCCGTATTTGCCGTCATCTTTGTTGGGCTGGTCTTGGTTGCCGGAAAATATTTTCTGGCAAATTGGCGGGCGGACGCTGTTTTCTTACCCGTGGCTCTCTTCATTGGCGTACTCTTGGTTGCCGGGCTGGTTGCTCGATTATTCAGAAAGCGCTAGTAGCTAAAAATCGTCAGAGACGGCCGTTGCTGCCAGCACTATTAACCAAAACTATCGGCACCCCCCTCCCCGGTTTTTGCGTAAGTGCGGAGTCTAAACGACTTAAAACCCCTTGTTTGCATGCACTTCTGTAAGTGTTCATTCTAGTGGACTTAGCGAAGTTGCCTGCGTTCAGTATGAAACGGCGTTGCGGAGCACGGCCATCAGTCGTTTTCGTTCATGACGATGACGCCGCCAGCCATTGCGCGGCCATTCCCGAAAGAGAAATGCGACCTATCGCAAAGTATTTTCGGCGAGCGCGACGACAGATTCCCTGGTAAATTGACCACCCTTCCGGAGCGACAGTAATTCGGATTCCAAAAGGATACCGCCATCAATCAGGAAAATGACCTGGCCCTTGGGAGTGCGCAGAGGCCCCTGGAAAGAAACACCGAGTTTAGAGAGCGAGCGGCAAAGCTTGCCGGCTTGCGAGGCTTTGCGAAGATTTGACAGCCGCCACATGGGTCCTCCGGGAAACGCATCCACGGGCTGGCCGCGTGAGTACGTTACGGATAGAAATATAGCCGTAGTAAATACTTCAAGCAAGAGGATATGAATTCTTGGTGACGACAAACGGTTAATACGGGAAATACCCGACGGATTGAAGAGTTCGCGAACGGCGCTCGGAGGCCAGCCCGCAGGCTTCTTTGCGTGTCTGGTTAACAGAACACTCCCCACCCCTCCCCTATTTTTCGTAAGTGTTGATTCTAAAGGGACTTTAAGTCCTTTGCGCCAGAAGTGTACATTCTAGAGGTACTTACAGGTGAAATTTTGTAAGTGTTCATTTCAAAGGGGTTAGGGACCAGAAATCACTTATGGCACTAAACCGCGACTCGCAATCATCTTTTCGGTCTTTGCGCTTGCGATCATCCGCTTAACTTCCGAGTTGGCATGGATTGGATGGAGTTCTATTTCAGGATGTGCGTTTGCGAAGACCCGAAATATTTCGTCTGAAAATGCCTGTCCTATTGTTTGAACTCCTTCAAAATTGAAGACAACTATTTTGAATAACTCTACGCGCGATAGTACGCGCTTGGCTTGTGATCTAGAAATGAGCTTGTCATTTCCGTATTGCGCCAACCTGACAGGAACAACTGTTTTTACAAAACCCAAATCCTCCTTATCTGAATATTGGTCAAAAATCTTCTTGCATGTGCGTGCTGTATGGTTATTCAGCTTCATAAAAATACCTGTGCCAGGGCCGGGTTGCGCCCGTTCTACTATCCAATCTTCCTCATTCCCTAGTTCATGGCTATAATAAACTCCTCCAGAAAGAATATCGAACGAGTCCAGCAGCCTAGAGGTGAAGAAAATGCCCTGCCCAGTATGCTTTTCTGGAGATGTGGTGAGCTTTCCCTTTGAAAGTTCGAGTATGGCGTGCCGTTCATCGGCAAGAGTCAATGCTGACTGAATTTTCTTGAAAATTCCCACTCCGTCGTCACCAAGATACATCTGCGTATTCGCAGCGGTTTTTGTGACATGAAAAATAATCCGCGTTCCGCCCGAATGATCGAGAGCATTGTTGAACATCTCCGTGAAACAGTAGTGCCAGAGATCGACCACATTCTCAGGAAAGCTACCCACAATCGGTTCTATGTCCTTGGTCCATACTAAATCTTCGGCAAGGCCGGATTTTAGTTCATAGGTTTGTTGCCATTCCAATAGTGGGCAGAGCTTATAAGCGCGGTTCCGGGTCCTTCCTGAAGATGTCAAAGCTCCCTCAGAAATCAAATTCCTTAAGTGGCGGTGTGCCGCCTGCCTCGATATGGCAAAATGATTCGCCGTAAGTGTTGTTATCCCGCTTGAACTCTTCTCTACGTTCTGCAAAATGAATTGCCGAATGTCCTGTCCTCTTGCCCTAACCCTGGTCGCCATAATGACTCACCCCCAGCTCAAACATTGTAAACATAACGAGCAGTCGTTGTCAACATATTTGGCTAATATTGTAAACTGTAGGCCTAATTATTGTAAATCTTCAGGCCGAACATTGTCAACGTTGGTGAAGCAATATGAACAAAATCAGTGAATTGAAACGGACGCAAGTAAGAAGCTACTTAGAGCGGACGAGAGTGCCCAAAGGACGGTGTCCGCGCCTATCGGCAACCGAGGGCCGCTAGCGCGACTCGGCGTTGGTTTGAGGGGAAGGAACAGACCGGGAGCGGAGGGAGAAGATGCGGCGGAGTTCGGCGATGCGGGCGTCGGAGCCGACAGCGAGGTTGGTTTCACCCTCGACGCGAGGAAGAGTCTGGATCAGAAGGGCGCCGGTATAGACAAGATTGGGGAGAATGTCCGGCGAGATGCGACCGGCGACGGCGTATTTGGCGAGGCGGGTGAGGTAGGCATTTATTTCGGTGGAGGAACGCAGCTCGCCGGTGGGGCCGAAGAGATTAGACATGTCACCGGCGTCGAGGGCTTGCTGCTCGAGGAGGCGGCGTTCGCGGTCGGCGTGGAAGACGCAGAGATAGTTCCGGTCTTGTGAGCGCGGCATACGACAGGAGCGACCGTCGGCGAAAGGGAATTGGCAGAGGTTAGGTAGAACGGTTTGCTTGGTCTTCATGGATTGTTCCTTTGTTTTGTTTTGGATAAGCGTTTTGGATCAGGGAGTTCCGGAGACCGGGCACACTTTTGCCGGTTCCAGAAGCGATGATTCAGTTTTCAGGTTGAATGAAGGCAGAAATGCCTATCGAGAAGCGTACTACTGGTGTTTATGAAAGTCAACTATTATTAAAGTGCCATTCGAATGAACCATTGAATTAGCCGGTCAGAGAGAAAAGCAGATTCCGACGGCAAACAGCGCCGTCGGAATGACACGGTTTGTGTTTGGGTGTTCGACGCCTGAGGTCGTTGCGCCACGAAGAAGATTGAGGCGGGCAGGAGTTGAGAGGGGTGCAGGAACGAGGCGGAAAAGGAAGGGAGAGTAGCCGGAAGAGGCTGCTCTCCCCATCGCCTGCTGCGCTTAGTCAGCCAAGCGAATAGTTAAAATGCGAATGAGATTGTTGGCGGCGTCGAGAACACCGGTTACAGAGACTTGCTTGCCGAGGTAGTGAGAAGCGAGGTGCTGATCATCGAGCCAGAAGAGGCTGGTGTCGGAGGCGTTGCGCAAGATGACCTCGCCCTCAGTTCCTTTGCAGATGGTGCCGGAGACGTACAGCAGGGGTCCCCAGAGGGTTTGCTGCGATTGCTGCGGGGTGGGGCGAGGGTGTGGGGGCCCTGCGAACGCCGCGGGCGGGAGAACGATCGAAAGAACGATCGCCGCGACAAGGATAGAGAGTAGACGCATGGAATTCGCATGCAGATTTTTCAAACCAGCACCTCAGATATGGAATTGAGCGGGTGCGGAAGGTCAGGCAATCGGAGAGCCAAATACGAAGACCGGTAAGGTGTTGGCTTTACGAGCTTCGCAGGACGAAGTCAGGTGATTGCCTGAAGGAAAAACTGCAAGAGTGTGGAAAAAGTGCAGCGGCGAAAAAAATACGCACGAGAAAAGTACAAGCCAGAAAAAGGGAAAAGAGGAAAAAGTTGCGCGGAAGCAGTTTGAAAAGCGGAGGAGCGTTCTACTTTCACGTTACAGATTTATTTTTCTTCACGACCGAGGGCAAGGAGAAAAGAAAGAAGAAAAAAGAAAAAACGAAAAGAAAAAAGAAAGAAGAAAAAAGAACCGGTCTAAAGACCGGCCACTACAACTGCTCTTGGGAGCGACATTCTTGTGAAATTTAAGTTGAGAGGGAAAATCGGAATTAGTTGCCGCCGGAGGAGGCGGCGAGAAGCGACGGGGAAGACTGTTGAAGGAGAGAGAAGTCGGATTGGATAAGGCGATTCGAGGCTTTTTTGGTGCGGCCGCCGCGAAGTTCTTCGTGGAGGCGGGCCACAAGAAGAAGGCGAGCCTGCGATTGGGAATCGGGCGAGGCGAGAATGTTGGCGCGGGCGGCGCCGAGATTGGCGGTTCCCTGCGATGAAGAAAGCTGAATCGTAGGATGGCCGTCAGAGTCCAAATGAAATTCGGAAGAGGCCAGGAGCGGCTTCCATGCGGTTTTTGTGGTGGCCGGCTTGAGAGATGGATCGGATTTGATGAGGTCTTCGAGTTGGCGTTGCCAGGCGAGGCGCTCATCGTTGGTTAGCGGGCGGTCGAGGGAACCGTCAGGCGACCACAGGGCTGCGTTTTTGGCTGGATCGAAGCGGCCGCCGAGATAGTAGGTGGTGGCTACGCCGCCGGCGACGAACGGTTGAAAGACGGCGAGGGGCAGAAAATATTTTTTGGCGTGAAAGACGCCGTCAACGAGGCCGTGCACAGGGCGGCTGCGCTTAACCGTGCCGGGAACCTGAGGGACGAAAAAACGCGTGAGTTGGAGCTGGGGATCCTTTTTTGCGGCGCGTTTGCTGAATTGGACGAAAGATTTGGCGGCTTGTTTGGGCGTCATGAAGCCGAGATCGCCGAGTTTGCTGCGCCAGACGGAATCGGGATAGTAAAACGTGACGATATCGTGGACGAAATCAGCGCAATTGGTGGTGAGGAGTTTGTAAGCCTGGCGATTCTGGCCGGAATTAAACCTGGCGATGAGGCGGTCGTCGTCTTCGGGCGATGTGGGGAGCTGGAAGCCGTAGAGCGTGCGGTCGAAGGCGGAGCCGATGAGTTGATACCAGTCGCTGGAGTCCGGATTGGAGGTGGGCGGATCGGGAACGATATCGGCGAAATGGGCGCGGCGATATTGATTGCGCAAAAACCAGGCTAGCTTCGGATCGACAAAGAGGGGAATGTCCTCGGGCTTTTCGACGGCGTAGAGATAGGCGACGACGGGGACAGCGATCCAGTCATATCCGGCGATATGGTGATAGCGGGAAAGAACGACGCCTGGTTCGCCTGGGTTGCAACGGCGAAGCTGGAGGGGCGAGGCGGCGCAGATATTGGAGAGATAGACGGCGGAGTGGCCTGTGCCGCCAAACGAGCCATCCACGCTATAAGGCTCTTCGAGCAGAATGGCGACATCGGCGCGCGAGACGGGTACGAGCGCGGCGAGCGCGAGCAAGGAGAGGCATGCGGCGAGTTTGAGTATGGCGCGCACGAGTTCGAGCCGATTTCCAACACAACTATTTGAACCCGGAAGTGAGGCAAAAAGTTGCGCGGCGAAGTACAGGAATCAGTAAGAGAAAACTGTACGAAAGGACAGGGGGCGCGAGGCGAGACCTCAGGGGTTGAAACCCCTGAGGTCTAATCAGCGCGCACGGCACAGCTAAAGCTGTGCCCTCCCGAACGGCCTTCAGAAGCGTATGTAGGGGCCGAAGGCGACGCGGAGATTATGGCGCGTGCCGCTGGCGAAATAGATTTCGTCGCCGGCGTCGAGGCGAAGACCGACAGGGCCGAGATGGCCTTCGAGACCGGCGCCCGGATAGAGAACGCCGGTGAGATCATTTGAGCGAAGACTTTCGATGGAGCTGATGGCGGTTCCAACGGTCGCGGGCCGATCGTCGAGAAAGAAGTGGTTGAAGCCACCTTTGACGGTGAGGAAGGGATGAAGGTTGTGATGGCCGAACTCGAGCTTGGGGCCGAAGAGGCCGTGGAGGACGCGAATATCAGAGCGCGCCAGGGTGACGGTAGGAGGCGTAGTGTTGCTCGTAAAGCCTTCGGTGAAAACTCTATTGAAGTCGTAGCTCATTTCGGCTTCGAGCATGATGGCTTTGTAGGCATGAAAGCCGAAGCGCGCGCCGACGCCGGCGAAATCGGTTTTGGTTTGAGAGAGGCGGAAGTAATCGGCATAGACGCCGGCTTGCAGGTGATCGTTCTGAGCGAATGAGATGGGCGCCAGGCTGGCAGCGAGTAAGAGCAGCACTAAACTACGCTTCATGAACAAGCTCCTTGGAGTTTGATGGACTTGCGTCGAACGCGAACTGGCTGGGAGGCAGGCGGTGGGTGGGTAAGCAAGCTTCGCCTTCACAAATGGGATGCGAGGGAGGGCGGAGAAGGTTGTCGCGCGATTGGGACGAAGTTGGGGCGAAGTTGGAGCGAAGGGGAGAAGCGAAAGACGTGAGTTGTGAGCTGGGAGGCCTATTTAAGAGGCGGAAATGCGCCAAGAAAAAGTTGGATATTGACGAAGGGCAGGCAAAGTACTAGGGTATCGGATTGCTAGTTGGGGTGTACGTGGTACGGTTCGGCTATTGTCCCTCCCTGGGGTGAAATGCAGAATCGTGACTGTGCAAGAGCCATCGGCTTTTGCAGGGCAGTCAGACGGTGAGTCCAAAGCCGGCAGAGGCCGGAGGACGAAACCGAAACAGCGCGGCCCCGCTGGAGTGAAGTCTCTCCTGAATCTCAAGAATTTGGAGCGTTGAACGGTCCCCATGTCTTTACTTCATTTTCGCTGCAAAGAGCGCCGGCGGACATTGCGAGTGAATTTGACGGTTCCGCTTGCCGTACACGGTGAATCGGAAGAGGGCGGAAAGTTTTGCGCGCACACGCATTCGCTTTCGATCAGCCAGCACGGCGGGATGATGGAATGCAATGAAGTGCTGCTGGTGGGGCAGATGCTGCAGATCGTAAATGAAAACAGCAACCGCAAAGCGGAAGCGCGGGTGGTTTCAGTACAGCGGAAACGGGACGGGAAGACGTACGTTGGAGTGGAGTTTACGTCCGCGGAAATCAATTTTTGGCACATGACGTTCCCGATTTCGGGGCAAAAGCCGCTGCGAAAGGTTCCCTCCTCGGCGGCGAAAGTCACGGCGTAGAAGAAAATAAAAAAGATTCGAGCCGGTTCGAGAAATCGAGCCGGCTTTTTTATTTGCGGCGAGAGGGTTTGCGCTTGCGGGTGGATTTGGCTGCGGGCCTGGCTCGTTTGGATTTGGGTTTGGCGGAAGAGAGTGCGGCACGAGTTCTTGCGGGGAGCCTGGCTACGACGAGGTCGTAGGAGTTGCGAAGGAGAGAGGCGAGTTCAGCGGGGGAGACGGCGTCGGCGCGTTCGAGGGCAACCCACTTGGCGCGGGCGAGGTAGGGGGCGGGGACGATGCCGGGCCGCTCGGTGAGTTCGGCGAAGGATTCATCGCTGGCTTTGATGGTGAGGAAAACGGGGGCGGGTTCGAGCGGCGTGATGGCGAACATCTTGCCGGCAATTTTGAAGACGAGGTCGTAGCCCCATTGGATTTGCTCGGTGGAGTGCGGGAAGCTCATGCAAAGCTTGCGGATGGATTCGACGGTGTTCATGCGGCACCTGCGCAACGGAGGAGAGGATAACAAAGGAAGGCGGTTGCTTGAAGCTGACGTTGAGATCCTTCGTCCCGGTCAAAGAGCGACGGGAACTCAGGATGAGACGTTTACTTTGATGGCGCGTGGGGGCGGACGCACGCTGAAGCGTACGCTACAAAACAGCGGGGGCGGACGCACGCTGAAGCGGACGCCGCAAGACGAGTTAGTTCCCGGCGTAGCGGCGGAAGAAAGAATCGGGCTTCCAATGAGGACGAGAGGGATTGTTGGCGGTGTCCACGAGAAGGCGGCGGACGATTTCTTCGTAGAGCGCGACGGCAGCGAGATCTTTGGGCTGGCTGAGATCGTCGGAAGGTGCGTGATAGCGGTTGGTGAGCCAGTCCTTGAAAATTTTTTGTTCGGGCGAGCCGAGGATAAAGCCGTCATCCATTTTGACGGCGGGAATGCCTTTGACGATGAAGCTGTACTGGTCGCTGCGAATGAAGCGATTGCGAAGCGGCTCCTGATCGGGAATGGCTTTGACGCCGAGCGAAGCGGCCACGGCCGCGGCGCGGTCGCCGAGGTCGGATTCTTCGAGGCCTTTCACTTCGAGAAATTTGAGCGGAACGATGGGGAGAAACATGTCGACATTGACGTCGGCGATGATGGATTTGGCGGGGACGGTCGGCCGCGTGGCGAAATAGCGCGAGCCGAGGAGGCCTTTTTCTTCGCCGGTAACGAAGACGAAGAGAAGCGAGCGGCCGAGCTTTTCGGGATGGGCGTGGAGACTGGCGGCGATATCGAGGAGGAGCGCGCTGCCGGAGGCGTCGTCCATGGCGCCGTTGTAGAGGCTGTCGCCGTTGATGGCAGCCCCGATGCCGAGATGATCGAGGTGGGCGGAGAGAATGACGAATTCATTTTTGAGAGCGGGATCGGAGCCGGAAAGTTTCGCGACGAGGTTGGCGGATTCGACGTCGCTCGTCTGGACGGCAACGTGGGCCTGGATGGAAGCCGTGAGCGGAAAAGCCGGAAGAGGCTTGCGGTCTTTTGCCAGGGCGGCGAGTTCGGCGAAGGTGTGGACGCTGCCCGCGAAGAGCTTTTCAGCCGAGGCAGGATTGAAGAAGAACGCTAGTTTGAGGCCGTCGGTTTCGTCGAATTCACTTCCGGCCAGATCCATGGAAGGCTGCGCACGATTGACGGAAATGCGGGACCAGGGGATGTCGAGAGAAGCGGGATTGGGGACGGCGATGTAGCCGATGGCGCCGGCGGCGCGGAGGGACTTCCAGCGTTCGCCGATGGTGCTGTAATGAGAGGCGAGGGCGGCGGGAATGTCGGAAGGCGAGCCGTTAATGAAGACCACGATTTTGCCGGAGAGATTTTGGGCAGCGAGCTCATCGAGATTTTTTTCGGGAATTTTCAGTCCGTAGCCGATGAAAACGAGTGACGCAGGGAGGTCCGTTTCGCTATTTTCGGAGCGGGAGGAAAAGATGAAGTCGTCGCCGGGAACGAGAGATTCGGATTTGCCATCGCGGACGAGTGCGGCGGAAGAATTTTTTTCGATGACCAAGCGTTGGACTAGTTTAACGGGTTGATAGAAGCCATCCGAGCCAGCGGGTTCGATGCCATTCTTTTTGAGCTGCTCGACGACGTATGCTTGGGCACGGCGAAGACCAGCGCTGCCGGTTTCGCGGCCTTCCATGTTGTCGTCGGCAAGAATTCTGACGTGGTCCCACCAGGATTGGCCGTCAAAGTGGAGATTGGGCGATTGAGCGAAGAGCGGTTTTACGGCGAGTGATGAGACGACAAGAAAAATCGCGAAAAGAATGGGACGCATTCGAATGGGCCTCCCTCGGTCGAATCTTCGAGGGAAGAGTTTACTTCATGCGGCTAAATTCGACGAACTCGCGGCCCATATAGAGGCGATATTGTCCAGCTCCGGAAGCGGCGACGATTTGGAATGGAGTGGGACGCTTCATTTCCGCGTCGCGCTGCGAGGGGACCTGAAAGAGTTCATTGGCGCCGAGGTCGAGCAGGACGAATTTATTGCCTTCGAGGAAGCCAAAGCCATAGGCGCCCGGCTTGACAGCCTGGCCGCCGATTTGGAGCGGGACTTCAGTGAGGAGGTATGCCTGATATTTTTGGCGGAGGCCGGAGGAGTAACCGGAATTGTCGACCATGCCGGCGAGAACGTAGGCGTCGTCGGCAAAATGAACGCCGCCAGTGTTGCGGATTTGAATCGGCGCAGATTGGCCGCGGAAGAAGACGGTTTCGGGGAAGAGTTTTGGCTTCATGTCCGAAGCTTTGAGGACAACGTCTTTGTCGTCGGCAGGAGCGGCGAAGGCGGAGCGACCGTCCCAAAGCAAGGGAGCGACGAGCAACAGGATCGAAACAGCGAAAGCAGAGAAGCGAGGAAGCATGGGGTCTCCTTAAATTTTCGACGGCAGATGCTAGAACGGTCCGTGGTACGCCGCAAGTGCAGCCGTCACATTTGAGCGAGATTTCAAGAACCTTTTTCGATGGGATAGCCCTTTTCAATCCAGTCGGCGGCAAAGCTGGTGGGGAGAATCAGGACGCGGAAACGGGCGAAGCCCATGTCGCGCAGGGCGGAGAAGGCGGGGCGGAGGTTGGGGCAGCGGTCGAGCGGGCAGCAGCCGCAGTAGATGACGACGTTCGAATTTTTGGGGAGCGTTAAAGCGAATTTCTTGAGGTCGGCGATGCCCTGGTCGGTTGAACCGGGGCCGCGAAAGGTTGCGCCGGGAATGTGAGCGCCGGAGTAGAGAGTGCGGACGCCGACGTAGATGACTGTGACGGCAGGATCGCGTTCGGCGTGGAGCTCTTTGGCGAGCTCGGCGGGTGTAACGGTTTGCGCGGCGGTCCATGGGTCGGCGTCCGCTGGTGAAGAGGGGCCCGAATTGGCGCGGCCGAAGAGGGTTGCGGCGGAGCCTAGCAGCAGGACGATCGGAAACAAACGAAATAGAAATTTCATGGTTTGAGAATAGAAGTGGTCTGGCGAAAGAGCAAGCGGAGAGCGGAGCGGGCGAGAACGAAGACTATTTCTTAAATTCGGCGCGCTGGCGCTGGAGTTTTACGGCCGAGCTGCGGAGGGTTTCGGGAACGTTTTTATTCATGGTGAGTTTCTTGAGGTCAATGCCGTTAATTATGGGAAGAAGGTGAAGTGAGACGTCGAGCGGGAGTTTCGGGTTGTTGACGAGGTTGCGCACGACGATGTAGTTCTTGCGAAAAACGCGATTGGACGCGATGAGGCGAAGAATTTCGTCGGTTAAGTTGGCCATCGCAGCGAAGGCTTCGACTTCCTGGTCGGTAAGGCGCGGGGATTGAAGAACGGCGCGCTGGACGACTTTGTTTGAGTCGCGAATGAGGGTGCGGCGGGCCTCGGAGCCACCTTTGACGGCAAATTGGACGCGCTGGGACACGGTCATTTTTGCGATTTGTTGGAGAAGAGTCTGGCGGCGGTGGATATCAGGCTCGGCTTCCGCAGCTGCTTCGGCGAGAGCGGCTTCGTCAATGGTGCCGCCGTGCAATTCGTGGAGAAGATTTTTCTGCTCGGTGGTCACGGAAGAAGAATGTTCGAGCGCGGTGGCGAGCGCAAGAGAATCGCTAACGCGGCTGAGATCCTCGAGCAGCGATTGAATCCCGACGGTGGAAAGATGCTGGACGACGGGGACGAGCAGGCCGGCGGGGCAGTT
>Ga0137403_10002191_pt1 | contig 24004 bp, 24 predicted proteins | sample CZOMad2_1_16fung_FD_122057 | JGI IMG/M metagenome (GOLD analysis project Ga0137403, IMG submission 122057) | Vadose zone soil fungal communities from Angelo Coast Range Reserve, California, USA - CZOMad2_1_16fungal (Hybrid Assembly) | ecosystem: Environmental > Terrestrial > Soil > Vadose zone...
GAGGTTCCTCCGTTCATCCTTCGCCATGCCGCCAGGTCCTCCCCTCAGTGATTTTGCAGCCGAGCGATGGCCGCCATCATGTCGCGGCTCACCGAGTCGTAATACTCCTTTTTATCGGCGCCCGCTGGCCGTTCGAAGCGCAGGGGTGGTCCGAATGTCACCACCACCTTAGCAGGCCGCGGAAGCCGCCGCCCGCGTGGCCAGGCGCGTCCGCTGCCGCGGACGTACACGGGCACCACGGGCGCCCCGCTGAGCACGGCGAGCAGCGCCGCCCCGGGCTTCGGCGCCCGCAGCGTTCCCTCCTCGCCCCGCGTGCCCTCGGGGAACACCAGGAGCGCGCCCCTGCGCTCGAGCACGCGCAGGGCCACACGCAGCGCGCCGGCGTCGGCGCCCTCGCGCCGCACCGGCCGCGCGTTGAGCGCGTGGATCAACCGGCCGAAGCCGGGCACCGCGAACAGCTCGGCCTTCGCCAGGAACGTGAGCTGGCGCGGCGCCACACCGCCGACGAACGGCGGGTCGAGCACGCTCGAGTGGTTGGCGATCAGGAGCACCGGACCGCTCGCGGGCACGTGGTGCATGCCGCGCCCCTCGACCCGCCAGAGCGCGCGCATGATCGCGAACGCGGCGGCCCTGCACGCGCTGTAGAACGCGCTGCGGGGCGCCGCCGCGCGCCGGGTCGCCACGATGGCGGCCATGCGGTCCACGACCTCGTCGATCGAGAGGTCGCTCGTGTCGATCTCGATGGCGTCGGCGGCCTTCACCAGGGGCGCCAGCGTGCGGGTGGTGTCCTGGCGGTCGCGCACCTTGACCTCGTCGCGGATCGTGTCGAGGTCGGCGCTGACCCCCTGCTCGGCCAGCTCGGCGTGTCGCCGGCGCGCCCGGCTCTCGAGCGTCGCGGTCAGGAAGAACTTCACATCGGCGTCCGGGCACACGATGGTGCCCGTGTCGCGGCCCTCGAGCACGACGCCGCCGGGCTCGGCCGCGCGCCGCTGCAGCGGCGTCACCTTGTCGCGGACCTCGCGGCGCATCGAGAGCGTCGAGGTCGCGTCGGCCACCGCCTGGCTGCGGATCTCGCGCGTCACGTCCTCGCCGTTCAGGTTCACGTGGCCGTGCTCGATGGTGACGTCGAGCGGCGCCAGGTGCCGCGCCAGCGCGGCCGTGTCGTCCAGCGAGATCCCGGCGCGCAGCACGCTGAGGGCGAGCGCGCGGTACATGGCGCCCGTCGGGATCAGCTCGTAGCCGAGCCGCTCGGCCAGCCGCCGCGCCACCGTCGTCTTGCCCGCCCCGGCGGGGCCGTCGATGGTCACCACGAGGCCGCGCGGACCCATCAGCGCTCCACCGTGATCGCCGGGCCCCCGGCGAGCGCGTTCAGCGTGTCCACGAACGTCGGGAACGACGTCTGCACGCAGACCGTGTCCTCGACGACGGTCTCGCCCTCGGCGACGAGCCCGGCCACGGCGAGCGCCATCGCCATGCGATGGTCACCGCCCGAGGCCACGCGCGCGCCGCGGAAGCGCTGCCCGCCGGCGATCGCCATGCCGTCTGCGCGTTCCTGGACGCTCACGCCCATCTTCGCCAGCTCGCGCGCGAGGGCGGCGATGCGGTCCGACTCCTTCACGCGCAGCTCGGCCGCGTCGCGGATCTCGGTCGTGCCGCGCGCGGTGGCGGCGAGCACGGCGAGCGCAGGCACCTCGTCGATGAGCCGCGGGATCAGCGGCCCGGCGACGGTGGTCGCGAGCAACGGCGCGTGCGTCACCGTGAGCGCGGCCATCGGCTCACCGGTCGGCTCGCCCGGCCCGCCCTGCGGGGCCGTGCCGACCGGCGCGCGCATCGCGGCCAGCACGTCGAGCAGGCCGGTCCGCGTGCGGTTCACGCCCACGCGGCGCACGGTCACCCGGGCGTCGGGCACGAGCAGGCCGGCCACCAGCAGAAACGCCGCCGACGAGATGTCGCCCGGCACCTGCACCGCGGCGCCGCGCAGCGGACCCGGATGCAGCGTGACCGTCCGCGGATCGGGCCGCTCGAGCCGCGCGCCGAACGCGCGCAGCATCACCTCGGAGTGATCGCGCGAGGGCGCGGGCTCGCGCACCGTCACCGGCCCGTCCGCGCGCAGCCCGGCCAGCAGGATGGCCGACTTCACCTGCGCCGAGGCGACGGGCGTGTCGTAGGCGATCGCCCGCGGCGACGCGGTGCCGCGAACGGCCAGCGGCAGGCGCCCACCATCGGCGCGGCCGACGATCGTCGCGCCCATGAGCGTGAGCGGCTCGGCGACGCGCTTCATCGGCCGCCGGCGGAGCGACTCGTCACCGGTGAGCAGCGTCCAGAACGGCTGGCCGGCGAGCACGCCGATCAGCAACCGCACCGTCGTGCCGGAGTTGCCGCAGTCCACGACGTCACCCGGCTCGACGAGGCCCCCGAGACCCGCCCCGGCGATCCGGTAGTGGCCGGGGCCCTTCTTCGTGACCTCCACGCCCATCACCTGGATCGCGGTGATCGTGCGCAGACAGTCCTCCGCCTCGAGGTAGCCCTGCACCTCGGTGACACCGTCGGCCAGCGCGCCGAGCAGCGCGGCGCGGTGCGAGATGGACTTGTCGCCCGGCACCTCGCACTCGCCGGCCAGCCGCCGGACGGGCCGCACGCGGAAGTTCACGCGAGCCCCTCCCGCGTCGCCTTCAGCCGCGCCAACAGCTCCTCGATGCCCGCGCCGTCGCCGGCCGCGAGCAGCCGCTCGAGCTCGTCGAGGGCCGCGCGGAAGGCGCCGAGGCTCGCGCGCACCGCGTCGGCGTTGGCGAGCAGGATGTCGCGCCACATCGGGGGATCGGAGGCGGCGATCCGCGTGGTGTCCCGGAAGCCGCGCGCGGCGAACGCGAGCGCGCCGGGCTCGAAGCGCCCGACGGCGTCGACCAGCGCCCACGCCGCCACGTGCGGCAGGTGGCTGATGGCGGCGACGGTGCGGTCGTGCGTCTCGGGATCGAGCGCGCTGACGCGGGCGCCGAGCGCCTCCCACAGCGCGGTGACGCCCTTGATCGCGCGCGGCTCCGTCGCGTCGGTCGGCGTCACGATGACGGTGGCGCCGCGGAAGAGGTCGGCCCGCGCGACTTGCCAGCCGCTCTTCTCCGAGCCGGCCATGGGATGGCTGCCGAGGAACGCGAGCGGGCGTCCGGAGCCCAGCCGCTCGGCGGCGGCCACGATGCCGCGCTTGGTGGAGCCGACGTCGGTGACGAGGGCGCCGGCGGGCACGCGGCCCCAGATCGATTCCAGCAGCCTTTCGTTCGCGAGCACGGGGGCCGCCAGCACGACACAGTCGGCGCCGTCCACACCCGCCCCGACGTCGGTGGCGATGCGATCCACCATGCCCGCGCGCAGCGGCCCTTCCAGCCGCTGCCGGTCCCGGCCCACGCCGACGATCTCGCGCGCCACACCGCCCGCGCGCGCGGCCAGGGCGACCGAGCCGCCCAGGAGCCCGACGCCGACGACGGCCAGCCGGCCGATCACGCGGGCGCCTTCCCCAGCACCGTCTTGAGCGCCTTCACGAGCCGGCGGTTTTCTTCGGGCGTGCCCACGGTGACGCGCAGCGCGGACTCCATGCCGAACGGCGTCATCGGCCGCACGATCACGCCCTCCTTGAGCAGCCGCTGGTAGATGTCGGAGGCGCTGCGGCCCACGTCGACGAGGATGAAGTTGGCGCGCGAGGGCACGTAGCGGATGCCGAGCGCCCTGAACTCGTCGTAGAGGAAGTGGCGGCCCGCCTCGATCATCCGCACGCACTCCATCACGTGGTCCTCGTCCTCCAGCGCGGCGAGGGCGCCCGCCTGGGCGAGCGAGTTCACGTTGAAGGGCTGGCGGATGCGGTTCATCAGCGAGATCGCGTCGGCGTCGGCGATGCCGTATCCCACGCGCAGGCCGGCCAGGCTGGCCGCTTTCGAGAACGTGCGCAGCACGATGACCTTGCGGCCCTGCCGGATGTAGTTCAGCGCGTCCGGGAAGTCGGGACCCATCGCGAACTCGATGTAGGCCTCGTCGAAGATGACGATCGTGCGCTCGGGCACGCGCGCCATGAAGGCCTCGACCTCGTCGGCGGTGACGATGGTGGCCGTGGGATTGTTGGGATTGGCCACGAACACCATCTTCGTCATGGGCGTGATCGCGCGCGCCATCGCCTCGAGGTCGAGCCGGTGGTCGCGCAGCATCACCATCACGCGGATGCCGCCCGCCGCCTGCACGATCATCGGATAGACGACGAACGAGGGGTGCGGGACGATCGCCTCGTCGCCGGGCTTGAGGAACGTGCGCACCGCCAGCTCGATCAGCTCGTTGCTGCCGTTGCCGAGCACGATCTGGTCCTGCGTGAAGCCGTGCTTCTTGGCGAGGGCCTGGCGCAGATAGAAGCCGCTGCCGTCGGGGTAGCGGTTCAGGTGGGACAGCTGCGCGGCGATCGCCCGCTGCACGCGCTCGGAGGGCGCGAGCGGATTCTCGTTGGAGGCGAGCTTGATCGCATCGTGGACGGCGTATTCGCGCTCGGTTTCCTCGATCGGCTTGCCGGGCTCGTAGGGCGCGATGCCGAGGATGTGCGTGTTGGCGAGCGACTCCCACTGCGTGTGCATGCCCTCTCCTTATGCCGCGCGGTACGAGCCCAGGACCCTCAGGTAGAGCGTCCGCTCACCGATTTCCCGCAGGGCGGCGGCCACCGCCGGCGTCTCGCGATGGCCCTCGAAGTCCACGAAGATCACGTATTCCCAGGCCCGGCTCTTGGCCGGCCGTGACTCGATCTTGCTCAGGTTCAGGCCCGCCCGCACGAACGGCTCGAGGATGCGATAGAGCGAGCCCGGCTCGTTCTTCATCGCGAACAGGATCGACGTCTTGTCGTGGCCGCTGGGCCCGCTCCCCTGCCGGCCTCCCGCCGTCGAGCCGATGACGAGGAAGCGCGTCGCGTTGTGGCGGTTGTCCTCGATGTGCGGGCGCAGCGCCGGTACGCCGTAGAGGGTGCCGGCCAGCTCGGACGCGATGGCCGCCACCGTCGGGTCGCTCGCCGCCATCTCGGCGGCCGCCGCGGTGGACGTCGTCTCCTCGGTCGGTACCCCCGGGAGGTTGGCGGCGAGCCAGTCGCGGCACTGCGCGAGCCCCTGGGGGTGAGAGAGCACGCGCTTGACCTCGGAGAGGTCCGACGCCCGCGACAACAGATACTGCGCGATCTCGAGATAGAGCTCGCCGCAGATCGTCGCATCGGAATCGGTCAGGCGGTCGAGCGTGACGTTGACCGCGCCCTCGGTGCTGTTCTCCACGGGGACGACGCCGAACGCCGCGCGCCCACGGTCGACCTCGTCGAACACGTCCACGATGGTGCGCACGGGGCGGAAGTCCACGGCGGCGCCGAAGTGGGTGATGGCCGCCTGGTGGGTGAAGGTCGCTCGCGGCCCGAAGTACACGACCGTCAGCGGCCCCTCGAGCGCCCGGCACGCGGACAGAAGCTCGCGCCAGATCGCGACCAGGTTGTCGGCGGTGAGGGGTCCGCGGTTCTGCGCGGACAGCAGCCTCAGAATCTCAGCTTCCCGCTCCGGGACATACGACGGCGTCCCCTGCCGTCGTTTGAGGTGGCCGATCTGAAGGGCGGCCTCGGCGCGTTGGTTGAGGAGGTTGAGGATTTGGTTATCGAGTTCGTTGATCCTGGTCCGCCAGTCGGCCAGGTCCATAGGAACACCTGCCCACGACGAGTACGATCAAGACTAGCGGGATTATAGGCCAACGTTCCCGGGTGGGCAAGTTAACGGGCCGCGGATGACGTCCCTTCAGCGGCCGCCCGCAGTGCGGAGACCTCGCGCGGCGTGAGCCGCCGGTAACGGCCGCGCGGCAGGTCGCCGAGCCGCACCGGCCCGAACGCCACCCGGCGCAGCCGCCGCACGCGATGGCCCAGCTCCGCGCAGTAGCGCTTGACCTCGTGCTTGCGGCCCTCGGCGAAGGTCAGGCGCACGAGGGTCGCGTCGCGGCCCCGTTGCTGCACCTCGACCTCCAGCGGCCGCGCGGGCCCGTCGTCCAGGACGACGCCGCGCCGCCACCGCTCGAGCGCGCCCGGCAGCACGCGGCCCTCGACCTCCGCCTCGTACACGCGCGGCAGGCCGTAGCGCGGATGGAGCAGCCGGTGGGTCAGCGCGCCGTCGTTGGTCATGAGCAGCGCGCCCTCGACGTCCCAGTCGAGGCGGCCGACGGGATAGAGCCGCGCGTCGACGTCGCGGACGAGGTCGGCGACGACAGGGCGACCGCGCGGATCCTTGACCGACGTCACGTACCCGGCGGGCTTGTGCAGGACGAGGTAGTGCTTGGCCTCCGCGCGCGGCAGCGGACGGCCGTCGACGGTGACGACGTCGCGCTCGGGATCGGCCCGCGTGGCGAGCTCGCGCGCCACGGCGCCGTTGACGGCGACGCGCCCGTCGGCGATGAGCCGGTCAGCTCCCCGCCGGCTGCTGAGCCCCGCTTGTGCCAGGATCTTGTTGAGCCTGAGCTTCGCCATCGGCCGTCGCCGCCTCCGCCGCGAGCTCGGGGATCACGAGCTCGCCCTCGATCTTCGGCAGGTCGCCGGGGTCACGCAGGCCGAAGGCGACGAGGAACTCGCGCGTCGTCTCGTACACGAACGGCCGGCCCGGCGCCTCCTTGCGCCCCGCGATGCGGATCAGCCGCCGCTCCAGCAGATTGTCGAGCGTGGCCTCCGAGTTCACCCCGCGCACGGCGTCGATCTCGGGGCGCGACACGGGCTGCTTGTAGGCGACGATGGCCAGTGTCTCCAGGGCCGGCCGCGAGAGCCGCACGCGCGTACGCGCGCGCGCCAGGCGCACCAGCCACGGCGCCAGCTCGGGCCGCGTGACCATCCGCCAGCCGCCGCCCACCTCCATGATCGCCAGCCCACGCTCCTCCGCCGCGTAGCGCGCGACCAGCTCGCTGACCAGGGCGCGGGCCGCCGCGACGTTTTCGAGATCCAGGACGTCCCGGATGCGCTCCGCCTCGAGCGGCGCGTCCGACGCGAACAGCAGGGCTTCCACCACGTCAATCGGCTTGGGCACTCGGCGCCTCCCCGTCGGCCCGCACGGCCTGGCGTTCGATGACGATCTCCCCGAACAGCTCCGTCTGCTGCGTCTTGATGCGGCCCTGGCGCACCAGCTCCAGCACCGCGAGCAGCGTCACCACGATCTCCGAGCGCTTGCGCTCGCCGCCCGCCAGCGAGCTGAAGAGGAGCGACCACGTGTCGCGCAGCACCGAGAGGATCTCGGTCATGCGCTCGAGCACCGAGGGCGGGTTGGGCTCGACGTCGCGCGGCCGGTTGCGCCGCTGCTCCTCGATGAGGCGGTTCAAAGCCCGCGACAGCCAGTCCACGCTCAGGTCCTCGAGCGGGAGGTCCTCGACGCTCGGCAGCGCGGCCCCGGGCCGGCCCCAGACCAGCGCCATCTCCGCCTCGCGGGAGGCGAGCCAGGCGCCTTCCGTCTTCACGCGCGCGTACTCGCGCAGGCGGTCCTCCAGCTCCTGCCTGAGCAGGAGAGCCTCGTCGTCGAGCTGCTCGTCGGTCTCGTCGGGCGGGACGAGCAGCTTGGACTTGAGGTAGATGAGGGTGGCCGCCATCACGAGGTAGGCGCCCGCCATCTCGAGGTCACGGAACTCCATCGCCTCCAGGTGCGCCAGGTACTGGTCGGTGATCGGGCGCACGGGCAGCGCGGCGAGGTCGATCTCGTTGGTGCGACAGAGGTGAAGCAGCAGGTCGAACGGGCCTTCGAAGGTGCCGACGCGAAGCCGGAGCTCGGTGTCAGTCACAGACTCGCCTCGCCTCTCACAGCGTCGCCTCGCCTACGGCTGCGGCTCCTGATGCGGGCTGCGGCTCGCACTGCCATCATGGAGTCAGATGCACCGCTGCCCTGACCTCCTCCATCGTTCGGCCCGCCACCACCCGCGCGCGGCGACTTCCCTCGTGCAGGATCTCCACGATCCTATCCGGTTTCTCCACGAACTGCTGGCGCCGCTCGCGGATCTTCTCGAGCGGCGGCACCATGTGCTTGAGCAGCACGTCCTTGCAGTCGAGACACCCGATGCCCGCCGTGCGGCAGCCGTTCGCGACGTACTGGAGGTCGCTTTCCGGCGTGAAGATCTTGTGCAGGTCGAACACCGGGCACACGTCCGGGTTGCCCGGATCCGTGCGGCGCTTGCGCGCGGGGTCCGTCATCATCGGCCGCACCTTGGCGCGGATCGTCTCCGGCGGATCGGCCAGCTCGATGTCGTTGCCGTAGGACTTCGACATCTTGCGGCCGTCGGTGCCCGGCACCTTGGGAATCGCCGTCAGCTTGACGTCGGGCTCGGGGAAGACCTCGCCGAACGCGTTGTTGAACCGCCGAGCCACCTCGCGGGTCAGCTCGACGTGCGGCGCCTGGTCGATGCCCACCGGCACCCACTTCGGCTTGTACATGAGGATGTCCGCCGACTGCAGCAGCGGATAGCCGAGCAGCCCATACGATGGCGAGGTGATCTCCTGCTGCTCGATCCGCTCGCGATAGGTCGGCACGCGCTCGAGCCAGGACACCGGCGTCACCATCGAGAACAGCAGGTGCAGCTCCGCGTGCTCGGGCACCAGCGACTGGATGAACAGCGTCGAGCGCTCGGGATCGAGGCCGGCGCCCAGCCAGTCCGCGGCCATCTCGATGGTGTGCTGGGGGACCTGCGCCGTCTCCAGGCGGTCGGTGAGCAGGTGCCAGTCGGCGGAGAAGTAAAAACAGTCGTACTGCTCCTGGAGCTTCACCCAATTGGCGAGAGCACCGAGGTAATTGCCCAGGTGCAAACGTCCCGAGGGTCGCATTCCCGACAGCACGCGCTCTCTGGCCGCCGCCATCATGCTTTGGTCCTCTCCCAGATCTTCGCCGATCGAATCAGCACATAGTACGCATAGAGGGTGGCCAGAAGGAACCCCCTCCAGCCGTCGAGGAACCCGCGCCGCCCGAGGTACATGGCCAGGAAGCGCCCGGGTGGCCGGAACACGAGGTCGGACACGCCGGCGCGCCGCCCCTGAGCCACGGCTTCGTCGGCGGCGAGCGTGGAGTAGCGGTCGGCACGCGCCAGGAAGTCGCTGACGTCGCGGTACGAGCGATGCTCGAGGTGGCCGGCCAGCCGCTCGACGCGGCCGTCCACGCTCACCGACTCGTGGACTGCGCGCGGCACGAACCGTCCGCGGGCGCGGCGGAAGAGGCGGACCTGCCAGTCGGGATAGAGCCCGCCGTGGCGGACCCAGCGCCCCCAGAAGATGTTGCGCCGGGGCACGGCGTAGCCGTCGGCGGGACCATCGGAGGCGAGGACCCCGGCGATCTCGGCTCGGAGCTCGGGCGAGACGACCTCGTCGGCATCGAGGGACAGCGCCCAGTCTCCGGTGGCCAGGTCGAGCGCGGTGTTCTTCTGCGCGGCGTAGCCCGGCCACGGCCGGACGACGACGTGATCGGTGAACTCCCGCGCGATCGTGACCGTCTTGTCCTCGGACTCGGCGTCCACGACCACGATCTCGTCGGCCCACGCGACCGACTCCAGACACGAGCGCAGCCGCTCCTCCTCGTCGCGCGTGACGACCACGACCGACAGCCGCACCCCTTTCATCGGCTCGCCTCGCACGGCGGGGCCTGGATCACCGCGTCACCTGCCGAGCACGTCGAGAACGGCCTCGAGGACGGGGGGCACGTCGATGGACGCCATCCGGCCGTCGGGGGCCGCGAAGACACGGTGGCCGCCGCCGTACGGCCCGTTGCGCGCCGCGGAGGTCGGCCCGTAGAGGCCCACGCACGGCGTGCCGACGGCGGCCGCGACGTGCAGCGGGCCCGTGTCGCCGGCCACCATCACCGACGCCCGGCGCGCGACCGCCGTCAGCTCGTCGAGATCGGTCGGCGGCGCCAGCGCCGGGCGCGGTGCCGGGATCTCGGCGATGGCGCGCGCGGCGTCGCGCTCGCTCGGGCCCCAGAGCACGAGCACCTGTGCGCCGGCCTCGTGACACAGCCGCTCGGCCAGCGCGCGGAACCGGGCCACCGGCCAGCGCTTGTTCGTGCGGCCGGCGCCGGGGTTCAGCACGACGAGGCGGTGCCGCGGCTTGAGCCCGACGCCGACGAAGAAATCGTCGATACGCGACTCCGCGGCCGCGCGCGTCGCCAGCCGGAACCGGGCGCGGCCCGGCGGCACCGTGACGCCGAGCGGCGCCAGCAGCGCCAGGTACTGGTCCACCACGTGGCGCGCCTCGGGCGGCGGCGTCACGCGCCGGGTCGTGAAGAGCACGTTGAGGCGCTCGCGGCTCCAGCCGGCGGCGAAGCCGATGCGCAGCGGCGCGGCGGTGGCCCGGGTGACGGCTCCGGACTTCACGAGCCCCTGGAGGTCGATCGCCACATCGAACCGCGCCGCGCGAAGCCGCTGACGCAACGCCATGAGCCCACGCACCACCTCGGCCACCTGCCGCGGCGTGCGCGCCGAGCGCCAGGCGCGCGTGTCGACGTCGATCACCTCGTCGAGCGCCGGATGATCGCGCAGCAGCGCCGCCTCGCGCCGCTCGACGAGCCAGGACAGGCGCGCGCGCGGAAAGGCGGCCGCCAGCGCCTCGGCCACGGGCAGCGCGTGGATCACGTCGCCCAGCGACGAGAGCTTGACCAGAGCGACGGCGCGCGGCTCAGCGGGCACGCGCGAACCGCTCCACGATCGTCTGGATGGCGTCGCGCGTCGCGTGATCCTTCGCGTCGCCGACGATGACGACCCTGCCGCCGTGGGCGCGCACCGTGTCGCGCTCGGGCACGGTCTCGGGTGTGTAGTCGGTGCCCTTGGCGTGGATGGCCGGGCGGATCGCCGCGACGAGGGCGTCGGCGGTGTCCTCGTCGAACACGACGACGTGGTCCACCGCGCGCAGCGCCGTGAGGACCTCCGCGCGCTCGGCGACCGGCATCAGCGGCCGCCCGGCCCCCTTGAGCCGCGCCACCGCCGCGTCGCCGTTGATGCCGACGAAAAGGACGTCGCCGAGCGCGCGCGCGGCCTCGAGATAGCGCACGTGTCCGACGTGCAGGAGGTCGAAGCAGCCGTTGGCGAGGACGATGCGCTGGCCTTCGGCACGGAGGCGAGCCGCGAGATGGGCGGCTTCCTGAACCGTCATCCCACCTCGATCATGTCAGGCTCGCCTCGCAGCGCGACGCGGCTCAGCTCGCACTGCCACTCGCACTGTCAGTCGCACTGCCACCGATCGACTGGCGCAGCTCCGAGGGCGTGACGGTGGCGGTGCCGCGCTTCATGACGACGATGCCGCCCGCCACGTTGGCGAGCATTGCGGCCTCCAGGGCCGGCGCGCCGCAGGCGAGCGCCACCGTGAACGCGCTGATGACCGTGTCGCCGGCGCCGGTGACATCGGCGATCTCGTCGGTCCCGTGGATGGGAATGAACGTCGTCGCGCCGTCGCGCTCGAGCAGCGCCATGCCGCGGCTGCCGCGCGTGACGAGGAGGAAGCGCGCGTCGAGGCGCTCGAGGAGCTGACGGCCGGCCTTCTCGACCTCGCGCTCGTCGTCGGTCGGGCCGCCGGCCAGCTGTTCCAGCTCGGCCTCGTTCGGCGTCGCCGCCGTCACCCCGGTGAAGCGCAGCAGGCTGTACCGGCTGTCGACCGTCACGACGGCGCCGGTGCGACGCGCGATGGCGCGGATCCGGTCGAAGACGCGCGCGGTGACGGTGCCGTAGCCGTAGTCGGAGACGAGGATGGCATCGGCGCGGGCGGCCAGCGACGTCAGCCGCGCCAGCAGCGCGTCCTCGGTGATCGGCTGCGGCTCGTGCGACGGCTCGCGGTCGAGCCGCACGACCTGCTGCCGCGTGGCCTGGTAGCCGCCGGCCATGATGCGCGTCTTCACCGGCGTCACGCGGCCGGTCTCGGGGACGATACCGTCGGTCGGAATGCCGGCGCCGTGGAACAGCGCGAGCAGCTCGTCGCCGGCGGCGTCCTTGCCGACGACGCCGACCGGCACCACGCGCGCGCCGAGATCGTGGACGTTGTGCGCGGCGTTCGCGGCGCCGCCGAGGCTCACCTCGCGCTCGGTGAAACGCAGGATCAGCACCGGCGCCTCGCGCGAGATGCGCGCGGGCTTGCCATAGAGGTATTCATCGCTGATCAGGTCGCCGACCACGACGAGCGTCTTGCCCGCGAAGCCGTCGGCGAGCGCGCGCAGCCGTGCGTTCACGCCGCCTCCGGTCATCGCCGCGGCCCTGTCCGGGAGGCCACCGCCGGCCGCCGGGCGAGCACCCACTCGACGGCGTCGAGCAGGTCACCGGCCACGTGGTCCGGCGCCACGCCGAGATCCTTGCGGCGGTACTCCCACTCGCCGAGGCCGTAGCCGGTCAGCACGAGCACGGCGGCGGCGCCGACGCTGCGCGCGGGCACGAGGTCGCTCGCCTTGTCGCCGACCATCGTCGAGGCCGCGAGGTCGAGGTCGAGCTCGGCCGCGGCGCGCTGCAGGAGTCCGGGCGCCGGCTTGCGGCAGTCGCACGCCGCACGATACGGGGGCACGCCCTCGGTCGGGTGATGCGGGCACACGTAGATGCCCTCGAGGTGTGCGCCCGCGTCCTCGAGCTGGGCGACGAGCGCGTCGTTGGTGGCGCGCAGCACCTCGGCGGAGAAGTAGCCGCGCGCGATGCCCGCCTGATTGGTCACGACGACGGCGGCGACACCGGCACCGTTGAGGCGGCGAATGGCCTCGGCCGAGCGCGGCAGGAGCCGGAGCCGGGACGGATGATTCACGTACCCGACCTCTTCCGTGAGCGTCCCGTCGCGGTCGATGAAGACAGCGGGGCGATGACCCACGACGGCAGTCTATGCTCTCGGTGTCGTTTGCTCAAGGAAAATCACCGGTTGCGCCCCAAACGACGATAGACCTCTTCCAGCGCGCCCACCTGCCGGGCGAAGGTGAATGGCTCGGCGGCTGCACGCGCCGCGTCGCGAGCTTCCCCCGGGTTCCGGCCACGCAGCTTGTCGAGCGCGGCCCCGAGCCCGGCCGCGTCGTCGGGGGCCACGGTTGCGCCGCACCGATCGTCGACGACCTCGGCGCCGCCGGCCACCACGCTCGTCACCACGGGCAGCCCGCTCGCGAGCGCCTCGAGGTGGACGTTGCCGAACGGCTCGTAGCGGGTGGGCAGCGCCAGCGCGTCGGCGGCGGCGTACCAGCGCTCGATGTCCGGCCGAGCGCCGAGCCACGCGACGCGTCCCGCGACACCGAGCTCGCCCGCGAGACGCCGATAGGGAGCCGTGTCGTCCCGTCCGGCGACGAGCAACCGCGCGCCCGAGTCCGTGAGCTGCGCGAGCGCGCGGATCGCCGTCGCGAGGCCCTTGCGCGCGAAGCCGCTGCCGGCGAAGAGCACGGTGAACGCGCCGGCCGGGATGCCGGCCTCGTCGCGCGCCGCCTCGCGATGCGGGCCGCGCAGTCGTGGATGGAAGCGCTCCAGGTCCACGCCGTTGTAGACGACAGAGAGGCGCCGCGCGGGCACCGCGTAGTGCCGCGCGATCTCCTCGGCGCCGCGTCGCGCGATCGCGACGATTTCGGTCGTGCGGGCGAACACGCGACGCTCGAGGGCCAGCGTCACCGCGTGATGCAGCCGCCGTCCCGGCGGGGCGCCGATCGCCTCGAGATACGCGCGGTGGCACCCCTCGCCCGCGCGATAGATATCTTGAAGCAGCGTGCGCTCGTGGCTCTGCACCACGTCCCACCCCCGGCCGCGGGCGACGACCGCAGCCGCGAGCGCCAGCGCCAGGCCGCGCGCCACCGAGGGCAGCGGCGGGATGAGCAGCGGATGCTCGGTGACGCCGGCCTGCGACGGCTGCTGCCCGGGGCCCGCGCGGTGCACGTCGTGGCCGTGCGCGACGAGCGCCCGGATGAGCCCGGCCGTCGCGCTCTCGACGCCCCCGTGAAACGCAAACGGGCGCGCGATGATGAGAATTCTCATGGCACGGTGGCGGCGCCGACAGTGTGGGTTGCGGCGGTGGGGCGGCGGGGTGGCCGGCCCTGTGAGGCCCGTGTCTTCTGGGTATTGCGTCGGTTCCGGCTGTACATCGTGGCCCGATGACAGGCGCACTGCGTTGTCGATTTGCGTGGCCGAACAGGGCCGGCCGCCCCGCCGCCCCACCGCCGCGGCCACGCGCTTACCCATTCGCCATCGAAGCGCGCGCGCACGATCCGCACGGGCGTCACGTGCGGCGTGCCGTGTGGAAGTCGGAGACGACGCGGTCGATCAGGGGGAAGAGGACGGCGCGGGCGGCGGCAAAGCTGTAGCGCTCGGCGCAGCGCTGGCGCGCGCGGCGACCCAGCTCGGCGGCGCTCGCCGGATCGTCGAGCAGACGCGCGAGGGCCACGCGCAGCGCCGTCGTGTCGCCGGGACGAACGAGCACGCCGCAGCCCTCGAGGATCTCGGGGATCATCGACACGGCCGTGGACACGATCGGCCGTCCCAGAGCCATCGCGTCGAAGAGCTTCGCGGGCACCTGCCCGACCGTGTCCGTGGTCGCGCGCTGCGGGACGGCGACCACGTCGGCGGCCACGAGGTAGCGCGGCACGTCGTCGAACGGGATCTCGCCGACGATCTTCACGTGCTCGCGCGCGGCCCAGCGCCGCGCCGCGGCGCTGGCGGGATCGACGCCGACGAGCACGAGGCGGGCGCCGTCGAGTCCGGCCGTCGCCTCGACCAGATCCTCCACGCCCTTGTGGCCCCGCGGCGTGCCGAGGAACATCACGACGCGCGCGTCGCCGACGCCGAGCCGCGCGCGCGCCGCCGGACGATCGAAGCGCTCCGGCGCCCACGCCTCGGTGTCGCGGACGTGAGGCACCAGGACCCCGCCGAAGCGATCGGCGAGGAAGCGCGAGGCCACCGTCAGCGCGTCGGCGCGGGACACGAGCCGCTCGGCGAGCCACGTCCACGGCAGCCCGTTGGGGTTGGACAGGTTCAGCAGCCGGCCCACGCGCCCCCAGAAGCCGCCGCGATAGAAGAAGCCCAGCTCCCAATCGTCGATGTCGAGGATCAGCGGCCGGCGTCGCTGCCGTCGCGCCACGAGCCCGACCCCGAAGCTGCTCGGCCGCGGCTTGGAGGCGAGTAGCACGTCGCCGTCGGCGAGCCGGGCGAGCGCGGGCAGCGTCGCGCCGAAGCGCGGCCAGCGGGCGCCGGGCAGCGTCCGGTGCCGGACCGCGCCGTCGCGAGCGGGCCGCCAGACGTCGGCGCCGAAGCGCGGTCCCACGACCTCCACCTCGTAGCGCGGCGCGAGCAGCCGTGCGAGCAGGTCGGCGCGTCCGGTGGCGTTGTCCGAGAGGTCGAAGGCGAGGACGGAGACCTTCATTCCACGAGGCGCGTGTAAAGGGATTCGAGCGTCTCGGCCAGCCGCGCGCCGGAGTAGCGCTCCAGCGCCAGCGCGCGCGCGGCCGCTCCGAGTCGCGCGCGGAGCTCGGCGTCGGCCAGCAGGCGCTTGAGGGCCTCGGCCAGCGCGCCCGCGTCGCCGGCCGGCACGAGGAGCGCGTGGATGCCGTCGACCAGCACCTCGGGCACGACACCCGTGCGCGCGGCGATGAGCGGCCGCCCGGCCGCGAGGTACTCGAACAGCACGCGCGACATCCCGTCGGACTCCAGCGGCACGTAGAGCGCGATGTCGAGGGCCGTCATCACCGCCGGGAGGTCGGGGGCGAAGCCCGCGACCGTGATGCGGCGCTCGAGCCCGGCGCGGTGGATGGCCGTGAGCACGGCGGGCTCGTGACCGCCGCGGCCGACGAAGACCACGCGCGGGATCCGGCCCCGCGACGCCAGCCGCGTGACGGCGTCGACGACGACCTGGTGCCCCTTCATCACGCGCAGCCCGGAGACGAGTCCGACGAGCGGCGCGCGGTCGCCGCCGAGCCGGCGCCGGACCGCGGGATCCGCCGGCCCCGGGCGGTACGCCTCGACGTCGGCGCCGCCTTGCAGCGCGACGACGCGCTCGGCGGGCAGCAGGCCAGACGCGAGGTACTGGCGACGGATCGCCTCGGTCACGGTGACGACGAGGGCCGTCGCGTGGCGGTAGAGCCAGCGGTTGGCGGCGTGGGGCCGTACCACCTGCGCGATGTGGCGCGTGCGTACGACCGGCGGCCGCCGCCCGCCCGTGAGATACCCGGCGACGGCGGCGAGCCAGTGTTCCTTGCCGCGGTGGACGTGCACGACGTCGGCGTCGCGCAACGCGCGCGCGAGACGTCGCAGATCGGCCCCGTCCAGCGCCGGTCGCAGGCCGCTCGCCAGCTCGAAGGTCTCGATCCGCGTCACCCCCTGCTCGCGCACGCGGTCGATGACGCGAGCGTCGGTGCCGCGCTTGCAGCCGAGCGTCACCACATGGCCGCGGCGCTCCAGCTCGTGACACGCGCGCGCCGCCCAGTAGGCGTCCGACGACCAGCCGCGGCACGACATCAGGTGCAGAATCCTCACCGGCGCGCTCTCACCGGCCCGGCCGGGCGCCGAGCATCGCGCGGTACGCGCGCTCGACGGTCTCGACGGCGCGCGCCGGGCTGAATTCCTTCTCGGCACGCCGCCGTCCCGCCGCCCCCATCGCGCGGGCGCGTACGCGGTCGGTCAGCACGGAGCGGAGCGCCGACGCGACCGCCTCCGGCTGGTCGTCATCCACCAGGAGCCCGGTCTCGCCGTGAGCGACCGTCTCCGGCAGCGCGCCGAGCGCACGCGCGACGACGGGTCGCGCGGCCGCCATCGCTTCCAGCGCCGCACGGCACGAGTCGTCGGAGCCCGGCGCCATCAGCGCGAAGCAGTCGGCCGCCGCCAGCACCGACGGCAGGTCGCCGTCGCGGTAGCCGGCGAAGGCGACGTGTCGCGCGAGCCCCTGCTCGGCGACGAGCCGCTCGAGACGCTCGCGCGTCTCGCCCTTGCCCACCAGGAGCAGCCGCGCGGCCGGCAGGTCGGCGAGCAGTCTGCGAAAGCCCGCGAGCAGCAGCTCGTGGCCGCGGTTGGGCGCGAGCCGCGCGACGGACACGACCACCGGCGCGTCGCCCAGCGCGAACTCCTCGCGGACCGCGCGGCCGTCGGCCACGGCGGCGAAGCGCGGCAGGTCGGCCATCCCCGGCGTCCAGTACACGCGCTCGGGAGGAAGGCCCGCGTCGCGGCAGCGCGCCTCGATCTGGCGTGAGACCGCGAGCGCCGCGCCCGTCCGACGGTAGAGCTGGCGCGACACGGCGTCGCGCTTCACCGCGCGCAGCGCGTGGAACGTGCGCGCCACCGGCGGCCGCCAACCACCGCGGCTGGGCCGCGCGAGCAGCGCGAGCCAGTGATCATGGGAGTGATGCGCGTGCAGCACGTCCACCGCCTGCTCGCGCGCGACGCGACGCAGCCGCCCGGCATCGCGCGCGATCTGCAACGGCGCCAGCCGTGCGCGCAGGTGGAAGCCCTCGACCAGCGTCAGCCCGGCCTCGCGCGCCTTGGCTTCGAACCGGTCGCCCGGCGCCACCGCCAGCAGCACGCGGTGGCCGCGCGCCTGCTGCGCGCTCGCGAGCTGGATCGTTGGATCGGCGCTGCCCGTCCACCAGCGATTGGCCGCGAGATGCAGGATGGTCAGCGCTCCCGGGCTCCGCCGCTCGACGGTCGGCGAGTCGGCGCGCGCGGTCATTGGATTTCCCGTCGGAGCGGCTTCGCAGGGCTCCGCCGCTCGACGGTCGGCGAGTCGGCGCGCGCGGTCATTCCTGGCTCCGCGCGGGACGCGGCGATGGCGGGCTCTCCAGCAGCGCCAGCACGGCATCGCGCACACGTTTGGCCTCGAGCCCGCGCAGGCAGGGATGCTCGATCGGGCAGACGCGATAGAAGCACGGCGCGCACGGCACCGGGTGGGTCAGCGCTACCGCGCGGCCGCGCGGCGCCGACAGCGCGGGATCGGTGGGACCGAACAGCGTGACCACGGGCGTGCCGAGCGCGGTGGCGAGATGCGCCACGCCCGTGTCGCCCGACACCAGCGCGTCCAGCTCCGCGAGGAGCGACGGCAGCAGCGCCGGACGATCGCGTCCGGCCAGCGTCGCCGCCGGCGCCTCGGCCGCGATGGCCGCCGCCGCGGGCGCCTCCGCGGCCGTGCCGAGCAGGACGGCGCGAGCGCCGACGGTGTCGAGCAGCCGGCAGAGCTCGGCGACACGCTCGGCAGGCCAGGTCTTGGCCGGCCCGTAGGCGGCGCCGAGATGTACGCCGACCGTGCGGTGTCTGCCGCGCGCGTCGGCCTCGGCGAGCAGCGCGCGCGCCTCGGCCCGAGAGGGGCTGTCGGCGGGCGGCGGCGTGAGCCTCGGCTCCGTGTCGTCGGCGCGCGCGCCACACCGCTCGGCGAGCATCAGGTACTCGTCGATCTGGTGGCGCCGTGGCTCGGGCAGCGGGACGACGTCGGTGAGCGCGAGGCCGCGCCCGCCGGCGGCGAAGCCGATGCGACGGCCGGCGCCCCAGTACCAGGCAGCCAGCGCCGACTCGACCGAGTTGGGCAGGACAACGGCGGTGTCGGGGGCGAGCCGCCGCACGACGTCGGCGGCGGCGAGCCGCCCGGACCACGCGCGTGGATACGTCACGAGCGTGTCCGCGAGCCCCTGGCCGCCGAGCACCGTCGCCCACGGCCCCGCCAGCAGCAGCCGTGCCTGCGGATGCGCGCGGCGCAGCGCGCGCACGGCCGGCTCGGCCATCACCGTGTCGCCCAGCCAGTTGGGCAGACGCACCGCAAGCGCCGAGATCATGGGGACGGCGCGGGACAGGCGCGCGCGAAAGCCCCCCGCCACTGCGCGTCTCCGGAGAGCAGCGCCAGCCGCACCGCCAGCACGTAGAGCGGGACGCCGCGCGGCGGGAGCCGGCGCAGGCGCGCCCAGTCCTTCTCCGTGGTCACGAGACCGACGGCCGACGCGGCGAGGGCGCGCTGCTCGAGCGCGGCCACCTCCTCGCGCGTGTACCAGTGATGATCGGCGAACCGCGCGAAGCCCGCCTCGAGCGCGCCGGTGTCCCCGAGCGTCTGCCGGAAGCCGTCCGGCGAGCCGATGCCGGCGAAGGCGAACAGCTTCAGCCCGCGCAGCGCCTCGGGACCGAGATAGCGCATCGCGCCCGCCTCCCAGCACTCGGTCGGCACGTGACGCGCGGCCAGGATCGGCACCGCGGGCGCGTGGGCCCGCGCGGCGGCGGCCACCTCGGCGACGTCGTCGGGGCCGCGCGCGCCCGTGACGACGATCAGGTGCGCGCGCGCCAGCGCCGCGAGCGGCTCGCGCAGCGGCCCGCCGGGCAGCAGCCGCCCGCTGCCCCACGGCGCGCGGGCCCGCGCCATCACGATCTCGAGATCCTTGGCGAGCGTGCGGTGTTGGAAGCCGTCGTCGAGCACGATCGCGCTGACGCCGAAGCGCTCGACGGCGTGACGGCCTGCCTCGTAGCGATTGGCGCCCACGACGACGGGCACCCCGGGCAGCCGCCGGGCGAGCAGGAACGGCTCGTCGCCTCCCTCGTCGGCATCCAGGCGGATGGAGGCGACGTCGGCGACGACCTGGATGCCGTGGCCGCGCCGCCCGTAGCCGCGGCTCACGACCGCGGGTCGATGGCCGAGGTCCATGAGCGTGCGCACCGCCAGCTCGACGGCGGGCGTCTTGCCGGTGCCGCCCACGGTGAGGTTGCCGACCGACACCACGGGCACGCCGAGCGCGCGGCACTTGAGCACGCCGCGCGCGTAGAGCCAGTCGCGCGTGCCGAGGAGCCCGCGATAGCCGCCGGCCGCCACGCCGAGGACGCGTGTGGCGGCGGGGCCGACGCCGCGCTGCCAGGCGCGCGTGACACGCTCGCTGATCACCGGCCGCCGTCCTCGGAGCGGGTCAGCGATTCCGGCGCCAGGAAGCGCGCGACGAGGTCGAGCGTCTGGCGCACGGCGCCGTGGTGGGCCGCGAGCGACTCGAACCCGGCCTCGCCGCGCCGCACCGCGAGCCCGGGATCGGCGAGCAGCCGACGCAGCTCGAGGCCGAGCGACGCCGCGTCGTGGACGACGACGGCGCCGCCGCTCGCCGCCAGGAGGCCGGCGGCCTCGCGGAAGTTGTCGGTGTGCGGACCCATGAGCACCGGCTTGCGGCGCAGCGCCGCTTCCAGCACGTTGTGGCCGCCGAGCGGCACGAGGCTGCCGCCGACGAAGACGACGTCGGCGACGGCGTACATCTGCGCCAGCTCGCCGACGGTGTCCACGACGATGACGGCGCCGGCGGCGCGCCCGCTGGGCAGCGCGCTGCGGCGCGCCGCGATGAGGCCGCGGGCGGCGATGAGCGACAGCACCTCGTTCACCCGCTCCGGATGGCGCGGTGCCAAGACCAGCGTGAGCCCGGGGTGCTCCGCCGCCGCCGCCACGTGCGCGGCGAGGGCGGCCTCCTCCTCACCGTGGTGCGTGCTGCCCGCGATCCACACGCGCTGATCCCGCGGCAAACCGAGCAGGCGCCGCCAGAGATCGGCGGCCCCGGCCGGGTCCGCCGGCGCGTCGTTCTTGAGGTTGCCGGTCACGGCGACGCGCTCCGGCGGGGCGCCGAGCGCGATGATCCGCCGCGCGTCCTCGTCCGAGCGCATCGCGAAGACGCGGACGTCGGCCAGCACGCCGCGCAGGGCCGAGCGAACCAGCCGGTAGCGGCGGAAGGAACGGTCGGAGAGCCGGCCGTTGGCGATCATCGTCGGGACGCCGCGGGCGGCGAGCGCGCGCAGCATGTTGGGCCAGAGCTCCGTCTCCATGCAGATGAAGAACGCCGGATCGATGGCCGTGAGCGTGCGGCGCACGGCGCCGGGAAAGTCGAGCGGGAAATAGCGATGGCTGGCGACCCCCGCGAAGCGCTCAACGACGACGCGCGCGCCCGTCGGCGTGACCGTCGTGACCACGAGCGGCAGCGAGGGATACGTCTGGTGGAGGCCCTCCACGAGCGGCGCCGCCGCGATCGCCTCGCCCACCGAAACGGCGTGCACCCAGCCGCGTGGTCCCCGTCCGGCCTCGCGGCCGTAGCCGAACCGGGCTCTCAGATTGAGCGGCACGCCGCGCGTGAGGCGCCGCGCCACGGCCAGGGGCGCGTACGCGGTCAGGCCGGCGGCGAGCAGCGCGGTGTAGAGCACGTACGTCGCGTAGGTCACCGGCGGGCTCCGACGAGCGCGTCCGCCGCGTCGGTGGCGTCCTCGAGCGCGCGCTCCACGCGCACGCGCGCGTCCTCGCGGTCGTCGTGGCGCTCGACCTCGAGAACGCCGCCGAACACCACCGCGCAACGGGCGAACGGCACCGGCACCATGAAGCGGTCCCAGGAGCCGAGACGACGCGCAGGCCGCGCGGCGACGCCCACCGGCACGATCGGCGCGCCCGTGGTCGCGGCCAGCGCCACGATGCCGGCCTGCAGCCGCCGGGCCGGTCCGCGCGGGCCGTCGGGCACCATGGCCACGTCCTCGCCGGCGCGGATCGCGTGCGTCAGCTCGCGCAGGGCTTCCATCCCGCCGCGCGACGACGAACCGCGCACGACGTCGAGGCCGAAGCGCCGCGCGAAGTCCGCCATCAGCTGGCCGTCGCGCGACCGGCTGGCCAGCACGCGGACGCGCCGGGCGCCTTCGCTCCGACGAAGCCGCGCATTGAGCCACGGCACGATGAGGATGCGGCCGTGCCACACGGCGTAGATCAGCGGCCGGCGCGCCTGCCAGAAGGGCCGCAGCGAGTCCACGCCGGCCGCGCGCACCGAGAGCGTCACGCCGAGCGCGCTCACGGCCGAGGCGGCCACCACCGGCAGCATCCGCGCGAGCAGCGTGCTCATGAGCGCCCCGTGCGTCCAGCGGCCAGGTCGAGCACGTGACGCGCGGCGCGCGCGCCGACGCCCGGCGCGCCGAGCTGGCCCGCCAGCTCGCCGAACGCCTCGCGCTGTCCGGCCAGCGCGGCCGGCGAATCGAGCAGGCGCAGCGCCGCGCGGCCGAGCGCCTCACCCGTCAGCGCGCGCTGGTAGAGCTCGGGCACCACCGCGCGGCCGAGCGCGACGTTGGCGAGGCTGATCCACGGCACGCGCACGAGCGGCTTGAAGAGCAGCTCGGTGAGGCGCGAAATCCGGTAGCACACGACCATCGGCGTGCCGAGCAGCGCGGCCTCGAGGGTCGCGGTGCCGGACGTCACGAGCAGCAGATCGGCGGCGCGCATCACCGTGTAGGTGCGGCCGATGACGACGCGGAGCGGCGGCCCGCCGTCCGCGCTCAGATCCCCCGCGTCGACCGTGGGGGCCTGCGCCACCAGGAAGCGCGCGTCGGGATGCGCGGCCGCGACGAGGGCGGCGGCCTCACGCATCGTCGGCAGCACCCCGCTGACCTCGTGGCGGCGGCTGCCGGGCAGGAGTCCCACCACGGGCGCGTCACCGTCGACACCGAGCTCCTTGCGCGCCTCGGCGCGCGACGGCGCCTCGGCCAGCGCGTCGAGCACCGGATGGCCGACGAACGCCACCGGCACCCCGGCCCGGCGGTACAGCGCGGTCTCGAACGGGAACACGGCGAGGACGAGCGACACCACGCGGCGGATGAGCCGCACGCGCCACGGCCGCCACGCCCACACCTGGGGCGGGATGAAATACGCGACGGCGACGCCCGCACGGCGCGCGGCCCGCGCCAGCCGCAAGTTGAACTCCGGGAAGTCGATGACGACGAGGGCGTCGGGACGGTCGGGGCCGGTCACGACGGCGCGCAGCCGCCGGTACGCGCGGTAGAGTCCGGGCACGCCGCCGACCACCTCGGTGCCGCCGATGGTGGCGGCGGCCGTCACGTCGACCAGCAGCTCGACGCCCTCGGCGGCCATGCGGCGGCCGCCCATCCCGTAGAGCCGCGCGCCCGGCGCGGCGGCGCGCAGCGCACGCGCCAGCGTCGCCCCGTGCAGGTCGCCGGAGGCCTCGCCGGCGACGAGCATGATGGAGCGCGGCCGCTCAGGCGCCGGCGCCACGCGTGCTGACCAGCGCGATGGACGCCGCGTCGGCACGCCGCGCCGTCGCCTCCCGCTCGTGCACGAACACGCGCTCGGCCTCGAGCGCGACGACGGTGGCGCCGCCCTCGGCCGCCGCCTCGATCGTCTCCGGCCCGATCGTCGGCACGTCGAAGCGGAAGTCGTGCTCGCCCCCCACCGCCTTCACGATCGCGGCGCCGCGGCCGCTGAGCGCGGTGCCGCGACGGATGGCCGCCGTGGTGCCCTCGATCGCCTCCACCGCGCTCACCGCGCCGCGGCGCACGACCACCGTCTGCCCCACGCTGAGATCCGCCGCCGCGCGCGCGACCGCGAGCCCACGGCGGACGTCCGCCCACTCCTCCGCCGTCGGCGCGCGTGCGCCCAGCACCGTCTCGCCGGGCAGGCCCGCGCCCAGGAACGGCCGCTGGTCGAGCAGCTCGATGCCCATCGAGCCGAAGGTGGCGAGCAGCACGGCCTTGATGTTGCCGTCGAGCAGGCCGCCCGCGCGCCGCGCCATCGCGCTGTGCGCGTCGTCCACCGCCTCCGCGCGCAGGAGATCCCCCATCCAGAACTTGCCGGAGAAGAGCACCCCGGTCACGTTCTCGGACTGCAGAGCGGCGATGACGGGCGCCATCTCGGCGATGTCGGAGGGGACGACGCGCGCGGCGTGAGGGGCGGCGCCGGTGTCACGGGCGAACGCGAAGGCGACGACGCGCCATCCCCGCCGCCGCGCCTCGGACGCCATCAGCGCCGGCAGCGCGCCGGCGCCGCACATCAGTCCGAGCGACCGCTCCACGGCAGGTCCTTCGGCCACGCGATCTCGGGGACGCCGTCGCGGATCATCCGCTCGATCTCGAGGGCCATCGCGAGCGACGTGAGATCCTCGGCGAGATTCAGCTCGACCTTCCGCCCCGCCTGGCGCCGGCGGTGGGCGGCGATCAGGTGCTGGATCTCGAGCTTCAGCGGGTTCTCGCGGTGCACCTGGAGATGCTCGACGAGCGAGGCGCGGGAGTAGCGAATGGCCTTGCGGCTCATCGTGTACTGCTGTTTCGCGCGCCGGTA
>Ga0137403_10002193_pt1 | contig 23987 bp, 10 predicted proteins | sample CZOMad2_1_16fung_FD_122057 | JGI IMG/M metagenome (GOLD analysis project Ga0137403, IMG submission 122057) | Vadose zone soil fungal communities from Angelo Coast Range Reserve, California, USA - CZOMad2_1_16fungal (Hybrid Assembly) | ecosystem: Environmental > Terrestrial > Soil > Vadose zone...
CTACAAGCCCGGCGACGAAGCTCGCATCCGCTTCCGCGTCACCAACTCCCACGGCGAAGGCGTCCACGCCGCCCTCGGCTTACAAGTCGTCGACGAAGCCGTCTTCGCCTTAGCCGAAAAGCAACCCGGCTTCGCCAAAGTATTTTTTTATCTCGAACAAGAAGTCATGAAGCCCCGCTACGAAATCCACTCCTTCGGTATGCCAGAAATCGTCGAACCCGCCGAGAAGTATCAAGACGACGAAACACCCGCAGGGGGCCAGAAATCCGAGGCCCTCCACCGGGACCGGGCCGCCCGCGCTCTGTTCTCCGCCACCGAAATTGTCAGCACCAACAGCTTCCAGACCGACTTCGGCAAAGACGTGCCCATGACCAAGTACGGCGAATACCTGGGCCGCTACCAGACGAACTTCTTGAAACAGGTCCGCAGGCTCGCCATCAACCTGGGCAACGCCTACCGCGAAGACCCCGAAGGCGGCGACCTCCGCAAAGTCTTCGCCCAATTGAAAAAGTCCGACCAAGCGGACCTCCGCGATGCCTGGGGCACCGAACTCCATATCGAGCGCGCCACTTGGTTCAATGACAAACGCCACTACATGATCCGCAGCGCCGGCCTCGACCGAACCCTCAACACCGGTGACGACATGGCCGCCTACGTCGAACTCCGTACCGGCCACCTCGCCTCACATCCCCATGCCCACCCCGATTCCGGCACAATCAATGTGAATATGGAACACGATCGCGGCGCCTTCAACGGCCGCGCCGAAATCGCAGGCACCGTCACCGACCCAAGCGGCGCGATCATTGTCGACGCCGACATCGAACTCCGCAACCTAGCCAGTGGTGCCACGCGCAACGCTAAAACCAACGCCGCAGGAGAACTCATACTCGCTGGTCTGCCCACCGGCGAATACGACGTACAAGTCTCCGCCCGTGGCTTCAAGACCGCATCCCATGAAATTACCCTGCAAGCCCGCGACCGCGCCGTCCTCTCCGTAACTCTCAACATCGGTGCAGTCTCCGAAACAGTCGAGGTCACCACAGCCGCTCCAGTCGTCATGACCGACGCTATAGATGTCGGGCAGGGTACAGCAATGGCCGGGGGAGGAATCATCGGAGGTGCAGTCGCCAACCTTCCCCTCAACGGCCGCAACTTCGACCAGATGGTGGAGATGAAAGCGGGACCCCTCCCCATGGCAGCGCCCAGAACCAGAGGCGTTGCTCTCCTTGCCAAAGATGAAGCTCGCGCCGAAAGAGACAAATCCGACGCCGACTCCCCCACCGCCCGCGTCCGCTCCTATTTCCCCGAAGCCCTCTACATCAATCCCGAAATCATCACCGACAAAGATGGCCGCGCCAGCATCGTCATCCCCATGGCCGATTCCATCACCACATGGCGCATGGCCATGATCGCCTCCACCCAACACGGCGCGCTCGGCACTTCAACATCAAGCCTGAAAGTATTCCAAGACTTCTTCATCGACCTCGATCTCCCTATTACCCTCACCCAGGGCGACCGTGTTTCAATTCCGGTAGGCGTCTACAACTATTCCGACGCCCAAGGAGACGTCAGTCTCCAACTCCAGCAAGACGACTGGTTCTCCCTAGTCGACGACACCGCCAACAAATCCCTAACTGTCGAAGCCGGCCGCGTCGGCGGCTCCCAGTTCACGCTAGAAGCCAACCACATCGGCAAATTCAAACTCACCCTCTCCGCACACATGAAAGCCACGCCTAATAAGGGCGCTGCCAACCGCGCCGACATCATCGTCCGCGAAATCGAAGTCATCCCCAACGGCCGTGAGCAGAATCTAGTCTTCAACGGCCGCCTCGAAAATTCCGTCAGCCACAAAATCTCTTTCCCCGAAAACGCCATTCCCGACGCCAGCAAAATCTTCGTCCGCCTCTACCCCGGCCCTCTCAGCCAGGTCATCGAAGGCATGGACAGCGTTCTCCGCATGCCCGGAGGCTGCTTCGAACAAACTTCCTCCAGCACCTACCCCAACGTCCTCGCGCTCGACTACATGAAGCGCACCAAAAAGCTGACTCCCGAAGTCCACGCCAAAGCGGAGGGCTACATCGCCAACGGCTACCAGCGCCTGCTCACCTTCGAAGTCCCCGGCGGAGGCTTCTCCTGGTTCGGAGAGGCCCCAGCCAACAAAATCCTTACCGCCTACGGCCTAATGGAATTCCACGACATGTCCAAGGTCTACGACGTAGACCCCAAGCTAATCGTCCGCACCCAGCAATGGCTAGCCAATCAGCAGCAAGGCGACGGAAGTTGGAAGCCCGACGCTTCCTTTATTAATGAGGGCGCCACCAACCGCTACAACACCAACATCCTCCGCATCACCGCCTATCTGGCATGGTCGCTCGAAAACACCGGCTACCAAGGCCCAGCCGTCGAACGCGCCAAGAAGTACGTCGACGAACACATGAGCGCCAAAGCAGACGCCTACACCTTAGCCGTAGTAGCCAACTTCGCCGCTGAAGGTAGCGACCGCGAATTCACCCACCAAGCCATCCGACTCCTACTCGACGCCCGCACCGAAAAAGACGACCAGGTCTTCTGGACCGCCGACGAAACCAGCGTCTACGCCACCGGCCCCAGTGCCAGCATCGAAACAACCGGCCTGGCAGTTCAAGCGTTACTCCACTCCGGCGAGGCCTCAGGGACCACTCGCAAAGCCCTGACCTACATCGCGTCGAAAAAAGACGCCTCCGGAACCTGGGGCACCACCCAAGCCACCATCATGGCATTACGCGCCCTTCTCGAAGCCACTGAAAAAGGCGCAGCCGATACTCAAGGCACTCTCGCAGTCTTCATCAACGGCAAAGCCGCCGAAAAACTAATTCTAACTCCGGAAAACAACGACCTTCTCCATCAGTTCGTCTTTAAAGGCATCGATTCCCAAAGCCCTGCCACCGTCGAAATCCAGTTCGAAGGCAAAGGTGGCCTAGCCTACCAGGTAGTAGGGAACTACTTCCTCCCCTGGGATCAAAAGCCCGAGCGCGAGCCCCTCTCCATCGACGTAGCCTACGACCGCACCCACCTGGCCCAGGACGACATTGCCACCGCCACCGCCACAGTAAAAAACAACCTCAACAAAACTGCCAACATGGTCATGGTTGACTTAGGCATCCCCCCAGGCTTCGACCTGCTCAGCGAGGACCTCCAGACCTACCAAGACAAAAGTTCCCACCTGAAAAGCGGCCACCTGTCCAAATTCAGCCAGACCGCCACTCAAGCCATCCTCTATTTCGATTCCTTCGCCGCCGGAGACGCCGTGACCTTCAAGTTCCGTCTCCGGGCCAAATACCCCATCCGCGTCCGCACCTTCCAGTCTCGAGTCTACGAGTACTACGACCCAGAGATCAGCGCCATCGCTCGCCCCATCCAACTAGAGGTCCGCAAACGCTAGCAAGTGCAGCTCAAGCGCCGAAAATGTTTGTATTCAGGAAATCGTTACGGAACTTACCGCCCGGATCAAAATTCCGCGCCACCTTGATAAATGCTTCCAACCTATCGCCGTAAACCGAGCGCAGATCCTTCGGCGACATCGTAAAAAGCTTCCCCCAGTGCGGCCGAACCTTAAACGGCGCCAGCTCTCTCTCAATCACCGGCAACACGTTCCTCACTGCCGGCCAGTCTTGCTTCCAGGTGAAGTGGATCGCCACGGAGTCCTGCTTGTAGCACGGGCTCATCAGAAGGTTGTCGGCCGCAATAGTGCGAATTTCCGAGATCATCAAGTGCGGACCCACCCGGCCCCGCAGACGTTCCACAGCAAGAAGTGCCTCCACAGCGTGTTTCCGCGAAACGAAATATTCCGATTGCAGTTCCTTGCCAGCACTCGGAGTGAAGCCCATTCGGAAATGGGGCAGCCGCTCATACCACGGTCCGGGTACACCCATCTGTTCAGTGCAGTTCTCCGCGGAAAGCTCGGCGATCGGGTGCAGATTCTTTGTCGCCAGCTTCGCGCCAAAGAATTCCGGCTTAGCTTCAAAGGCCTGCGCGCCCATACGGCACTTCAGCCACACCTCATTCACCCGCTCTTTCTGCCAGTCGGTGAACAAGCTCACGCTATACGCGCTACCCTCGATCGCGTCGAAGTGGTCAGCCATCTGCCGCAAAGGCAGTCTCTCGTAAACGTACTGGCGCATTTGAAAAGAGGGCTGCACGTCGAGAGTAAGTTTTGTAATAACTCCCAGAGCACCCAGGCCAACCACCGCTGCTTGAAATGTCTCGCTATCCTTCTCGCGCGACAGCCGCACCATGTCCCCAGACGCTGTCACCAATTCCAATGCGGCAACAGCCGTCGCCAGATTCCCGTTCTTTTCACCCGAGCCGTGCGTCGCCGTCGTGCACGCCCCCGCGACTGATATATGAGGCAAAGACGCCAGGTTGTGCAACGCCCAGCCCTTTTCGTGAAGCACGGGCGATAACTTGCCGTAGGTGATTCCGGCATCGACGGTCACGGTATGCGCCGCCGGGTCCACAGCCACCGCCTCATTCAGCTCCTTAACCGAAAGAAGATAGTCCTTGCTGTCGGCGATGGTATTGAAGCAGTGTCTCGTCCCCAGGACTTTCATCCGGCTCTGCTTCCTGACGAAATCCCGCACTTCCTCCGCCGAGGCGGAAGATTGGATGCGGTCCGTGCTGTACTCGATATTCCCCGCCCAGTTCGAAATCTTCTCGCCTCCAGCCCAGGCAATCATCGGCGCAACAAACCGGCTCCCAATCACAGCCGCGAACAGCTTCAGAAAGGTTCTCTTATTCATCATAAGGTCTCCCTAAAATGTAACGATTGCACCACGCTACACCTCCCGCTAAGCAGTCACATCCTTTATAAAATTATTGGCCCGTGAACCAAGTGACAGTGATCGGACAAGATTCTGAGGTGCTGCATGAAAAGATTCATACTGACTGGGACGTCTGGCGCCGGAAAGACGGCCATCCTCCGCCAACTGGAACTGGATGGCTTCAGCGTCGTCGAAGAGGCTGCCACGGACGTCATCGTCCTGCAGCAGGCGCAGGGTGTCACTGAACCATGGACACGGTCCTCCTTCATCGATTCGATCGTTGATCTGCAAAGACAGAGGCAAGTACGTGCGTCGTACGCTCCGGAGGAGGTGCAGTTCAATGAGGTGCAGTTTAATGAAGTGCAATTCAATGAAGTGCAATTCAATGAAGTGCAATTCCACGACCGGTCCGTCATCTGCACCGCTGCCCTAGCGGTCTACCTCGGATACCCCGTGTCCAGCACGCTTGCGCGCGAACTGGAACGTATCCAGACGGAGTCAATCTTTCAAAAATGTGTCTTCTTCATACGGAGTCTTGGTTTCATCACGCCGACGCCCGCACGGAGGATCACCTTCGCGGAAAGCCTTCATTTTGAACGGGTGCACGAAGAAACCTATCGCAACCTCAACTATGAGATCGTCCCCATCGAGCCAGGGGGCCTATCCGAGCGAGTGGCCGCGATCAAGAGCGCGATCCGTGCACTCAAAGCGTAGGTCCTGAATTGTCCACTACCGGACACTCCTGTCCAGCGCCGGACGACCGCTCTCGCTCGAAGAAGCGCCATCTCCAATGTTCGCAAGCGCTTGCAGCCTCGCCCTCATGGCCTTCCACCTGCCCTAAGCGAAGGTGATGGACATCGCTCGCCCAGAACTGAAGCAGCAAAAGCGCCGCCGCCAGATCATCGTCGGAGTGGTGTTGACTGTATTTGTTGTTGCAATCTTCATCGGCGTCTCACGTCTCAAACCTGCCGCCCCCAGCGTCGAGCGCGGCACGGTGTGGACGGATACGGTAAAGCGCGGCCCCATGCTACGCCAAGTCCGCGGCCTAGGGACTTTGATTCCCAGCCAAGAGTTCACCCGTCAAATCCCTGCCGAGACGGAAGCCACGGTCATTCGCATTCGGGTCCTGCCCGGCACGGAAGTGAAAGTCGACACCGTTCTGCTCGAGATGACGAATCCCCAAGTCGAACAGGCAGCCCTCGATGCGCAACTGCAATTAAAGGCCGCCGAAGCCGCCTATCAAAGCCTTCGAGTCCGGCTGGACAGCGAACTGATGAATCAAAAAGCTGGCGCCGCCACCGTAACGCAGGACTATTCCCAAGCCAAGCTCCAGGCCGAAACCGACAAGGCCCTCTACGATCTCGGCGTGATTTCCGGGCTCACCTATCGATCCTCCAAAGGCAAGGCCGATGAACTCACAACCAGGAACGGCCTCGAAGAGCAACGCCTCACAATCGCCCAACAAGCCATCATCACCCAGATGGCCGAGCAACAGGCCCGCGTCGATCAGATGCGGACGCTCGCCACGCTCAAGCAAAAACAACTCAACGATTTGAAAGTTCGGGCGGGAATTGATGGCGTGCTGGTCGACCTGCCGCTACAGGTTGGCCAGCACGTCACGCCCGGAACCATGCTGGGAAGGGTGGTCCAGCCCAACCACCTCATCGCCGAATTGAAAATCGCTGAAACCCAGGCACGCGACGTGCAAATCGGCGAGCCCGCGTCGGTTGACACCCACAACGGCGTGGTCGCGGGCACGGTCTTGCGCGTCGACCCGGCTGTCCAGAACGGAACGGTCACCGTGGACGTAACACTAACGGGAGAGCTGCCAAAAGGCGCGCGTCCCGACCTCAGCGTGGACGGCACGGTTGATCTTGAGCGATTGGCAGACGTCGTTTATGTCGGCCGCCCAGCGTTCGGCCAGGAGAACAGCACAATCAGCCTGTTCAAACTCGACCCCGACACTAAAGGCGCGGTGCGCGTACCGGTGAAAGTCGGGCGCGCCTCGGTGAACTCGATTCAGGTCATCGAAGGCTTGCACGAAGGCGAAACGGTAATCCTGTCCGACATGTCGCGCTGGGACAACACGGACCGAATCAAGCTCGACTAATTTTTCGGCAGGGAAGTCCTGCAAGAGTTTACGTATCAAAGAATTCACGTATCAAAGAACTTGCGATCAACGACATAACGCATCAAGGAGCCAATCCACATGGCCGACGCACGGCAGCCACTGATTCAGATCGAAGAAATGACCAAGGTCTTCTACACCGATGAGATCGAGACTCACGCGCTCTCAGGCGTACACCTCTCGATCGCCAAAGGCGAGTACGTCGCCATGTCCGGCCCGTCGGGCTGCGGAAAATCCACGCTACTTTCCATCATCGGCCTGCTCGACACCCCAACCAATGGCCGCTATCTCCTCAACGACAAGCCCGTCGAAAACCTCGATTTCGGAGACCGCTCCCGCATCCGCAACCAGGAAATCGGCTTCATCTTTCAGAGTTTCAACTTGATCGGCGACCTCACTGTCTACGAAAACGTCGAGTTGCCCCTAACCTATCGCCAGAAAATGCCAGCCCCCGAACGCAAGAAACGAGTCATGGAAGCTCTCGAACGCGTCGGCATGGCGCACCGGGTCCGCCACTATCCTTCGCAACTCTCCGGAGGTCAGCAACAGCGCGTGGCGGTAGCCCGAGCCCTGGGCGGAAAGCCATCCATCCTGCTCGCCGACGAGCCCACCGGAAACCTGGACTCACGCAACGGCGAAGCCGTAATGGAACTCCTTCAAAATCTCCACCGCGAAGGCGCGACCATCTGCATGGTGACGCACGATCCGCGATTCGCTAAACACGCCGAGAGGGAAGTGCATTTGTTTGACGGCAAAGTCGTCGCCGAGGAAGAACTACAGAAGCTGATGGCGGACGTGCATGCATGAACGGCGCGGCGCAAGAGTCAATCCCATGGCGGCGCTGCGCTATGAATAGGGACGAGAAATGACTGGACCGGTCCAGAATCTTCGCTACGCGGTGCGCCAGTGGCGGCGCAGTCCCGGATTCACCGCCGTGGTGATGATCACGCTGGCCCTCGGCATTGGTCCGAATGTGGCGATCTTCAGCGTGATATGGGCTACCTTTCTCGCTCCGGCTCCTTATCCGAATGCGAAACAGTTAGTCGTCATATGGACAAATAGCAAAGGAGATCGCAATCCCTGTCGTGCGGATGACTATCTGGAGTATCTGAGCCAGAGCAAATCTTTTCAACATCTTGATTTTCTTTCCTGGACAGACATCCACCTCTCGCCCACCGATCCCTCAGAGGAACCGGTTGCCGGCAACCCTGTCACTCCTGGCCTACTGGCAAAAACTATTGGCGTACCGATGGCCATGGGCCGCGACTTTCTCCCGGAAGAAGGCACACCCGGCGAGGACCATGTGGTGACACTGACGCACTGGTCCTGGATGAATCGGTTCCACGGCGATCCCAATATCCTTGGCAAACAAATCTCGATTGAAGGCAAGCCTTACACAGTAGTTGGCGTCCAGACGGCAGGACCAAATGATCGTCAAGCAGTTTCCGAGTTCACGGTTCCTCTTGTCTTAAACCCAGGAAGCCACAATCCTCACTGGGGAAACATCTTTGGACGTCTGAAGCCCGGTGTCACTCTTGCGCAGGCGCAAGCGGAATTGAATGTAATTGACCAGCGATTACCTGCCAGCCCAGGAGTGCCGCGTGACAGCCGCACGATCAGCGTCGAACCCCTCAAGAATGATTGGCTCGACAAAAAGCTCGAACGGAATCTGTGGCTGTTGCTGGCAGCGGTCGGCTTCGTCCTCCTCATTGCCTGCGCCAATATTGCGAACCTCCTGCTGGCTAGGGGCACATCAAGGCAAAGAGAAATAGCTGTGCGCGCGGCGATCGGAGCGTCGCGGAGGCAGGTGATTGCGCAACTCCTCACGGAAAGCCTGATGCTGGCAATTCCAGGAGGCGCCATCGGAGTCGGAGTAGGGTGGGTGCTGATGAAGTTGGTGATTGCAATTGTGCCTGGACTATTCGAACAGGTTTCAGAAGTGCGGGTTGAGTTAAATTTGCCGGTCCTGTTTTTTGCGGTTGGCGTAACGCTGGCCGCTGGAATTGTATTTGGATGTGCTCCCGCATGGCATGCCGCCAAGTTGAATCTGACCGAAACGCTCAACCAGGGATCGCAGTCTGTTCTGGGGGGAAGGCGAGGTCGCACACAAGCGGTTCTGGTAACCGCAGAATTCGCGCTGGCGATTACGCTCCTGGCCGGAGCCGGGATGACGATGCACAGTTTCTGGAAATTGAGTCGCATTGACCTGGGAATTCGCACCGACCACGTGCTGCTCGCGAATCTTCGAAAGCCAAATACGGAACACCCGACCGCGGAGCAGATCAGCGCGGACGCACGCCAACTTATCGAGAAATTGCGCGCGTTGCCGGGGGTAGAAAACGCAGGACTGACAACGGGCTTGCCACTCGAAGCTGGCGGCTCGTTTTCTTTTCGCATTGCCGGTCAGCCCGTTAACGACTCGAATCAGCCAGTCGCAGATTTTGAAATTGTGACTCCGAGTTACTTCAATACTTTTGGTATTCGCCTGGTCCAAGGCCGCTTGTTCAACGATAGCGACTCTGCAAGTAGCGCACCGGTCGTGATGGTCAGCGAGAATTTTGTGAAGCGCTATCTTCCAGACACGGACCCCATGGCCCAGCGGCTTGTGTTTCCGCGCGTTGTGGCGAACCAGAAGGATGGGCCACGGATCGAGTGGCAAATCGTAGGAGTATTTCGCGACGTTCACAACGCCGACAGTTTGATGGATCGGACGCAGCCCGAGGCCTACGTGTCTTTCTGGCAGAATCCGTGGCCCAACGTCGGATTGGCGGTCCGCACTGCACTAGACCCGGGTCTGGTTGCCAAGAACGTCAGGGCAGCCGTGGTCACTTTACAGCCGACCCATTCGCTCTCACACATTGACACGATCGAGAAAAGAGTTGACGACCAATTCAGGAGCGGCCGTTTCGGCATGGCGCTTTTTGGCGGGTTCGCCGCGCTCGCTCTCGTTCTCGCCGCACTCGGAATTTACGGGGTTATGGCCTTTGCCGTCGCCCAGCGCCGCCACGAAATCGGGCTGCGCATGGCGCTCGGTGCGCAACGGGAGCAAGTGCTCCAGTTGATCTTGACCAGTGGAATGAAGCTGGCCCTTGTTGGCATTGGTGTCGGGCTAGTAGGTGTCTATGCGTTAGGACGTTTGATGCGCAGCACTCTTTACGGCATTCAGACAGTTGACCTTACAAGCTTTGTTGCCGTTTCGCTTTTTCTGCTGGCAGCGGCAGTGGTGTCATCTTTTATTCCGGCCCGCCGTGCCGCCAAAGTCGATCCCATAGCGGCGCTGCGCTATGAGTAAAGAGGAATTATGAACGGATTTCTCCAAGACCTCCGCTACGCGTTACGACAGTTGAGCAAGAACCCCGGCTTCGCCTTGGTGGCCGTGCTCACTCTGGCCATCGGCATTGGGGCAAACACAGCAATTTACAGCGTCATCGAAGCGGTACTACTACGCCAACTACCTTTTGGGACGCCGGATCGGCTGGTATGGCTCAACGGCAAATTGCCGCTGACCGATGAAGCTGGAGTTTCCCCTCCCGATTTCCGCGACTACCGGGCGGACAATCGAACCTTCGACCGGCTTGCGGCCATGGGCTACGCTCCTAACCCGTCGAATCTCTCCGGGGATAAACCGGAGCAGGTGCTCACCACCATCGCGTCCGCAAATTTCTTTGACTGCTTAGGTGTGCGTCCGTTGCTCGGCCGCGACTTTCTTCCCTCGGATGAGCAAGTGAATCAGCCGCAAGTTGCCATCCTCGGGTATGGACTGTGGAAGCGGAATTTCGGCGGCGATCCAAATATCGTCGGGCGCACCATCAGGATGGAAGGCGTCAGCCTGACGGTTGTCGGTGTTCTGCCGTCGGATTTACCTCTGCTGACCGAAGCCCAGCTTTGGCTGCCCACTCCCATGCTGGAGCCAGGGCTGAACTTTCGTTTGGGTCATTCGTTGAAAGCGATGGGGCGCCTCAAACCGGGAGTGAGCCTCGAACAATCTCAGGCCGATTTGGACGCGATCGCGTTACGGTTATCGCAACAGTATCCCGATTCGAATAAAGGTTGGTCGCTGCGGCAACGGCCGCTGCGCGACGTGCTGCTCGGGCCGGTGCGTCCGGCGCTGTTGCTCATGTGGGGCGCCGTGGGGCTTCTATTGCTCATTGCGTGCGTCAACGTCGCGAATTTGTTGCTGGCTCGATCCATCTCGCGGCAAAAAGAATTTGCCCTGCGGGCAGCCCTGGGTGCAAGCCGCAGGCGCATGATCCGGCAGGCGCTGACGGAAAGCCTGATGTTGTCTCTCGCCGGAGCCGCTCTCGGCGTACTTGCCGCAACATGGGGACTGCATGCGCTGCATACCGTTGGCACGCTGAACATTCCACGTCTCAGCGAAAGTGAGATAAATCCGGCAGTACTGGCGTTCACTCTGGGAGTTTCGGTCCTCACAGGTGTGCTATTCGGTCTAGTTCCAGCCCTGCAAGTTTCAGGAGTGGGATTTACCCAAGGACTGCGAGAGTCGAGTCGAACATCAGCGCCTACATCGCACAAGCGGCTGAGTGGCGCGTTGGTCATCGCTGAAATCGCGATTTCTCTTACCTTGCTGGTCAGCGCCGGGCTGCTGCTCAAGAGTTTCTGGCGGCTAGTACACGTGGCCCCCGGTTTCCAGACCGAGCACGTCGTGACCGCACGCTTGAGCTTGAACCCGCCAGCGTATGGCAAATATGGCGATCCGCAAAAGCGAGCGAAATTCTGGCGGCAATTCGAAGAACAAGTCAAAGCTCTACCTGGAGTCGAAGCCGTAGGAGCCACTTCCGAGCTCCCCCTTACCGGTCTGCACAGGGACAACCCCTTCCACATTCCCGGGCGCAGCTATGGTCCGAGCGAATTTGACGATGCCCAGTTCCGCCAAGTTACGCCCGGCTATCTGTCAGCCATGCGCATTCCTCTTTTTGCGGGCCGATGGCTGGATGAGCGCGACAACGCAGACTCCGCGGGAGTGGTGGTCGTCAACCAGGCATTTGTGGCGCGCTTCTTCGCGGGCGGAGATGTGCTCGGCAAGCGCTTGCAACTCATGGTCGATCCGCAAGCGACACGCGAAATTGTGGGAGTAGTCGGGAATATCAACCACGTTGCCCTCAGTGAGCCGGCCTGGCCTGAAATGTATGTTCCCTACGCCCAGTTTGCGCCGCCGACCATGAACATTGTGGTGCGAGCCGCAGCGGACCCCATGAATCTGGTTGCCGCGTTGCGCGACAGGGTGAGTGCAGTTGATAAGAACGAAACGCTTTCCGCCGCGCGGTCCATGGATGAGGTGCTGGGCGCTTCAGTGTCGCAGCCGCGATTCTCTTCGCAACTCCTCGGCTTGTTCGCCGCACTGGCACTGGTATTGGCCGCAATCGGACTCTACGGTCTAATGGCTTACTCCATAACCCAGCGCCGGAAAGAAATCGGGATTCGCATGGCGTTGGGAGCCAGACGCGAAGACATCCTCAGGCTCATTCTCCGCCAGGGCTTATGGTTGACGCTTGCCGGAATGGGGCTTGGATTCGTAGCGTCGGTGCTGCTAACCCGTGTCCTGTCCACCATGTTGTTTACCGTCGCTCCGACCGATCCGCAAACTTTCCTGGCAGTTGCACTGCTCCTCGCGGGAGTTGCCCTAGCAGCGTGTCTCATACCAGCTCGCCGCGCCGCCAAGGTCGACCCCATGGTTGCGTTGCGCTACGAGTAAAAGGGGAATTATGAATGGATTGCTCCAAGATCTTCGCTATGCGCTACGCCAGTTGCGCAAGAGCCCCGGCTTCACCGCCGTTGCGGTAATTACATTGGCTTTGGGCATTGGCGCGAACACAACCATGTTCAGCACCGTGAATGCGATGTTGCTTCGGCCGTTTCCGTTCCCGCACCTGGACCGGATTGTCAGTGTTTGGGAATCGGTTCCCAAGCAAAACGACTACCGCATGGATGCAGCTCCCGCGAATTTTCGCGATTGGAGTGAGCAGAGCCAGGGATTCGAGCAGCTCGCGGCGGTTCAAGGATGGGACGCGAACCTGACGGGCGGCAGTGTGGCCCAGCACGTGGAAGGCTTCCGCGTCACATCCGGATTCTTTCCGCTACTCGGGATGCCGATGCAACTTGGCCGCAGCATCGGCAGTGCGGATTTTCAGCCAGGTGCGCCACAGGTCGTTGTCGTTAAATACGGCTTCTGGCAACAACACCTGGGATCTGATCCGGGAATTGTCGGCAAGCAGTTGCTCTTGAACGGCGAGAAGTTCACCGTCGCCGGAGTTACTTCGCCAGAATTTGATTTCCCACCCGGGACACAGGTTTGGACCCCGCTCAACCTGAACGACGCACAGAAAGCCGACCGCGAAGACCATTCCTTAATTGTTTTCGGACGGCTCGGAGAGGGTGTTTCCATTGCGCGGGCGGAGGCGAATCTCCAGAACATCGCAGCGCGGCTGGCGCAACAGTATCCGAATACGAATGGCAGCCACGAAGTTAGCCTGAGGAACATGGTCGACGATCTTAGCGGGGGTTCGAAGCAGTTTGTTCTTGTTCTCATGGGAGCTGCGGCTTTTGTCCTTTTGCTTTGCTGCGCCAATGTCGCCAACTTGCAGCTGGCGCGTGCCTTCGCCCGCCAGAAGGAAATCGCCCTGCGCACCGCTCTCGGTGCGACCCGATGGCGCATTGGGCGGCAATTGTTGGTGGAAAGCACTATGCTCGCGCTGCTCGGAAGTGGCGGCGCGCTCTTAATCGCAAGCTGGGGAAATGCCTTGATGCGCCGGAACCTTCCCCCGGTCATCGTGGAACATGTTGCCGGACTCAAGCACTTGCAAGTGGATGCGCGAGTCTTCCTGTTCACGCTTGCGATTGCCGTTGTTACGGGCGTGATTACGGGACTGGCGCCAGCCTGGCACCTCGCGCGTCCCAACCTCAATGACACGCTCAAGGAGGGCGGGCGCAGCAGCAGCCTCAGTGTGAGCCGTCATCGTCTCCGAACCTTGTTAGTTGTCTCGGAAGTCGCCCTCTCTCTGGTCCTGTTGGTTGGGGCAGGGGCGATGGTGAAGGGTTTTCAGGTTCTGGTGGCCGATGATATGGGTTTTGATCGAAGCCATGTCCTCACCTTCCATGTTGCCCTGCCGGAACAGAAGTATCGCGACAAGGATCGCGTCCGGGGATACTATGACCGGGCTCTGCGAAACATTGAGGCTCTGCCTGGGGTCGAGTCTGCCGCTTGCGTGACGAGCCTGCCTTCAGGGTGGCACTGGAACTGGGTCGAGTTCACAGCGGAAGGCAAGCCGCCGGCGGCTTCGGGCGATGCTCCATCGGCGATCTCGCAAGTCGTGACGCCCGGTTTCTTTTCAGCCCTGCGCGTCCCCTTGCAGCGAGGCCGCCTCCTCACTGAGCAGGACGGGGCTGAGGCCCCTCCAGTCGTGGTCATCAGCGCGGAAATGGCGAAGCAGAATTGGCCTGGCCAGGATCCACTCGGCAAGCACATTCAGATCGGGCACCCAGGAACCGCCACACCTTCGCTCACGATTGTGGGAATCGTAGGAAACGTACGTCCGGTCGCACTAGACCATGATCCTGACCCGACCGTCTACGTGCCTCTCGCGCAACAGCCCGAATTCTCTTCGGCGTTCGTAGTGAGGGCGTCGGGCGATCCGCTGGCCCTGGCAAGTTCTGTCGCTACCCAGCTGCGTAGCGTCGATCCGGAACAGCCGGTCTATGACGTGCGTAGTCTGGAACAGGTCGTTTCGGACGGCCTCAGCGGCATTGAACTGTCCTCTCACCTAATGCTCCTTTTCGGCTTCTGCGCCCTCACCCTGGCGGCAGCCGGAATCTTCGCGGTCATGGCGTACTCGGTAAGGCAGCGCACGCATGAGATCGGTGTACGGATGGCACTGGGCGCGCGACGCGTTGACGTGCTGCGGCTAGTCGTAGGCTTCGCCCTGAAGGTGACGGTGGTTGGACTGTTGATCGGGCTATCGTTGGCCACCCTGCTGACGCGAGCTCTCTCAAGCGCGCTCTTTGGCGTGGTCCAAACCGATGCACTGACGTTCGCTCTCCTGACATTCCTATTGGCAGCCGTTGCAGCCACGGCCGCCTATATGCCCGCGCGATGGGCGATGCAAGTCGACCCCATGGTAGCGCTGCGTTACGAGTGAGGAAAAAACAATGCAGACTCTATTCCAGGACTTAGCGTACGGCTGGCGCATGCTGCGCAAGAGCCCCGGCCTCACCTCGATCATTGTCATCATGCTGACGCTCGGTATCGGCGCAAACACCGTGGTATTCACGGTCTTTGACGCTATCCTACTGCGCCCCTTGAAGTACGAAAAGCCGGAGCAGTTGGTCCAGCTCTGGGAGACGCGCACCGAGGGCTCGTTCCAGAAAAACCAGTTTTCCTATCCCAACTACGTGGACACCAAACGTTTGAACACAGTATTTTCCCGCCTCGGCGTCTACTCACGGAACTCCGTAACATTGTCTGGAAAAGACGGAGCCGAACAAGTTCGAGTCGGGATTGCCAGTGCCGATTTCTTCGAGACCTTGGGCGTGCAGCCGATTCTCGGCCGCACGTTTCACCAAGAGGAAGATCAGCAGGCCAACAACCCTCCCGTGATCCTGACCTATGGCGCATGGCAACGCCGGTTCGGCGGCGACCCCGGCGCCATCGGCAAAACCCTGGCCATCGATGGTGAACTCGCCACAGTTGTCGGCGTGCTTCCCAGGGATTTCATGTTTGCGCCCACGCAGTCCGAGGAAATGTGGATTTCTCTGCGTGCGACAGGCTTTTACCTGCACCGCAATTTGTACTGGCTCTACCCCGTAGGGCGTCTCAAATCGGGCGTGAGTCCACTGCAGGCTCAGTTGGAGATGACGGCACTCTCACGACAGCTGGAACTGCAGTTTCCGGACGTGAACACCGGCCTCAGCACCAAATTGGTAGGCCTCCGCGAGGAAATTGTCGGCCAAGTGCAGCCTGTGCTCGTCGCGGTCATGGCAGCCATCGGATTCGTGTTGTTGATCACCTGTGCCAATGTGGCTGGATTACTCCTGGCCAGATCAGTGCCTCGCCAGCGTGAGATTTCCATTCGCCTCGCCATCGGTGCGAGCCGCGGACGCATTGCCCGGCAGCTGTTGACGGAAAGCGTACTCTTGGCATTCCTCGGCGGTGCGTCGGCAGTCCTGGTTGCGCGCTGGGCGGTTCCCGCCGTTGTTTCCCTGCTTCCCCAAAATGCACTATTGGCTACGCCGCAGCTCCAGGGTTTGGCGGTGAACAGCCAGGCTCTGTGGTTTGTGCTCACACTTTCTCTCATCACCGGGGTCTTATTCGGTCTGGCGCCGGTGTTTCAAACCCTGAAGCAAAGTTTGCAGAGAGATCTGCAGGAAGCAGGACGCGGCACGATGGGAGCTGCGAACCGGCGCCTTCGCGCCGTCCTGGTTGTTTCGCAAGTGGCGCTGGCAGTTGTGCTGCTGATAGGAGCGGGCCTCCTCCTGAAAAGCTTGAATCGCGTGCTCCGCACCGATCCTGGATTCAACACCAGCAAGCTACTGACCGGCACCATCGTACTGCCAGCAAACAAATACAAGGATGGTCCCACCCAGTTGGCATTCCAACACCGATTGATGCAGACTCTCGACCGGCTACCCGGAGTCGAGCAGACCGCAGCGGTTACCTCCTTGCCAATGTCAGGCCAGTCCAATACCTCGCGCTTCGACGTGGAAGGTCATCCCAAAACCAGTGGAGGAGAAGAATACGAAGCCAATACCCCCACGGTCTCACAGAACTACTTTTCCGTGATGGGAATTCCGCTCCGCAGCGGCCGTTTCTTCAATGCTCAAGACCAAGACAAGTCCCCACACGTCCTCATCGTCAACCAGGCCATGGCGGACCTGGTATTCCACAATCAGAATGCAGTGGGCAAGCGCATCAATTTTACCTACACCAACGAACAGCACTACTTCGAGATTGTTGGAGTCGTAGCCAACGAAAGCGTGGCCGCCCTCGACGCCCCTCCAACCCCAATCGTGTACGACAGCTTCGAACAAGACCCAACCACCTACTTCGGGCTCGCCATGCGAACCAGGGGCGAACCCGCCGCGTTGGCCGCTGCTTTCACTCGAACCGTCCGCGAACTGGAGCCGGAAGCTCCAATTATCGGCCTGGGCACGATGGAACAAGTGATTGCCGATTCCCCTTCCATGATCTTGCGCGCTTACCCGGCCTACTTGATCGGCGGATTCGCCGCAGTGGCCCTCGCGCTCGCCGCCTTGGGGCTGTACGGAGTACTCGCCTACTCGGTCGCGCAGCGCACCCGGGAACTCGGCGTGCGTATCGCTTTAGGCGCCCAACGCGCCGACCTGCTTCGAATGGTGGTGAACAACGGATTGAAGCTGGCTCTGATTGGCATCGCACTCGGAGTCAGCGGAGGCCTACTAGTCGCGCGAATGCTGGCCAGCCTGCTTTTTGGCGTCACTCCGATGGACATCCCAACGTTTGTCGGCGTGGGCGTCGTTCTGTTCGCTACCGCGTTTGCCGCGAGCTACATTCCCGCATTGCGTGCAACCAAGGTCGATCCCATGGTGGCGCTGAGATACGAGTAGGAAATCTATGAAAACGACTCTGCAAAACATCCGGCATAGTTTCCGCCTGTTGTCAAAGAATCCCGGCTTTGCTCTTGTGGCCATTATTACCCTGGCTCTTGGGATTGGTGCGAACACGGCGATTTTCAGCGTGCTCTATGCCTCGCTGCTCGCCCCGATGCCGTATCCCGATGCCAACCGCCTGATGATGGTGTGGTCGAAGGTGAACGGCCGCAACGCAGTCTCCGCAGGCGATTACATCGAGTGGAAAAAGCAGAACACAGCCTTTCAGGACTTGGTCGCCTGGACTGGAGGAAGCTTCAACCTTGCTACACCCGAGCAACCGGAAATGGTCGACGGCAGAGTGGTGACTCCAGGCTTTTTCCGGATGCAGGGCATGGGATTTTTTCTGGGCCGCGACTTCCTGCCGGAAGAGGGTTCTCCCGGCAAAGACCATGTCGTCATTCTGACTCACAAAACCTGGGAGCGTCTTGGTTCCGATCGAAACATTATCGGCAAGGCGCTGCGCGTCAATAACGAACCTTACACGGTAGTTGGAGTGCTGGCTCCTGGTTTGGCGGACCGGCTGACCGGAGGCGACGTGTCCGTCCCGCTGGCCTTCAAGCCGGAACAGTTGAACCACGATGCGCATTGGTTGGTGGTGATGGGAAAACTAAAGCCGGGCGTGTCGCGCGAACAAGCTCAAGCCGATATGAATGTGGTGGCCGACCGGATTGCTCGGGACTTTCCTAAGTCGAACAAAGGGTGGGCTACCAGCGTGGAACCACTCCACAATGATTTTCTTCCGCCCGATCTGATTAAAAACCTTTGGTTATTGATGACTGCGGTTGGGTTCGTTCTTCTGATTGCCTGCGTCAATGTTGCCAATCTTCTGTTGGCGCGTGGCTTGTCACGGCAGAAGGAAATCGCCGTAAGGACCTCGCTTGGGGCTACGCGCGCCCACGTCTTCGGTCAATTTCTGACTGAAAGTTTGATCATGGCCGGTCTCGGAGGTGTTGTCGGCATTGCTCTTGGCGAGGTTCTACTAAGAATACTGATGGCAAACATGCCCTTCGAGCTGCCTTCTGAGGCAGACATACGGCTGAGCCTGCCTGTTCTACTGTTCACCATCATCGCGACAACACTTGCCGGCGTCGTGTTTGGTTGTGCTCCGGCCTGGCAAGCCTCGAAGGTGAATCCCAATGAAACTTTGAAAGAGGGTGGCCGAACCGGAACCAGCGGCGGCAAACAGCGCCTGCGCAGGATTCTGGTGGTGGCGGAGTTTGCCCTGGCCTTAACCTTGCTGGCGGCCGCTGGCCTGGCGATGCACAGCTTCTGGAACGTAACCCGCGTGGATCTTGGCATTCGCAAAGACCATATTTTGACGTTCTTCCTCCCGGTACCACAGCAGCGCTTCAGCAGACCTGAAGAAATTGCTCCGTACTATCGGCAGATATTGGAAAAAATTCATGCCATGCCAGGCGTGGTAAACGCTTCGGCGTCCACCGGTACACCTCTTGAGGGAGCAGGCTTTGGCATGAATTTCAGCGTCTCCGCGAGTCCAGTCAGCGACCCCTCCACCCGGCCTAACTCTCCATTTTCGATGGTTACGCCCGGCTACTTCCAGACCTATGGAATACGCATGGTCCAGGGGCGCAGTTTTACGGAACAGGATTCCGCGAACGGCGCCAGAGTGGCCATGGTGAATGAAAACTTTGTTCGCCGTTACCTGCCCGGAGTGGACCCGCTTACCCAAACCGTCAGTGTCGACCAGTTGATTCCGGGAGCCACTCAGGTCGGAAGCACCTTGCAATGGAAAATCGTCGGAGTCTTTCACAATGTGCGCGGCGGCAACTTACGGGCCGATGATTTTCCTGAAATTGACGTGCCTTTCTGGCAGAGTCCATGGCCGGCCGCAGGCATTGCAGTTCGCGCCAGTAGCGACCCGGAAGCTTTGATCAAGAGCATCGCCGCCGCCATTCACACCGTGGACCCGGATGTTCCACTGGCGAACATCAGGACGATGGACCAGATTCTTGACCACGCCCTGCTCGGAGATCAATTTATTGCCGCCGTCTTCGGCGGCTTTGCTGGAGTCGCGCTCCTGCTCGCCGCAATGGGAATTTACGCCGTAATGGCTTTCGCTGTCGCCCAAAGGACTCATGAAATCGGCCTGCGCATGGCTTTGGGCGCGCGCAAAGAACAAGTCCTGGGATTGATATTGCGCGAAGGGCTGCTTCTAACCTTGGCCGGCCTTGGGTTCGGATTGTTTGGCGCGTACTTTCTAGGCCGCGCGATGCAAAGCACGCTGTACGGCGTAAGCGCAATTGATTTCGGCGCATTCAGCGCTGTGGCGGCCGTTTTACTCGCCTCAGCTTTGGCCGCATGCTATGTGCCTGCGCGTCGCGCCGCCAACGTCGATCCCATGGTTGCTCTTAGGTACGAGTGAGGAGGAGATAGACCGCAATGGCCGGCTTACTTCAAGATATTCGCTACGCTCTCCGCCAACTCCGCAAGAGTCCAGCATTCTTTTCGATTGTTGTATTGACCTTGGGAGTTGGCATCGGGGCAAACACGGCCATCTTCAGTATGGTCGATTGGCTGGTACTGCGGTCGCTGCCCATCAAGGACCCGAAACAAATGCATTTTCTGGCCTTTTCCGGGTCCGGGGAAAATTCCGAACCCCAATTTTCTTACCCGGAGTTTATCGAGATTCAGAAGCAGACTGCGAGCGTTTTTTCTGGCATAACACCGTTCATTCTTGGCGGCTTGGAAGGTCCGCAGAACTCCCAGAATGGCCTAACTGCGGAGGGCGTAACCAAGCCCGTTCAGACGGTTTATGTGGGCGGTAATTTCTTTTCGATGCTGGGCATTACTCCTGCTCTCGGTCGTTTCATTTCGGAGGCAGAAGAAAAGATCCCAGGCGCTGCCCCCGTTGTTCTGAGTTACAACTATTGGCAAACCCGCTTCGCCGGTGACCCCGCTATCGTCGGAAAGCCGGTTTTCATCAATGGCCATCCCGTGACGGTCATTGGCATCTCGCGCAAAGGGTTCCTTGGCCCCACTCCCCTCGTTGAGGCGGAGGCTTACCTTCCCCTGGGCATGTACTCCATCGAAAGGGGGGTTGCCGCAGATTTTTTGTCCAACCCCAGCGCGCGGAATATTCTTGCATTTGTGCGCGTGAGGTCTGGTACGAATATGGAACATACCCAATCCATGCTCAGCGTCGTCGGACTGCGTCTGCTGCGGCAGTTTCCCAGGGACCATGAGGTTCGCGACCTGCGCGCCTCGCCTCTGCGTCCGCCCGGACTGATTACGGGGACAAATCCTCTCCCGAAGGTGGCCGCGTTGTTTCTGACTCTGGCCATCTCTGTGTTGGCTCTTGCCTGCGTGAATATCGCGAACCTTTTTCTTGCGCGCGCAGCTGTTCGCCAGCGCGAAATGGCTGTACGTGCCGCACTGGGCGCGGCGAGTGGCCGTTTGATTCGCCAGCTCCTCACGGAGAGCCTTGTCGTGGCCGCGTTGGGTTGCATCGTGGGAGTTCTGCTTGGATCCAGCGCTAGTCGCCTGCTCGCTGCGGCGCAGGTGCAGAGTGAGATGCCTGTTGTCCTGGACCTTGCTTTCAACTGGCATGTTTTCGCCTATGCGTTCGGAGTGGCGTTGGTCACTGCGCTTCTCGTCGTTCTCGGGCCCGCCATTCGCCTCTGGCACGGAAACTTGCGTGAGATCCTGCACGAAGGCGGACGTACTTCGACCGGCGGACGCCAGCCTTTGCGCGGCCTGCTTGTGGCGATCCAAGTCGGCGGATCGCTAGCCCTGCTCATCGTTGCAGGTCTGTTCGTGCGAAGTCTTCGGAGCGTGCAAACGGCTGATTTAGGGTTCGACCCGCGGCCCGTGCTCAACGTAACACTCGACCCGAATGAAATCGGATATACCGAAGTACAAGGAAGAGTTTTCTTTCGAGACCTCCTCGAGCGCACCCGCGCCCTGCCTGGAGTACAGTCAGCGAGCCTTGCCTCCGCAGTTCCCCTGGGCGATGCCAACCCCAACAGCGATTTGGTGATTCCAGGATACGCAACTTCGCGTGCCCAATCGGCCCCACACGCTGAATACAACGCCGTGTCCTCCGAATATTTCAAAACAATGAACATAGTGTTCAACCGCGGCCGTGACTTCACTGATGCCGACAACGAGAATTCGGCCCGTGTTGCGGTGATCAGCCAGGCCATGGCAGAACGCTATTGGCCCGGCCAGGATCCAATCGGCAGATCGTTTGCCTTGGGCTCGGACCGAGAGCATCCTGCAACGATTGTCGGCGTGGTTCAGAACAGCCGCATGGGCCAGTTGTATGGGCCCTTCGGTCCAATTTTCTACTTACCGATTGCACAAAGCTACGCACCGGTTGAGACACTGCAAATCCGCTCGGAGCGCAGCCTACAGGCACTCCTTCCCGAAGTCCGGACAGTCGCGCAGTCGCTAGCACCCGCGGTTCCACTCTATGGAGTCCGCACCATGACCGAGGCCCTTCGCGGAATCAATGGTTTACTTCTGTTTGAAATCGGCGCGAGTCTGGCTGGTGCTCTAGGAGTGCTCGGCCTGATTCTCGCAGTCGTAGGTGTCTATGGCGTGATGTCCTATGCCGCCAGCCAGCGCACCCAGGAAATTGGCATCCGCGTAGCGTTAGGGGCTCAGCGGCGCGATATTCTCCGCATGATCGGACGCCAGGGCGTAGTGATTGTCGTAGGCGGCATGTCCGTTGGTTTGCTGGCAGCTTTCGCCGTTGGGCGAATGGCTGGCGATTTCCTGGTTGGCGTTGCGCCCAGTGACCCAATCACCTATATCGGAGTTTCAGTTCTCCTGGCCACGGTGGCGTCTTTGGCAACATATATCCCAACGCGTCGTGCAGCCAACGTTGATCCCATGGTCGCACTGAGGTACGAGTGAGGAACATGGACACGATCCTCCAAGACCTTCGATACGGCTTCCGCATGCTGCGCCAGTCCCCGGGCTTCACGGCGGTTGCCGTCATCACGCTCGCACTCGGCATCGGCGCCAACACTGCGATGTTCAGCGTCATAAACTCCGTCTTGTTCCACTCCCTGCCCTTCCAGGACTCCAGCCGCGTGATGGTCCTATGGAAAACCATGTCGAACGGCACGCCCAACGCTTTCTCCACGCCCGCCTTCCTTGAGATCCGCCAGCAGGGAGGCTTCCTAGAACATCTCGGCGCCTTCTCTGCCGTGGGGAAGAATCTCGGCGGAACGGAACTTCCAGAGCGAATCGCGGGCGGCAGAGCCAATGCCGATCTCATGCCGGTCCTGGGAGTACAACCCATTCTCGGCCGGATGTTTTCCGCCGAGGAAGACCACCCGGGAGCCGGAGCAGTCGTCATCCTCAGCCACGCCCTCTGGGCCACACGTTTCGCTTCGCGAACGGACATATTAGGTCGGTCAGTAAGCCTGGATGGAGCACCCTACCCGGTAGTCGGCGTCATGCCCCCGGGTTTCCACGTGCTCTCGGACAAAGAGTTGTTCTGGGTCCCCCTGCAACTGGAGTCGGTCAGCGCGCAAGCGTCTGCGCGCAATGTTCATTGGCTCTTCGCCTTTACCCGCCTTCCCCAGGGTGGCACCCAGGAACAAGTGCAAGCAGGGTTGGACGCAATCGCTACCCGCCTGAAAGCTCAGGATCCCACCGGCGAGGGCGGTTTCGGAGCGACCTTGCAGCCAGTCGGCGATTTTGCGAATGGAACAGTCAAGCCGGTTTTGCTCCTTCTGATGGGTGCAGTAGGCTTCGTTCTGCTCATCGCCTGCTCGAACGTGGCCAATCTGCTGCTGGCCCGCGGGACGACGCGGCAGCGCGAGATCTCCATCCGCACGGCTCTCGGAGCAAGCCGCCTGCGCATGATCCGCCAATTGCTCACCGATCGCTTCCGACTCCTGATGGGGGTCGAAAACAAGCGGATGTTAGTTTATGCTCTCAGCGTGTCCAGCAGCGGACCAAAGCTACAAAAGTCAGCCATCACCACGAAAGCCGAAGGCAAAGGGACAGGCTTGGGGTTGACCATTTGCAATGAATTAGTCAAGTTGCATCAAGGAAGCATTGATGTCGTCAGTCAACAGGGGAAGGGGACGGTGTTTCGCGTGACCCCGACGGGTGTTCTCACAGTCCTTGCATCAGATCAGGCCAATCCGGCTCCCACGCTGGTGGTTGGCAATGACGGACTGCTTTACGGGATGACGAGTTCGGGTGGCCAGTCCGCGTTCGGTACGGCTTTCAAAATGACCACGAGCGGTGTGCTGACCAACTTTGCCGTGCTCAATGGCGTGAACGGCCGCACTCCACTGGCGGGGCTCGTGCTTGCCGCCGACGGCAATTTCTACGGCACTTCACAACAAGGCGGCACGAACGGGCTCGGAGCCGTGTTTCGAATCACTCCCGCCGGAGTGGTGACGCTCCTCGTCTCGTTCGATGACGTCTTACTTGGG
>Ga0137403_10002196_pt1 | contig 23982 bp, 23 predicted proteins | sample CZOMad2_1_16fung_FD_122057 | JGI IMG/M metagenome (GOLD analysis project Ga0137403, IMG submission 122057) | Vadose zone soil fungal communities from Angelo Coast Range Reserve, California, USA - CZOMad2_1_16fungal (Hybrid Assembly) | ecosystem: Environmental > Terrestrial > Soil > Vadose zone...
TATTGGTGATTTGAATGGTGGGCCTGGGTGGACTTGAACCACCGACCTCGCCCTTATCAGGGGCGCGCTCTAGCCACCTGAGCTACAGGCCCGAACCGGAACAACTTAGAAAGTTTAGCATGGGACCGGCGGAATCGTCATCGGCGTTGGCGCGGAGGACGTGATTTTGAATCTCGCCTGGGCGGGGCGCAGCAGTGCTGCGCCTTACTCCCTAGCAGGGGGATTTGTGCGCGATTAGCGTTTACTGGACGAAACCGACGTTGGGTGGAGGCGGGTTGCCTTCGGGCGCTTCCTTGATGTTGCCGAATTGCGCTTCGTAACGCGCGAGATTCTCGCCGAGCGCCCGCCAGATGCGCTTGGCGTGCCCCGGGCTGACGATGGTGCTGGCCAGAAGCTTTCCCTGCGTGCCGTTGGGAAAGATGTAGATGAAGTTGAGGGTGAACTCCTCAAGATTGTGGTGAATCATCACCAGATTGCTGTACACGCCCTGCAATTCCTTTTCGTCTGCCTTGATTTGCACTTGTCCGGGCTGCGGCCGCTGCTCTTCCATTGATTTTTCTCCGTGAAATGCACCTTCAAGTTAGCACACCGCGTGGCGACGGCGTTCTCCTGGCAACCTGGCGGAGAAGCCCTATTGACAAGCGCCGATATTAAGTCTAGTTTACTAGAGAGATTCACCATAGTTAACATCCGCGATGGCCAATATCGTACCGCCTTCCATAGAAGCTGCGCAGACAATCGACGGGGAATCGCGTTCCGGCGGCTTGCCCGTGCGAGCGCATGGCGCCATGGCTGCCCGGCCGTCGTTGCCTGAGGCGCATCGCAGCATTCCCGTTTTCGCGGGAGCTTCGTGGTTTCGCAAGCTGCTGGCGTTTGCGGGACCGGGATACCTGGTGGCGGTCGGCTACATGGACCCGGGGAACTGGGCGACCGATATTGGCGGTGGGTCGAAATTCGGTTACACGCTGCTCAGCGTGGTGCTGCTCAGCAATTTGATGGCGATGTTCCTGCAGGCGCTCTCCGCCAAGCTGGGCATCGCCACTGGGCGCGATTTGGCGCAGGCGTGCCGCGAGCATTATTCGCGGCCTACGGCGATGGCGCTGTGGGTAGTCTGCGAGATTGCGATTGCGGCTTGCGATTTGGCCGAAGTGTTGGGATCGGCAGTGGCGCTGAAGCTCCTTTTCGGTTTGCCGTTGCTTGCTGGGGTTCTGATTACGGCGCTGGATGTCTTGATCGTGCTGGCGTTGCAGGGACGCGGGTTCCGATTGATCGAAGCGTTTGTAATTACGCTGATCGTTACGATCGCGGCGTGCTTTGGGTACGAAATCTTTTTTGCGAATCCGGTGTGGAGAGAAGCGTTGCACGGTTTTGTGCCCAGGGCGGAGATTCTGCGCAACCGGGAAATGCTGTACATCGCCATCGGCATCCTTGGGGCGACGGTGATGCCGCACAATCTGTATTTGCATTCGAGCATCGTGCAGACAAGGGCGTTTGGGTTGGAGCCGCGCGAAAAGCGCGAAGCGCTGCGCTACGCGGTGCTGGATTCCAATTTGGCGCTGGGGTTCGCGCTGTTTGTCAACGCGGCTATCTTGATTCTGGGGGCGGCGGCATTTCACACGCGCGGACTGCATGAAGTCGCGGAAATTGCCGATGCCTACAAATTGCTTACTCCGGTGCTGGGCGCTAGCTTGGCAAGCACGCTTTTTGCTTGCGCGTTGCTGGCTTCGGGGCAGAACTCCACGTTGACGGGCACACTGGCTGGGCAAATCGTGATGGAAGGGTTTCTGGAGATTCAGCTGAAGCCGTGGCTGCGGCGGTTGATCACGCGAAGTATCGCCATTATTCCGGCGGCGCTGGTGATTGGCTACGCCGGGGAGAACAAAGTTACTTCGCTGCTGATTCTCAGCCAGGTGATTTTGAGTTTTCAATTGCCGTTCGCGGTGATTCCGCTGATTCAGTTCACCAGCGACCGGCGAAAGATGGGTGAATTCGCCAACTCACGGCTGACGGTGATTTTTGCCTGGGTGATCGCCGCGGCGATTCTGTTTTTCAATGGAGAGCTGGTGTACTTGATTCTGCGCTAAGAGCGCTGCGCGGGATTCGCGCTATCGGCCAGCGGAGCTTGAGTTTTCGCCCAGTTTGCTCCGATCTTATTCAGTTGCAGCCACCGGCCAGTTTCGGTTCCGCTTAGATCGTGTTCGAGCAGCGCTCGCAGATCCGATTCATCGTCTACATCCATTTCGAGGCGCGGATTTCGGCGCACGATTACTTGTGCTCCGGCGCGCTGGCCTTCCGCAGTGTGCTTGGCGAACGAGCCGGTGCCGAAGTGCGACGGGAAGAGCGTTGGCGGCGTGCGCAGCAGCGCGTTTGTTCCGGTGCCGTCTCTTGACGGCACGATCACCATTCCCGGCGCGGTACAAGCGATCCTGAGTAGTTCGTCGACATCTTGCGGTTGCAAGAGCGGAAGGTCGAGGGGCAAGCGCAACAGTGCAGTCACACCCCGCTGCTCGCAAATACGCGACGCCGTGTCGACCGAGTCGCTCTCGGATGTTTGCTGTTGCTCGCGGAGGACTTCCCATCCGTTTTCTTGAGCTGTGAGGATGGCCGGTTCGTAGTTGGTGGCCACGAATATTTGTTTGGCTGCGAGCACGCCCTGTATTGCGCGCATGGTGTCCGCCAACATGGCTTGTACCAAGCCGAAACGCTGCTCGGGAGAGAAGAGGCCGGCGAGGCGCTGCTTGGCGTTCTTAAGATCTTTGATTGGTAACAACAGGGCGCGCATTGTGGGCCGTCAGTAGGCGCCTTCCGAGTATGGGGAGTGGCGATCCGCGGAGTTTAGTTGCAGGCGCGCCGGAATCTTCGGCTGGGAGCCGTCGAGATCCTCGAATGTGCGGCGAATGCGGTACGTCGTAGTGCGTTCGGCGGGCACTCTGCCGATGGACCGAATCATGGACTGAAATTCTTCGGGAGAAACATATTCACCGAAATTTGCTCCGGCGGCTTTGGAGATGCTTTCTTCCATGAGCGTGCCGCTGAAATCGTTGGCACCGGAGTCCATGCAGGCCAGGGAAGTCTCGAAGCCGAGTTTGACCCAACTGACTTGCAGGTTGCGGATCGATCCGTGCAGGAGAACCCGCGCCAGCGCATGAACACGCAAATGCTCATCGCGCCTGGCACCGGGCCGGGCGCCGCCGCGTCGATATAGTCGAGTTTTCTCATGTACGAATCCCAGCGGGACGAATTCCGTGAAGCCGCCGGTGCGCTTCTGAATTCCGCGCAGCAGCAGGATGTGCCGCACCCAGTCGGCGGGTTCTTCCACGTGACCGTACATCATCGTCGAGGTAGTGGGGATGCCCAATTCGTGCGCGGTCGTAATAATTTCCACCCATCGCGCTACCGGAAGCTTGTTAGGACTCAGTTCCTGCCGGACGCGATCGTCGAGAATCTCGGCGGCGGTGCCCGGGATGCTGCCCAAGCCTTCGTCTTTCATCATCTTCAAGTAATCGCGAAGCGGCATTCCCGTTTTGTCTACGCCGTAGGAGATTTCCATGGGCGAAAAGGCATGCACGTGCATTTGGGGAATCGCGCGCTTGATCGCGCGCAGCAAATCGCGGTAGAAAAAGCCCTCAAGGTCGCGCGGCAAGCCCCCTTGGATGCAGACTTCGGTTGCGCCGCGCTGCCAGGCTTCTTCGGCGCGCCGCACAACCTCATCGGTTGAAAGAGAATAGGCGTCCGCCGCTTGCGGTCCACGCGCGAATCCGCAAAAACTGCATCCCACGAAACACACATTGGTGAAATTGATGTTGCGATTGACCACGTAGGTGATGGTGTCGCCGGCGGCTGCGCGGCGCAATTGATCGGCGACCGCTATGAGCGCTTGCAGGTCGGTACCCTCGGCATGGGCCAGGAGTAGTGCCGGTTGGAAGCTCAACTCCTCGCCACGGAGTGCTCTTTCCAGTGTTTCGCGCACAGCGGGAGAGCAGGTTGGCAGGGCCTGCGCGGTAGTTTTTGGCCTGGCGAGTTGGGTGGCTTCGTTCATTGACGGTTGGAACGGCTATGGTATCAAACCTTGGCGTTGGGGTTCTCGCGGAATAGTCCCATTTTGAGCCACAGGCAAAACGGAGTGCATACTAGGAAAATAGCATTGCCCTTGTACGATCCCCTGCCCGAGACGCCGACCAACAATTCTAATGTAACCAAGAGCCATCGTGGTCGCTCAACCTCTTAAGGAGACACTGGCTGGAAAAGTTCGTCTGCACCAGCACGCCAGAGTGGAGTTCGTCTCCGTGCTGAAGGGCCGGCTCGCGCTGAAAGTGGGGACGGATGAACAGATTCTGGATGCGGACGATTGGCTGTACCTCGATTCACAGTTGCGGCACGACTATTCTCGCGCTGGGACGAAGCCGTGCTCGGCTGTGGTTATCACTGCGGAATAAAAGGCAGCCACGCGGAGTCTCCCTTGCGCAGTGCGAAGCCGTCTGCAATGCCCGGTGATCTTGCAGAGACACGGCACTGGCGCGGTTCGCTGGGCTCCTCTACCATGAATGCTGTCATGAAGCGCGGGCCTTTCCTGGCGGTCATCTTCCTGGCGGTCGCTGCCACGGCCGTGGCGGCCGGCATGGCGATGTTTCATGACGGCTTGAGCGCTCGGGCCGTGCCCAGCCGGCTGGAAGCGCTCCTCGCCAATCGGGCGCGCCACTTGTCTACTCCGGCCGATGCACTACGCACGACGAACCCGCTTTCGGCAACGCCGCAAAGCCTTCGCGAGGGCCGCCTCCATTTTGCCGATCACTGTTCGGTGTGCCACGCGAATGATGGCGGCGGGCTTACCATGTTCGGGCTGGGACTGTATCCGAAGCCGCCGGATCTTCGCAGCGCGGAAACGCAGAAGCTTTCCGATGGCGAACTCTTTTGGATCATTGAGAACGGCATTCGCTTTACGGGCATGCCGGCCTTCTCAGGTCACGGTGGCGCGGAAGAAGATAGTTGGCGCCTGGTGCATTTCATTCGACATCTTCCCCAACTCACGCCCGAGGAGTTGGCGGAAATGGAGCGCTACAATCCCAAAGGCGTGGAAGACCGCCAGGAAGAGCAGGAGGAAGACGATTTTCTCAACGGATCTGCAAAGCCATCCGGTTCCCAGCAGCCTTCCAAGAAGGATTCTAAAACGCCCTAGGCTGAGAGCGATTCCCGGTTCGCCAAATCCGCGCTTTCTGCACACTCCGGTGCGCGAGACTTGGAATAGAATATTAGGGATGTTGGTTTTGCTGGTGGGGAGGCCCTAGTCATGAAGCGACTGCTGCTATTCTCAATGATAACTACGGTTTTTGCTTTTGCCGCTCTGGCTCACGGTGATAAAAAGCATGTGCAGGGAACGGTTCAGAAGATCAATGCGGATTCAATCGTCGTCAAGGCAAAGGACGGCAGCTCTGTCCTGGTCAAACTCGGATCTTCAACCATATACATGCGGCGTTCCGGGAATACCGACAAGGCCGCTACCCTATCCGATCTCGCCGTCGGTGATCTCGTGGTCGTTCACGCAACGCCCAAAGACACCGGCCTGGAAGCGGATGAAGTCAAGTTCTCGACGCATACCGGCGGCACGGTAGCCGCCAAGCCCAACACCAAACCCTAGCTGCGGCTTCCGCTTTATCTGGACGACAACAATCGTTCGAGTGGTTGGCTACCTCTGACTTGTCGCGGCTTTGTCCGGTTATTCCTCGACCAGATGACAGGATTGTGTTTTCACGATAAGCCACACGCCGGATCCCACGCGTAGTTCCAGCTCGCGAGCTGCTCCCTTGGTGACCTGCACCTGAAACACGGCTCCGCAATCCACGCGTGCCGCGACGATCGGTCCGCGCTCCTCGAGCGAAACGATCTTGCCCTCGAGCAGATTTCGCGCACTGAGCCCACGCGGCTTCTCCGTGGCCAGCAAAATGTCTCCCGCGCGAATGGCCACTCGCACTCGATCTCCAGCACGCGCGTAACCTAGCGGAACTTCAAGTTCCGTTGTTTCCAGGCGCACGCGCATGACGCCATCTTCTTCCCGCAAGTCCACCACCGCGCCGCTCAGCAGATTTTCGAATCCCGCCGACTGCGCCAGGCGTCTTCGCCGCGGCGCATCCAGCACATTCCGTGGCGTGCCTTCGTTTACTACTCTTCCTTGATCCAGAGCGATCACTCGTTCGCCCAAAGCGTCCACTTCATCGCGGCTATGCGTTACGTACAGAATCGGGATTTTCTTGGCGGTGTTCCACGCCCGCAAATCGTCCACGATCGCTGACTTCAACTCCGCGTCCAGCCCGATCAAAGGCTCGTCGAGCATCAATACGCGAGGCTCGGTCACCAGCGAGCGGGCCAATGCCACGCGCTGCTTTTCCCCGCCGGAGATTTCTTCTGGCCTCCGCGCTGCAAGGCGATCCACACGAAAGCTCTCCAGGATTCGCGTGGCGCGCATTGTTTGCTCGGCCGCCGGCAAATGCGCGAGCCCATACAGCACATTCGCTTTGACGGTCAGATGGGGAAACAGCGCGAGCGACTGAAAGACGTAAGCTATCTGCCGATGCTGCGGCTCGACGTGAATTCCTCGTTCCGCGTCAAAGACCATTTGTTCACCGACAACGATCCGTCCCGCGTCGGGTCTCACCAGACCGGCAACGCAATCAAGCAAAGTGGACTTGCCGGCTCCCGACGGGCCAAAAAGAATATTCAATCCGGCAGGGAGTTCGAGAGAGACATCCAACACAAAGGGCGGCCGATCCGCGTCGCGCCGCTCTTTGCGTATGTGCACGCTGAGCGGCGCCTCCGCGTCGCTCGTGTCCAACATCACTCCGCTGTCCACGGCATCCACGTGCGCCGCCTCACGCGGCGATTGATTCCATACACCAGTGCCAGCACCACAAAAGAAATCACCAGTAATGCCAGCGCCAGGCCGTTCGCCGCGCCGTATTCCAGCGACTGCACGTGATCGTAAATCTCGATGGACACTGTGCGCGTTACGCCTGCGAGATTTCCACCCACCATCAGCACCACGCCAAATTCGCCCATAGTGTGCGCGAAGCTCAGCACCACGGCGGTCAGCACCCCGGGCATCGAGAGCGGCAGGATCACGCGCCAAAACGTTCGCCACTTTCCCGCACCGAGCACGGCGGAAGCTGCAAGCAACTTGCCGTCGACGCTCTCAAACGAGGCAATCAGCGGCTGCACCGCAAACGGCAAGCTGTACAACACCGACGCCAGCACCAGCCCGCTGAACGTAAACGCCAGGCTGTGGCCAAACAGCGCCGTCCAAAGCCGCCCAAGCGGCCCACGCGATCCCATCGCCACCAGCGCGTAAAATCCCAGCACCGTCGGCGGCAGCACCAGCGGCAGCGCTACAATCACTTCCAGCAAGAATTTCCAACGCCACTTCGTGTACGCCAGCCAATACGCCAGCGGCATGCCCAGCACTAACAAAATTGCCGCCACGCAACCCGCCAGCTTCACCGACAACCACATCGCTTCCATGCGTCTCTTTCTCTTTCGTGAAATTCCCGTCCGATATCCAGCGATTCGCGTTACTTCTTTTCCGGTTCTTTCCGCTGCGCCGCTCCAGCATCCGCCGCCCGGAACCCAAATCGCGCAAGAATCTCTCGCCCCTTGGCGCTCGCGACGAATTCCAGGAACGCCGTCGCGCCGCTCTTGTTCTGCGCGGCTCGCAGCACAATCGCCGCTTGCTCGATCGGAGGATGCATCTCTGCTGGAACCACCCAGGACTCTCCATCTTTCATCCCCGGCGAAACCGCCAGTGACAGCGCCACGATTCCGGCCTGCGCGCTGCCCGACTGCACGAACTGCGCCGCCTGCGAGATATTTTCTCCATACACCAGTTTCGTTTTCACTTGCTCGTAGATGCCCGCCTTTTGCATCGCGGCCATCGCTGCCCGCCCATAGGGCGCGTGCTGCGGATTCGCAATGGCAATCTTCTGCACCCGCGCGTCCAGCAGGGCTCTCCATCCGTCGCGCGCCACATCTACCTTCGCATCAGGTGGAGCCCAGATCACAATTCTCCCGATCGCATACTCGTACATCGTGCCCGGCTCCGCGACTCCCGCAGCCGCCAGCCTCCGCGGATAGTCGACATCCGCCGAAAAGAACACGTCGAACGGCGCTCCATTTTGCATCTGCGAAGAAAAATTCCCGCTCGATCCGTAAGTCACCTCGGCCTTCGCGCCCCCCTGTTCCTCGAATTTCTGCGCCAGCTCCACCATGGCAAACTTCAAGTCCGCTGCGGCCGCCACCCGAATCTTGTTTTGTTGCCCGGAGACACCGCCGCATGCAAGAACACAAACGAACCAGCCCGCCGTCCACCGCTGCAATTGCTTCAGTATTTTCGCGCAGGGGCTCATACCCGCAGCACCATCACTTCTGTCGACTTGATCAGTGCCGCCGCGCGCTCGCCCGGTTTCAGCCGCATTTCCTTGGCCGCATCCGCGGTGATGATCGCGGTGATGTGTTGCTCTCCGATCGCCATGGTCACTTGCGCCAGCAATCCGCTGAACTTGATCGACAGCACCCGCCCCACCAATTGATTTCGCCCGCTGATTTTCCGGAAATTGATCCGCCGCGTGGCCACATCGCCGCGTTCCACTTTCTTCGGAATCAATCGGTCAATCTCGCTCTCCGGCACGCGGTGATGCCCGCCCGGGGTCTTCACTGTTTGCAGCTTCCCGCGGTAGATCCACTGCTTTAGCGTTGGGTAGCTGATTCCCAGAATGCGTGCTGCCTCCCGCGGTGGCAATAATGCTGCTCGGTACATGGCGCTCTCCAAGATTCTCCGGCCGAGGAAATCAGGCGTGCGGCGCGCCATTGTAATACGGTTTTATGCGTTTCTATCCGTTATTTGTACTTGCCCGGTGGGCCTTGCTCGCAATAGCAACCAGGCCCAAAATCACCATCGGTGGCCAAGCCGATTGACGTAGCGTTAGACCAGCACGAGCGCACGCACTTCTCTTGGGAGCAGCTCATGGCCGTCGCCACAAAAAGTCTCACTGCCGAAGATGTTCGCAAAGCCGTTCAGGAATTCTGGTCTATTTTTCTGGCCAAGTCCGAGGAAGAGCTGAATTCCTTCTACGCCGCCGGCAGCACGGTGTTTCAAGTGTCCATGGGCCGCAGCGAGCCCGGCCGGCTCGGCGCCATGCGCCGCTCGCGCGAGTACTTCAATTTTGAAACAAGAATGGACGTCAAGGTCAGCGCCATCGACGTGGTCCTCTGCGGACCCGACGCTGGCATTGCTTGCTACACCTTTCAGTTTCAAGCCACTGCCCGCGAAGTCGGCGGCAAGCGCGCCGAGGAAAGACTCGAAGTCGTCCGCGCCACCCACGTCTTCCACCGCGACGCCGCCGGCAAGCTGCGCATCGCCCACGAACATTTTTCAGTCCCAGTGGCATGAAGTCCAGCTCTTGAGGCGAATTGTATCGCTTGTATTTCCCGGTTCGATCGGCGCTAGTTCCGCAGCGGCTTCCCGGTCTTCAGCGTATGTGCAATTCGTTCCTGTGTTTTCTTCTCGCCGCACAACGAAACGAACGCCTCACGCTCCAAATCCAGCACGTATTGCTCGCTCACCATCTGCGAGGAACTAAGCGCGCCGCCCGCCAGAACATTCGCCAGCTTACGCCCCACCTGCGCATCGTACTCGGACGCATACCCGCCCCGCATCATCATATGAATCGCCATCTTCGCAGCCGCCAAAAACGATTCGCCCAGCGCTTTGATCTGCGTCGTCTGCGCGCCTTCCTGCCAGCTCGCCGCGGCAGGCGTGAATCCTCCACGCGCCAGCGCGAGCGCCGCCTCCTTAGCATCCGCCACCAGCCGCTCGCGATTCATGGACACGCCGTCTTCGCGCCGCAGAAATCCCAGCTCCCGCGACTCCTCCGCGCTCGTTCCCACTTTCGCCGTGGCAATCGTCTCAAACACCGGCTTCAGCGCGTGAAATAAATCCAAGTCCTCGCCGCCCGCCGAATGTTCGTTCGCGCGAATCAACATTTCTTTTGACCCGCCGCCGCCCGGTATCAATCCCACGCCTGCTTCCACCAGACCGATATACGCTTCCGCCGCCGCTTGAATCTTCGCCGCATGCAAACTCACTTCGCAGCCGCCACCCAGCGCCATCCCTTGCGGCGCCGCTACCACCGGCTTCCGCGCATATTTAATTGCCAGATTTACATTCTGAAACTGCTTTACCGCCAGGTGCAGGTCATCCCACTCCTGCTCTTGTGCCGCCACCAGCACCAGCATCAAATTCGCGCCCACCGAAAAATTTACCGCCTGGTTCGCGATCACTAGCGCATCGAAATCTGTCTCCAGCCGCTTCAACCCTTTGTGAATCATCGCAATCAGGTCCGCGCCAATCGCATTCATCTTCGCGTGAAACTCCACGCAAGCCACGCCGTCGCCCAGATCGATCAAGCTCGCGCCCGAATTCCGTTCTACTTCTTTCCCTGCATCCTTCAACGTCCTAAGAAGAATCACGCCTTTCGGCTCTTCTACCTTCTTCGACCTGCCGCCCAAATCGAAAACCGTCGTCGCGCCTCCGGCTGATTCATAGAATCCTTTGCGCCCGCTCGCCAGCAGCTTTTCCACCACAGCGGGCAACCCGCGCCCCTCTTTCTGCACTTGCGCCGCAAACGCCTGCACGCCGATCGCGTCCATCATCTCGAACGGGCCCAGCTCCCACGCAAATCCCCAGCGCATCGCGCGATCCACATCCAGCAGATTGTCGGAAATCTCCGGCACTCGCCGCGCCGCGTACAAACACATCTCCGAGATCCCGCCCCACAAGAACTGCTGCGCTTTATCGCCTTTTTGCCCTTCGAGCATCGGCCCAACTAGCGCGCGCAACCGTTCCCGCGTGTCCTCGATCCCTTTGCCCATCTCCAGCGAAACAAATTTCGCCTTCTGCCGCGGGCGGTACTCCATCGTGTTGGTATCCAGCGTTAGAATCTCTTTCTCGCCTGCGCCTTTCACCTTTTTGTAGAAGCCTTGCCCGGTCTTGTCGCCCAGCCATCCGCGCTTCACCATTTCTTCCACCAGCGCAGGCACCCGGTACATTTCCCGCGACTCATCGTGCGGCGCCGTCTCGTAAATGTTCTTCACCACATGCAACAACACATCGAGCCCCACTAGGTCCGCCGTCCGGAACGTCGCCGACTTCGGCCAGCCCACCGCCGGACCAGTGCACGCGTCCACTTCTTCCACGGTCATTCCCAGATCGCTCATTCGCCGTAGCGCGTTCAGCATCGAAAATGTTCCGATGCGGTTCGCGATAAAGTTCGGCGAATCCTTCGCCGGCACCACGCCTTTGCCCAGCCGCCGGTCGCAGAAATCGCTTAGCGTCTCCAGCACTTCCGCCGACGTCTTCGGCCCGGGAATCACTTCTACCAATTTCATATACCGCGGCGGATTGAAAAAATGTGTTCCGGCCCAGTGTTGCTGGAATTCCTCGCTCATGCCCTCGACGATCAAATGCACCGGCAGCCCCGAAGTATTCGTCGTTACGATTGCGCCCGGCTTGCGAAATTCAGCAACGCGCGCCAGCAGTTTCCGCTTGATTTCCAGATTCTCCGCCACCACTTCGATGATCCAATCCGCCTCCGCCACCCGCGCCAGATCATCCTCGAAATTTCCGATGCTGACTTTGTCCGCCAGCCCGCCCACAAAAAATGCCGCGGGCTTCGATTTCTTCGCCGCCTCCAGTCCCGCGCGCACGATTTTGTTGCGCTCGGCGGCCGGCGCCCCGGCAGGCAGCTTCGGCGGCGCGATGTCCAGCAAAATGCACGGCAATCCTGCATTCGCGAAGTGCGCTGCGATGCGCGCTCCCATCGTCCCCGCGCCCAGCACCGCCGCTTTTTCGATGCGTTTTTTCATGACCTGCCCCGTTCCTGTTCCCGCCAACCCAGCCCATCGGTCGGCAGGACAGGTTACAAAACCGGCATTCCCCGGTCAAACCAGCCCGCGCTCGCCCGCGATGTTCTAAACTAGAAGCAACTCTAGGAGTGAGTCTTGTCCAACGCTATCGATTGGCTTCGTAACGCCAAGGAACGCTTCCGCGAGTTTGCCTACGGCGCGGAAGAAGAAAAACCCAGTCGCCCGCGCGTCGGCTTGGCGCTAGCCGGAGGTTTCGCACGCGGCATCGCGCATATCGGCGTTCTTCGCGTGCTTAAAGCGGCGGGCATTCCGATCGACGTAGTTTCCGGTACCAGCGTCGGCGCGCTCATCGGCGCCGCTTTCTGCGCTGGCTGCCCTCTCGAAGATATGCAGCGCATTGGCGCCACCACCACATTCGCCGATTTCGGCCGCTGGACACCCTCCTGGCTTGGCCTCGCCACCAATCAACGCATGGAAAAATATCTCGCGCGCATGACCCCGGCGAAAACGTTCGAAGAATTGCAAACCCCGCTGGCCATCGCCGCTACCGACATCAGCGCCGGAGTCTCTGTTTACTATTCCAGTGGTCTCATCGCTCCGCCGATGCGTGCTTCCTGCGCCTATCCCGGCCTTTTCGTGCCCATCCAGTTTGAAGGCCGCACCCTTGTCGACGGCTTTCTCACTGCTCCGGTGCCCGTCGAAGGTGCCTTCCTTCTCGGCGCTGAAGTAGTCATCGCCGTCTACCTCGAAGCCGGCAATCTCGAAGAGCCGCGCACCTTCACCGACGTTCTCAGCCGCTCCTTCAACATCATTCAGCGTCATACCGATCTGGCTTGGCGCACCCAAGCCGACGTCATCATCGAACCGGACGTAAAGCCTTTCGTCTGGGACGACTTCACCAAGACCGACGAAATGGTCATCGCCGGCGAGACCGCTGCCCGCGCCGCCCTCCCGCAAATCCGTGCCTTGCTCAGCGGCGAACAGCGCGACGATCCCGCCGCCTAACCCGCCGTTCCAGGAGTTTTACTAGCAGGCTCCTCAACCCGTTGGTGTTATTCCGAGAAGCCGTAGGCTCCGAGGAATCTACTTTTTCGTTGTAGGGTCCGCCTTCTGCCTGCCTTGACGGAGGGAGGGAGGCGGACCTTCGATCACCACGCAGGCAAGCGTTAATCCGCAAAATCCGTGTTTCGTCCGGTCGTCAAATTCTCGCTCTCCCGCCGCACTTGCACCTTCACCGGCTCCCCTTCTCCCTTACCGCGCTGCGTCAGCCATGCTCCCAACCCTTCCGCAAACCGCTCCGGCGTCAGCCGGAAACTCGCTTCCACCTTACCCTCGGCCACCGGCAGCGTATCGTCAAAATCCGCTGCGTTCGTAAAATTCCTCATGCAAAACTGATCAAGCCACTCCAGCGGACAAGCTCGCCGCTCCCCGCGAACCACCACTTCCACCAAAAACTTCTGTGCATACATGCCGCAAATCTTAGCATGCCCGCTTCCCGCGATTTTCCCCTGAAACGTTTCCGCGATCGCGTGCACTACCTCGCTGAAACAGATGTCTGGTCGGCGGCGGGCGTCGTGCGGCGGGGACTTTGCCTCAAGTGCCAGGAAAACCCATCCGTGCGCGTGGCCAGGGAATGCGCTGCGCGGCGTTTCCGCCTGCCCCAGAGAGAGGAGCCCTGCCTCAACACCGCAATAAACCGCTGTACATTCGTTCTCCCGTTTCCTTCCGTCTGGTGAACTTCACTCTCCCCATCAGTCCTGCGCACCCATTTGCACAGCTTCTCGCAGCGGTGCCGGTCAGCACAGCAGGGGCCCCCCTCCCTGGATTTTCGTAAGTGTTGCGCCTAAAGGGGTTAGCGGGCTGGTTTCCTGCAAGTGTTGCATCTACGGGACTTGCGAGCGGACAACTTCGGCCAAAACACGGCAAAACGCGGCATTCGTCTGTAAGTGTTGCGTCTAAAGGGGTTACAGGAGAACGAGTGGAAGAGTGCGGAGTTGAAAAACGCTCTAGCCACCATCCCGGGCAAACACACAAAGAGTGCCCTTCGAGGCTCAGGGTAAACGGAAGCGATTGAAAAGAAACAAGATGCTCTGCGCTCCGGTGCGAAAGAGCGACAAAGAGCGCACCAGTAATTGAGGGCGAAGAGCATAAGTTGGAAAACAGAGGTGTAGCGGGTTTCTTGGAAGGACTTCCTGAAGCGACGCGCATACAGTAGCGGGTGTCGACGAACCCCGCGCTTTCGATCTACAACTATTATATCACATCGGTACAAATTGTCAAGTAATATCTAGTAAGTACTCTGTTTTGTGTGCGGTTTGGCGCAACGGCGGGCCTGACTACGGCTACAAGAGGGCTCGCCATGACATGGGGAAAGGTCGCCCGCTGGAGAGGGCGGGTACGTCAGGGCGGGGTTGGACATTTCTATTGACAGATATAGATATCGCATGATATAGATATTGGCATGACTGAGGTAGGTGGTATGGCTGAGATTGATCCGCAAGGCTTTATTCCGCTGAAAACGCAGTGGTTTCACATCCTGCTTTCGTTGGCGGGTGGGGAGCAGCATGGGTACGGGATTATGCAGGAGGTGCTGCAGCGTACCGAGGGGAAGGTGCGGTTGTGGCCGGCGACCTTGTATGGGTCGATCAAGCGGCTGATTGAGGCGGGGCTGATTGAGGGATCGGACGAGCGGCCGGCGCCGGAGCTGGACGATGCGCGGCGGCGGTATTACCGGCTGACGGAGCTCGGCAGGCGAGTGTTGGATGCGGAGTGCGAGCGGCTTCAGGAATTGGTGCGCACCATTCAATCGAAACAAGGGCAACTGAAGCAAGGCTTGGTGGACGGTTGAAGCGGCGTCCGGGATGCTTGGTCGAAAGCAAATGCCTTGGAGCAGTGAGTGAGGACCGTAGAGTTCGTACATTCAGCGGCTAAAGCCGTATCGATTTGGCGGCGAGTGCAGCACGGCTGAAGCCGTGCCCTCCCGAGTTCGCGGGTGAGTTGCGGGAGGGATTGGCAGGGACAAAGTTACGCGCGGAGGATCGGACCGACCCGGCCCTCCTGAAGGACGGCCTCTACAGTTTGCCTTTTGGATGGTGTTCGCAAACTAATACTGCACCTGGTTCGTAATGAAGCAAGGGTGGTGATGAGATGAGCTTCGCATGGCGGATGTACCGGTGGCTGGGGCGGGCTTTTCCGCACGAATTCAAAGTGGCTTACGGCGCCGAGGTGATGCAACTCGGCGAGGACGTAGTGGATGACATTGCCCGGCGGCACGGTACCGCCGGGTTGATTCGGCTGATCGCGGATATCGCCATGCGCGTGCCACTCGAATACCTAAGCGAAATGCGCGGGGACGTGCGGTATGCGTGGCGAGGGCTAATCAAGTCGCCGGGATTTGCGCTGGTGGGGATTCTTTCGATGGGGCTGGGAATCGGGCTGACGACCAACGTGTACAGCTCCAGATGGGCGGTGCTGTTTCGCGATTTGCCGGGAGCGGCGAATGCCGAAAAGCTGGTGATGCTGCAGCAATCTTCAGATGGGGACCTCGCGCCGGTGTCGTATTACTCGATCGAGCAGTTTCGGGAGCAAAAGAGCCTGTTCAGCGGGGTGGCGGCAATGGAGACCGGCGTCCCGTTTAACGTCGACTTGCCGGGCGAGCGGACTGGCAAACCCGAACGGGTGTTCGGGCAACTGGTGTCGCCAGATTATTTTGCCGTGCTCGGCGTGCGAGCGCAGCGTGGAAGAGTGCTCAGCGCGGAACTTGATAAGGCCGGTGACGCGCCCGTTGTGGTGATCACGGACCGTTTCTGGCGGAATCGCCTGAACGGGTCGCCGGACGCGGTGGGGCAGATCCTGCACCTGAACGGGCAGATGGCGACCATCGTGGGAATTACCCCGAAGAATTTTCATGGCGCGTTGTCCATCAATCCGTCGGAGCTGTTCGTTCCGATTACCGTGCCTGCAGCGCTGGCTCCGGAGCTCGCCAACGACGTGCTGCATCAACGCAATGCCAAGGACTTCCTGCCGATGATGTGCCTGGCGCCGGGAGTGACGATTGACGCGGCGGAAGCGGGTCTGGAGGCGATCACGCGGCGGTTGGATGAGCAGGATGCTTCTCTACCGGCGCGTATCGACAAGGGAAGACGCGTCACGTTGCTTCCCGCAGGCACCAGCATACCCATTCCGCGGAAAGTGAAGCCTGCGCTGATCGGATTCCTGCTGACTCTGATGGGCCTGGTGATCACGCTGGCGTGCATGAATCTGGCCAACATGCTGATCGCACGGGGCGCCAATCGGCGAAAGGAACTGGCCATTCGCCTGGCGGTCGGAGCCAGCCGTTTCCGGCTGGTCCGGCAGATGATGAGCGAGGGCATTTTGCTCTCACTGCTGGGCGGAATTGCCGGATTTGCACTCGCATGCGGCCTTGGCGTATTGAGCGCGCAGTTCCGGGCGCCCTTGGCGATACCCGAAGGAGCCGATTTCTACCTGGACTGGCACGCCGGAGTCTTCGCGTTCGCTTTGGCGATTGTGTGCGGCATCGGATTCAGCCTGACGCCGGCGCTGCAAGCGACGAAGGCCGACCTGACTCCGGCACTGAAGGAGGGCTCGGCGCTGCAGTTGCCGGGTTACCGGCGCATCGGTCTGCGCAACTTGCTGATGGTGGCGCAGGTTGCGGCCTCGTTGATGCTGTTGCTGATGACGGGATTCCTGGTGTTGGGAATCAGCAAGGCGAGCAGCATCGACCCCAAATTCGATCCGAACAGCATGGTGCTGCTGTCGCTCGATCCAGTGCGCGACGGCTACCCGCCCGAAAAAGCGCAAGCGCTGTTCGAGAAACTCCCTGAACGGCTGAAAGCCGCAGGGGTGGCGAGCAGTATCGCCATGGCCGGGCACCCGCCTTTTACCAGCGACGTGGAACGGACGCAACTGTCCGCGGAGGTGTCGCCGGGATTAGCACCGGTATTGAAGCCGGCGCTCGAGGAAACCATCGGCGCGGGCTATTTTGCCACGCTCAACGAGCCGATGCTGGCGGGAAGGGAATTCACGGAAGCGGATCAACGAAGCCACGCGGATGGAGCGAAAAGCTTGGCCGCCGTGCTCAACGAGAGCGCCGCACGCGGTTTTTTTGGACCTGGGAATGCGATCGGCAAGCGCGTTCGGGACGACGGACAAGCGTATGAAGTGGTCGGGGTGATTCGCGATTTGAGGGATGTACAGGGATTCAGCCAACCCATCCTGTATTTGCCGCTGACGTCGCGTAATTTTGCGCGGCCGCCGGCCGGGGGCATGACCATTCTGGTGCGGTCGGATGCGCCAGCCCATGGAGGAACGGATACGCAGAGCGTGATTCGTAACGAGATCACTTCGATCGATCCCAATCTCAACATCTTCCAGATGCAAACGCTCGGCAGTTATTTGGACCGCAGCCGGGCGGCGTTGCGGTTCTCCGCGCAGACATACGGCGCCATTGGAGTGTTTGGATTGGTGCTGGCGGCCATCGGGCTTGCCGGGATCACGGCGTACGCGGTTGCGCAAAGGCGCAAAGAGATCGCCATCCGCACGGCGCTGGGCGCAGGCAGGGCTCAAGTGCTGGGGTTGGTGCTGCGTGAAGGTGCGGCTCTGGTGGGCATCGGAACGGTTCTGGGATTCTTGGGCGCGATTGGCCTGGCCAAGATAGTTTCAGCGCTGGCGAGTCTGTTTGCCGACGCGCTGCGCATCGGCACGAACGATCCGCGGTTGCTGGTCGGCGCACCTTTGTTGTTGGCGGCGGTGGCGATGCTGGCGTGCTACGTGCCGGCTCGGAGGTCGACACAGATTGATCCGCTGAAGGCGCTGCGCGAGGAGTAAAGCTCACCGTGCTCTTAGCCGTAGACGCCAACTACCAATCCCGAGTAATTCCCCTTGCATGGTTGGTTGGCTAGCGAGAGCCTGACGCTTTGGCGAGGCCGCTGGCTTTGGACGGTTTCACGACGAAAACGCCCGCGTTTCGATAGTGTCCTAATTTGAGGGACCGTCAATGTTTAGCCGGATGGTGGGCTTGGGCAGAGGCCTTTTCCGGAGCCGCACTCTAGGACGAAAGCTTTCCAGTAGGATAAGGAAGATGGTTGCGAACATATAAACGAAGGCAATGATCTCCAAGACGCGGCCCTGCCTGGCGAGCACAAAAAGGGGTGCCATGAGGGGAGCTAACACAAGAGAGCGGGGTGGTTTCATTTCCAGTCTTGCCTTGCAATGAGGGCAGACGAGGTGCCTCCAGGCATCCAAGTCAATGAAAAATGGGGCGGCGACATCGTGATTGCAAGCGGGGCACGTTGCCATCGACCAAACTCCCTCCCAGTCTTATGCTTACCGTGCCGTGGTTGTTACACCGCGTCAATGGAACTAAAGGTTAGATCAGTCGTTTTCGTAACCACGCGGAATGAAATAACAAATTAGGACACTACCCGCGTTTTCGGCAACTTGCGCAGGGGCGCCGGGCTAACATAAACTGACTGCCGGGTAGTAAGCATTGGAGTTACTTGTCGCGGTGGCTTGCAGTTCCCGCCTTTTCGATTGGCTGCCGGACAGGGTAAAAGCGAGCGCGTCCGTTAGCCGCTCATGGCTTCTCGCACCGAAGCACCGGGCGAGTTGACCTTCCCAGGGGGACAACGAGTGCCGACTCCGTTAGAAAACTGGGTCAATGAAGCAGCAAAACTGGCCAAGCCCGACCGCGTGGTGTATTGCGATGGGTCCGAAGCGGAAAACCAACGAATTATCGCGGAAATGCTGGCGGCCGGGGATTCCCTGCCGTTGAACGAGAAAACCTACCCGAATTGCTACCTGCACCGCAGTAGTCCCAATGATGTAGCGCGAACCGAGCACCTGACCTTCATCTGCGCGCCCAATAAGGATGATGCCGGCCCGACGAATAACTGGATGGATCCAGCGGCGGCCAAGCACAAAGTGGGTGCGCTGCTGGATGGAGCCATGCGCGGCCGGACCATGTATGTGGTGCCGTACATATTGGGGCCGGCGGACTCGCCGCTGAGCAAAATCGGAGTGGAAGCCACGGACAGCCCGTACGTTGTGGCGAGCATGCGGATCATGTCGCGCATGGGTAGAGCGGCAATGGACCGGCTGGGGGCCTCGAGCGATTTTGTGCCGGGATTGCACTCGCTGGGCGATTTGGATCCTATGCGGCGGTACATCGTGCATTTTCCGCAGGAAAAATTGATTTGGAGCGTGGGATCGGGATACGGCGGCAACGCTTTGCTGGGCAAGAAGTGTTTTGCTCTGCGCATTGCCAGCGTGATGGCGCGCGAGCAGGGCTGGATGGCCGAGCACATGCTCATCCTGGGCCTCGAATCGCCGGGCGGCAAAGTGACCTACATGGGCGCGGCGTTCCCCAGCGCTTGCGGCAAGACCAATCTGGCGATGATGGTTTCCGCGCTGCAAAGCCAGGGATACAAAGTGTGGACCGTTGGCGACGACATCGGGTGGATGAAGATTGGCGCGGACGGTTATCTGCACGCGATTAATCCGGAAGCGGGATTTTTCGGCGTGGCGCCGGGCACCGGGATGAAGACCAATCCCAACGTGATGGGCGCGCTGACCAAGAACACGCTGTTCACGAATACTGCGATGACGGCGGAACGCGAGCCGTGGTGGGAAGGCATCGGCAGCGAGCCGCCCGCCGGACTGATTAATTGGAAAGGCGAGAAGTGGGATTCCTCGCGGGGCACGGCCGCGCACCCGAATGCGCGGTACACGGTTCCGGCGAATCAATCGCCGAGCATTTCGCCGAAGTGGGAAGCTCCGGAAGGCGTGCCGATTTCGGCGTTTATTTTTGGCGGGCGGCGGGCGCGGGTGGCGCCGCTGGTGTACGAATCGTTCGACTGGCAGCATCGCGTGTTTGTGGGCGCGACCATGGCCAGCGAGACCACCGCGGCGGCTACCGGAGACGTCGGCGTGACGCGACGCGATCCCATGGCCATGCTGCCGTTTTGCGGCTACAACATGGCGGACTATTTTCAGCACTGGCTGGAGATGGGCAAGAAGATCCCGAAGCCGCCGAAAATTTTTCATGTAAATTGGTTCCGGAAGGGCGCGGACGGAAAATTTCTCTGGCCCGGTTTCGGCGAAAACGTTCGCGTGCTGAAGTGGATTCTCGATCGCGTGAAAGGCCACGGGCAGGCCGACGAGACTGCTATCGGCTATGTGCCGGCGGCCGGCGGGCTAACCCTGGATGGGCTGAAGCTCTCGCCTGAGGCACTAAAGGAATTGTTACAAGTGAATGGCGCGGACTGGGAAACCGAAATGGAAGACACCAAGCAGTTTTTCGACAAATTCGGCAGCCGCTTGCCGGCTCCCCTGCGCGAAGAACATCAGAAACTCGCGCGACGTTTCCAGCGAACCGTCGCCGTCTAATCGCGCTACCGCTCAAAAACCTCTCTTGCGTTTATTTTGCGCGCCGTGTGGTCATCGGCGGAGCATCTTCATCTTCGATAGGCAGGTGCTGGCGCTCCGAGTGAAAATCGGGGCGGCTTTGCAGCAGGCGGACGCAGCGGTTCCAGCGCAGGATGCTGTCGTCGTTTCCGGCAGGGCGGAGTTTTTCGGCTGCGGCAAAGCAATTTAGCGCTTCTTCCAGCAGTGGCAGCAAAATGTGGGCCGAGCAGCCGTTGCGCAGTTGCGCCTTGGCGCGGCGCTCGTGCAGCAGGCCGGTGTAGTAGTTGCGCTCGTAGGCATCGCGCAAGCTGGCGAATAACTGGGTCGCTTCCGCGTAACGATCGCTTGCTGTTCCCGCGAATTGATCGGTAAGCGTGAGGCCGAGCATGCGCCGAGCGAACTGATGCTCCGCATCAACCGCAAGAATGTCGCGGCAAATCGACTCGGCTTCTTCAGGCTCGTTCAGGTAGCGATACAGCTCGACTTTGGCAAGAGCTTCGGCAATGCCAGCCTTCGAAATGGACTTGAGCTGTGGTTGCATGAGCCCTCCTTGCCGGACGAGACCGCCACTGATGCGGCGGCGCGCGACTTCGTCACGTTATCTGATGAAGTTAGTTCGTCACGCTACTTCATCACCCTACTTCGCGCCAAAAATCTTGCGCACCATCATCGTAAACGGATCGTAGAACTGATCCACAACGCGTTCCTTCAGCGGGATGATGGCGTTATCCGTGATGTGAATCTCTTCCGGGCAAACTTCCGTGCAGCATTTCGTGATGTTGCACAACCCGATGCCCAGCTCATCCTTCAGCAAAGCTGTGCGATTCACGCCATCCAAAGGATGCATTTCCAGTCCGGCGGTACGCACAAAAAAGCGCGGCCCGCCAAACGCTTCCTTCTTGTGATGATCGCGCAAGACGTGGCAAACGTTCTGGCACAGAAAGCACTCGATGCATTTGCGGAATTCCTGCACGCGGTCGATATCCGACTGATACATCTTCCATTCCACGCCTGCTTTCGGCTGGAACGGCGGAATCTTGCGGTTCACCTGATAGTTCCAGGAAACGTCGGTAACCAAATCCTTGATGATCGGGAAAGCTCGCATCGGCACGACGGTAACCGGCTGGTCCTTCGGCAAATCATCCATACGCGTTTTGCAGGTGAGCCGCGGGCGACCGTTCACTTCGGCTGAGCACGAGCCGCATTTGCCGGCTTTGCAATTCCAGCGCACCGCGAGATCCGGCGCCATGTGACCCTGAATATAGTGCAGCGCATCGAGCACGACCATGCCTGGCGCGACCGGTACTTGATAGTCCACCGTTTGCCCGCCGTTCTCGTCGCCCCGGAAGACTCGCAGAGTCATTTCGGCCATGATTGATTTCCGCTCCCTGGCAGCCGCATTTCGGCTGCTACTCCTGCGCTACGATTTCCTGCAAGTCCGCCGGCATAGGCGATGTCGGCGATTCCCGCCGCGTCATCGTACCGCCATCCTGCACGATGATGTTGTTCTTCTTGCCCCAGGTTTCGTCCAGATTCGGGTAGTCGATACGGCTGTGCGCGCCGCGGCTTTCTCTGCGCGCCAGCGCCGCTCGCGCCACCGCTTCGGAAATAAGCAGCATGGATTTCAGCTCGCGCGAAAGATGCCAGCCCGGATTGAACATCCGCGTTCCTTCAACGCCACATTTCGCCGCTCGATCGCTGAGTTTCTCCAGTTCGCCCAGTGCTTTCATCAAATCCTGCTCGGTGCGGTAAATGCCCACGAGATCCTGCATCACTACTTGCAGGTCGCGATGCACCGCGTAGGGGCTTTCGCCTCCGGTATTCGCGAACGGCGCGAGCAGTTCTTTCTCCGATTCCTCGATCTGTGCGGAGTTTATCGCCGCATACGAGACCTTGCTCGCATGCGCTGCCGCAGCCAATCCCGCTCGCCGTCCAAATACCAGCAAGTCTGAAAGCGAATTGCCGCCCAGCCGGTTCGCGCCGTGCAAACCAGCCGCCGCTTCGCCCGCCGCAAAGAGTCCCGGCACGGACGATTGCGCCGTCTCTGCTTCCACGCGAATTCCGCCCATCATGTAATGGCACGTCGGGCCCACTTCCATCGGGCCTTTGGTGATGTCCACATCCGCCAGTTCTTTGAACTGGTGATACATGCTCGGCAGCTTTTTCTTAACGTAGTCCGCCGGCTGGTGCGAAATGTCCAAATAGGCGCCGCCGTGCTCGGTGCCGCGCCCTTCTTTCACCTCGGTATAAATCGAGCGCGCCACAACATCGCGCGTCGAAAGCTCCATGCGCTTCGGATCGTACTTCTCCATGAAGCGTTCGCCATTTTTGTTGCGAAGAATTCCGCCTTCGCCGCGCACTGCTTCGGTAACCAGCAATCCTTGCACGCCCGGCGGCCACACCATGCCGGTCGGATGAAACTGCACGAACTCCATGTCCATCAACTCGGCGCCAGCCTCATATGCCAGCGCCATACCGTCCGCCGTGTATTCCCAGGAATTTGAAGTGACGCGCCAGGCTTTGCCGATTCCGCCAGTCGCGATCACCACGGCCTTGGCCTTGAACACGATGAATCGTCCGCTCTCGCGCCAATAGGCAAACGCTCCCGTGATCCGCTTGCCGTCGGTCAGCAGCCGCGTTACCGTGCACTCCATGAACACGTCGAAGCCTTGCTGCACGCCGCGATCCTGCAATGTGCGGATCATCTCCAGCCCGGTGCGATCGCCAACGTGGCACAACCGCTTGAACGTATGTCCGCCAAACGCTCGCTGCAAAATGTCGCCGGTCTCCGTCCGGTCAAACAGGGCGCCCCACTGCTCCAGTTCGCGCACGCGGTCCGGTGCTTCCTGCGCGTGCAGTTGTGCCATGCGCCAGTTGTTCAGCAGCTTGCCGCCGCGCATGGTGTCGCGGAAATGGGTCTTCCAGCTATCGGCAGCATCCACATTGGCCATGGCCGCGGCGATCCCACCTTCAGCCATCACCGTGTGCGCTTTGCCGAGCAGCGATTTGCAAACCACGCCGACCGAGGCGGCCTGCGCCAGCGCCTCGATAGCCGCGCGCAGACCCGCGCCTCCCGCGCCGATGATTAGTACATCGTGCTCCCGCGTTTCGTAATTTGTGCTCACAGAATCCTCAGGTCGCGAATTACGCCGCTAGCCACCAATCGAATGTACAAATCCGCCAAGCCCACCGTAATCAAGCTGGCCCATGCGAACAGCATGTGCCGCTCGTTCAAGCGCGTAAGTCCGCTCCAAATCCCAAATCGCGGTTTACCGAACGTTGCGCACGAAAAGCAGTCCAATTTTCCACCGGCCAGATGCCGCAGCGAATGGCACGAGAGCGTGTAAATCGAAAGCAACGTGACGTTCAGCAGCAAGACCAGCGTGCCAAGTCCAATGCCGAAGTGGCCATCCCAGCGAAAGGCCAGCACTACGTCGTGCCACAAAAAAACCAGAAACAGGATGGCCAAATACAGAAAGTAGCGGTGTAGGTTTTGTAGAATGAACGGAAATTTCGTTTCGCCGCTGTATCGCCGGCTGGCAGGCTCTCCCACAGCGCAGGCGGGTGGATCGAGAAAAAACGCGCGGTAGTAAGCCTTTCGGTAGTAATAGCAGGTCGCCCGGAATCCCAGCGGGCCCGCCAAAATCAACA
>Ga0137403_10002197_pt1 | contig 23979 bp, 23 predicted proteins | sample CZOMad2_1_16fung_FD_122057 | JGI IMG/M metagenome (GOLD analysis project Ga0137403, IMG submission 122057) | Vadose zone soil fungal communities from Angelo Coast Range Reserve, California, USA - CZOMad2_1_16fungal (Hybrid Assembly) | ecosystem: Environmental > Terrestrial > Soil > Vadose zone...
ATCGCAGCGAGCCGCGCTGGGCGGAGGGGCTCCACATCCTGGAGGCGGTCATCCGTTCCCCCTGGGCGCTCGCCACCCTCCTCGAAGCGGCCGGTCCGGGCGCCGAGGAGCAGGTGGGGAAGATCCGGGCGCGGCGGCAGAGAGAGTAGCCCCCCGCAGGGGCGACGGCGGATCTCGGTTTCTAACTCGTCGCCGCCGCCCCCACCCCTGCTGGGGCTTGAACCTGTGTTACGGGAAGCAGAGCGAAGGAACCTGGGCGGGGGAGTGCGTCAAACCTCGGATATGAAAAGACTTCGCGCCGCCCTTCCCCCAGGTCCTTCGCTCCGCTCAGGATGACCATGGAAGCGTAGAGGACGTAGGGGCGGTAGGAGGCAGCTTCAAGTGCGAGGGCTCAGATCGCCAACGCCTCTTCCTGATGTCGCTTCTCCAAAAAGACTTTGACGAGATCCTGACGTTCGGCGCGCGGGGCTTGAAGTCAACCGACTTTTCGCCTAACGTGAATCTAACTCATCTACCGTGTGTAGAAGGAGTAACGATGCCGTCCTCTCACCCGGGCGGCATTTGCTTTGGCGGCGGACACCAGGTAAGGTTGGGTCATGATCGGCGAAAGAGAAACCATCCATGCCGTAGCTTTCCAGAATGGGGATCATTGGGTTGCCCAATGCCTGGACTATGACATCGCCACGCAAGCAGAGAGTCTGAACGATCTCGTCTATGAGGTGGAGAGGATCATCGTCGCTCACCTCTTGCTCGCGAAGAACGATGAAGATCCGTTTGCCGACATCCCGAAGGCACCCCAGAAGTTCTGGGAGATGTACCAGCATGCGAGCACGCGGCTAACCCCCGTGCAGCCCGCCGATCTCCCCATCCCGCCTGATCAGCGCCCCAGCCTCGAGCTCCGCGCCGCCTGAGCCTTCGCTCAAGAATCCGTGGCCGAGAGGCCAAAATCTTCGAGCGGAATCCTCAGGCGGCGGCACAAACTGGCGGTCACGAACGGATCCAACTGGTCTTCCGGTTCGAGGCGACCCGGGAGATGGACTCTCTTTCCGTCCGGACCCTCCAGATAGGGCATCCGGACCTCCTGGCGGGTTGGATCGACGGCAGGAAAGTACTTGTAGCGGTAGCCATAGACGGACTCCACCCTTTTGAGAAAAGCCTCCAGGGTGAGGCTCCACGGATGCTCGGCGACGATCTCAAGGAGCTGGCCCTTCTCCTCCTGGGTCACACCGCTCCGCACGACCTGCAAGGGGGTCTTTCTCGGCCGCTTTGACGACATATTTGCAGCCTACCACGTCCTGTTTACGTCCTCCCACCATGGGGCGAGTAGCAGGCTGCTACACTCCCCACCCATGCTCCAGGTCGCCCGCCAGATCTTCCACTTCAGCTCGCTTCTGGGCACCCTGACCTCGCGCGACCTGAAGGCCCGCTACCGGGGGTCGGTCCTGGGGTTCCTCTGGTCGCTCGCCAACCCGCTGCTGCTCCTCGCCGTCTACACCTTCGTCTTCAGCGTCATCTTCCAGCCGCGGACGGCGGGGGCCAACCCCTATGCGCTCTTCATGGTTTGCGGCCTGTTCCCCTGGATCTGGCTCTCGACCTCGCTCCTCGAAGGGACCATGTCGCTCATCGCCAACGCGGGGCTGCTGCGCAAGGCGGTCTTCCCGGCCGAGCTGCTGCCCATGGTGTCGGTGCTGTCGAACCTCGTCCACCTGCTGCTCGCCATTCCCATCGTCGCCGTGGCGCTCCTGACCGGCCGCATCCTGAACTACCCGGTGGGCGGCCTCGCCAGCCTCCTCCTGCCGGCGGTGATCCTCCTGGAGCTCCCCATGGTGGCCGGGCTCACCCTCGGGCTCGCGGCGTTGAACGTCCACTTCAAGGACGTCCGCGACCTGCTGGCGAACTTCCTCACCCTGCTCTTCTTCCTCACCCCGGTGATCTACCCCATCGACACCCTGCGGACCTACCCGCCCCTCTACTGGCTGGTGCGCCTGAACCCGTTCACCCCCTTCACCCTCGCCTACCAGACGACCCTCTTCAAGGGCGAGTACCCCTCGCCCTATCTCTGGGCGCAGATGGCGATCGTCAGCTTGGTCGCCTGGCTCGGCGGCTCGTGGCTCTTCGACCGCCTGCGCGAGACCCTGGTGGAGGCGGCATGAGCGAACCGAATCCCGCCATCCGGCCAGCCATCCAGGTCACCGGGCTGGTCAAGCTCTACCGGCGGACGGCGCCGGGCGACCAGCTGCGGACGCTCAAAAGCGCCTTGGTCGAGCGGAGCCTCACCAAGAACCTGAAGCGCGAGGAGGCGATCGTCGCGCTCGATGGCGTCGACTTCACGGTCGCCCCGGGAGAAGCCTTCGGGGTGGTGGGCGGCAACGGCTCCGGCAAGTCGACGCTTCTCAAGCTGGTCGCGGGGATGCTCAAGCCCTCGGCCGGCCGGATCGAGGTGGCCGGCCGGGTGGCGGCGATGATCGAGCTGGGGGCCGGCTTCCATCCCGAGATCTCGGGCCGGGAGAACGTCTTCATCAACGGCGCGGTCCTCGGGCTCTCGCGGCGCGAGATTCAGCGCCGCTACGACGACATCGTCCAATTCTCCGGGCTCGCCGACTTCATGGAGGAGCCGGTCAAGAACTACTCCTCCGGCATGTACGTCCGCCTGGGGTTCGCGGTCGCCGTCCACACCGATCCCGACGTGCTGCTGGTCGACGAGGTGCTGGCGGTGGGCGACGAGGCCTTCGCCCATCGCTGCCTGCGCCGCATCGAGGAGTTCCTGGCCACCGGCAGGACCCTCCTCTTCGTCAGCCACTCGCTCGATCTCGTGGAGGGGCTCTGCGACCGGGTGCTCTGGCTGGAGGGCGGCCGCCAGCGCCTCGTCGGCGAGCCGCGGCGGGTGATCGACGCCTACCGCCAGGAGGTCGCCGAGTTGGAGGGGGAGGCCCACCGGGCGGCCAAGGAGCGGCGCGAGGAGCGGGCGGAACGGCGGCAGGCGCAGGAGGGCACCACGCCCGAGGCGACCGACGCCACCCTGCGCTGGGGGTCGGGGGAGGCGGAGATCGCCGAGCTGCGCCTCCTGGGACCGGACGGCGCCGAGCGCTACCACCTGAATTCGGGGGAGGACGCGGTCTTCGAGCTCAAGGTCCGGGCGGCGCAGCCGCTCGCCGACTTCGTCTTCGGCATCGCCCTCTCCACCCCGCGCGGCCACGAGGTGTGGGGCACCAACACCGACCTCGAAGGCTACGTCCCCACCCGCTTCGAGGGGGAGGCGACGGTGCGGATCACCTGTCCCGCCCTCCGCCTCGCCCCTGGCGAGTACAAGGTGGACGTCGCCGTCCACTCCCGGGAGGGCGCCCCGTACGACTACCGCAAGCAGGCGCTGACCTTCACCGTCACGGCGCGCACCGGGGGCGTCGGGGTCTACTTCCCGGACCACCGCTGGGAGTTCGGGGGCGGCATCGAGTGGGGCTCGACCGGCTAGCCCGGCGCCTGGTCGAGCGCCTGGTCGAATTGGCCCTGGCCGCCATCGATCCCGAACGGCGGGTGGCCGAGGCGCTCTCCCAGCGCGAGGGACGGGGACCGGGCGGAGTCCCCTTCGGCGCCGCCCTCGCCCTGGGCAAGGGGGCGGCCGCCCTGGCGCGCGGAGCCGAGCCCTTTCTTCCCCCCTCCTGCCGGCGCCTGCTCTTGAGACCCCACACCAGCCCCGCCCTGGGCCTTCCGGGCTGGGAGGAGCATTCCGGGGGCCACCCGGTCCCCGACGCGGCGAGCGTCGCCGCTGGCGAGCGGCTGTTCGCCTGGCTCTCCGGGCTGGCTCCGGATCAACCGCTCCTCGCCCTGGTCTCGGGCGGCGCCTCGGCCGCGATCGAGCTGCCGGCCGCCGGCCTCACCCTCTACGACCTCGCCGCCACCCAGTCCGCCCTGCTCCGGGGTGGGGTGGCGATCGACGGGGTGAACGCGGTGCGCAAGCACCTGTCCCGGCTCAAAGGGGGTGGCGGCCTCCGCGTCGGCGATGTCGGCGGCATCGGGCGGGCGCCGATCCTCGCCCTCCTCCTCTCGGACGTGCCGGGAGACGACCCAGCGGTCCTCGCCTCCGGCCCCTTTGCCGCCGACCCCTCGACGTTCGAAACCGCGCTCGCCGCGCTGACCCATCTCCGTTCCGAGATCCCGGCGGCTGTCCTCGCCCACCTCGCCGCCGGCGCCCGGGGGGAGGTCCCGGAGACGGTGAAGCCGGGCGATCCCGCCCTCGGCCGGGTCGAGACGGTGCTCCTCGCCGGGGTGCGGACCGCCGCGCAGGCGGTGGCCGCGGCGCTCTCCCGGCTCGGCTTTGCGGTCGAGACCGGGGACCTCGCCGGAGAGGCGGCCCCGGCCGGCCGCGACCTGGTGGCGCGCGGCCGGGCGCTCCCGGGAGAGACGGTCGCCCGGGTGCTCGGCGGGGAGACCACGGTCACCCTCGGGCCGGGCTCTGGGATCGGCGGCCGCAACCAGGAGCTGGCCCTCGCCGCGGCGGAGGTTCTGGCCGGAAGCCCGGACGAGGCGGTGCTCGCCTTGGCGAGCGACGGCGAGGACGGCCCGACGCGCGCCGCCGGGGCGGTGGTCGACGGCGAGAGCTGGAAGGCGATCCGGAAAGCCGGGGTCGACCCGGCGCTCGCCCTCCGGCGCCACGACTCGCACACCGCCCTCGCCGCGCTTCCCGGAGCTCTCCTCACGACCGGCCCCACGGGGACCAACACGGCCGATGTTGTGGTCTACTTACGCTTTCGGGGAGAACCAGCGGCCGAATGGGATAGCATGCCCCCTTGAACGTCGAGGAGGATTCCCGATGACCGAGCCGCCCGCTCAGGGCTTGAACGTCAAGATCAGCGACGAAGAGCTCAAGGGCCGCTACTCCAATCTGCTCCGCATCACCCATACGCGCGAGGAGTTCATCCTCGACTTCATCAATCTGGTGCCCCCCCAGGGCATCGTGACCTCGCGGCTGGTCACCAGCCCCGGGCACCTTAAGCGCATCATCCGGGCGCTCTCGGCGAACCTGGAGCGCTACGAAGAGACCTACGGCCCCATCCAGGAGGCGCCCGAGCCGGTAGGCGGAGAGGGCAGCGTGCACTGAGCCGGGAACCCCGACCTCCCATGTCCCGCCGGCACTCTGGGTACCTGCTGAAGACCTCCGCCCTGCCCCTCCTCGGGCTGGCCGGGCTGGCCGGGCTGGCCGGGTTCTGGCTGGCGGCGTGTCACTCGATCCTCCACTCGAAGGAGCCGGTCGCCGTCCAGAGCCTGACCGACGGCCCCACCCGCTGGATCATGCTCCCCGAGGAGGAGAAGCAGGCCCGGCGCCTGCGCACCAACCGGGAGGCGATCACCTTCATCGAGGACTTCTGGCGGCGGCGCGATCCCGATCCCCAGAAGCCGGGCAACCCCTTCGTGCAGACCTTCAACGAGCGGGTGGAGGCGGCCGACCGGCTCTATGGAGAGGGAGTGGAGCGCGGCAGCATGACCGATCGCGGGCGGGCCCTGGTCCTCTTAGGCCCCCCGCCGCGGCTCTCCTACAGCCAGAGGCCGGTGCCGGCCTGGGAGCCGGGGCGTTCGGGCGGCCATCCGCAGATCGAGAGTCGGAAGATCGCGTTCGAGACCTGGAGCTATACCGAGGCCGACCTGCCGCCCCGGCTCGTCGAGTTGCTCAAGAGCGAGGGACGGCCGGAGAAGGCGGAGAAGCCGGAGATCATCCTGGTCTTTGCCGTGGAGACGAGTCACACCACCCTGATGGAAGGCGCCAAGCTCCTGGACCTCGCCGCCCGCGCCACGGTGCGCGAGTAGCGCTCCGCGATAGGATGCGAGGCCGATGGACCGAAGGAGGAACCATGCGCTCTCCCCACATCTCCCTGGCGGCGCTGCTCGCCATCTCCCTGGCACCGCTGCCCGCTACCGCGGAAACCAAACCGGCCGCCAGGCCGGCCGGCGGGAAGGCCGCCGCTGCCCGGGAGCTCGCGGTCGTGCCTGACATCGAGCGGCGCCTGGCGCAATACGCGCCCACCCGGCTGGGCGCCGACCTCGCCGGCCTCTCCGCGGCCGACCGGAAGGCGCTCGGGCTCCTCGTCCAGGCGTCGAGCCGGCTGAACGACGTCTTCCTGCGCCAGACCTCGGTCCGGAACCCCGAGCTCGCGAAGGAGCTGGCCGCTCTCCGCGGTCCGGGGGCCGACGCGGCCCGCGCCTACTTCGAGCTCAACGCCGGCCTCTGGGACCGGCTGGACGGGATGAAGCCCTTCGTCGGCCATCACCCCAACCCGGAGGGGGCCGGCTACTACCCCGAGGATCTGACCCGGCAGGAATTCGAGGCCTGGCTTACAGCCCATCCGGCGGACAAGGAGCGCTTCACCTCCACGGTCACGGTGATCCGCCGCCGCCCCGGCCACCCCAAGGAGCTAATGGCCGTCCCCTATCCGGAGGAGTACCGCGCCTGGCTCGAACCGGCGGCAAAGGAGCTGCGCGCCGCGGCCGCGGCAACCGACAATGCGACCCTGAAGCGCTTCCTCGCCCTCCGCGCCGACGCCTTCCTGTCGAACGACTACTACGCGAGCGACCTCGCCTGGATGGACCTCGACGCCCCGGTCGAGGTGACGATCGGCCCCTACGAGACCTACAGCGACGGCCTCTTCGGCTACAAGGCCGCCTTCGAGGCCTACGTCACGCTCGCCCTGCCCCAGGAATCGGCGGCGCTCGCCCGCTACAAGGAGCGGCTCCCCTTCCTGGAGAAGAACCTCCCCCTCCCCGACGCGGACAAGAACCTGAACCGCGGCACCGAGAGCCCCATCCGGGTGGTCGACGTGGTCTACGCGGCGGGGGAGGCGACGGCCGGAGTGCCGGCGGTCGCCTACAACCTGCCCAACGACGAGCGGGTGCGCGAGGCCAAGGGCTCGAAGAAGATCCTGCTCAAGAACCTGATGCGCGCCAAGTACGACCAGATCCTGGTGCCCATCTCCCAGCAGGTCCTCGATGCCTCCCAGGTCCCCGCGGTCTCCTTCGACGCCTATTTCGACGAGGTGCTCCATCACGAGCTGTCGCACGGCCTGGGACCGGGGACGATCACCGTCGACGGCAAGAAGACCGAGGTGCGGCTGGAGCTCAAGGACCTCTTCTCGACCATCGAGGAGGCCAAGGCCGACGTGATGGGGATCTACAACATCCTGGCCCTGATCGAGCGCGGCGACATGCCGGCCGATCTGCGCCGCGCGCTCGAACCGACCTACGTGGCCGGCCTCTTCCGCTCGGCCCGTTTCGGCACCGAGGAGGCCCACGGGCAGGGAGTGGTGTCGCAGTTCAACTACCTGCTCGAAAAGGGCGCCCTGACCGTCGACGCCTCGGCCCACTTCCGCGCCGACTCCGAGAAGTTCCCCGGCGCCATCCGCGACCTCCTGCACGATCTCCTGATGCTCCAGGCGCGGGGGGACTACGCGGGGACCAAGCGATTCCTCGACAAGTACGGCCACGCTGGGGACGCGCTCAAGACCGCGCTCGGTCGCCTGCAGGCGGTGCCGGTCGACATCCGGCCGATCTACCCGTTGAGCCCGGAGGGCGCGGGGAAGTAGGAAGTTGCGGCCTTCATGTCGCATCCTCGCCCCGGCGGTCGGCGTGCCGATCGGCGGGGTCATCCTCTGGTTTCTTGCCTCCCGGAAGGTGAGGAGCTTCTTCCGGTCCCCCTCCTCTGGGCTGAGACACGTCATTCCCATTTTTGACGTCGCAAGTTAGTTTTGCTAACATCTCCCCCAGAGGAGATGGCCATGCCTATCCACGAAGAGGAGCTGGGACGACGCCTGCGCCAGGCGCGGGAAGCGACCGGTCTGACTCAGGAGGAGGTCGCCGGCCAGATGGGGCTGGCGCGACCTTCTGTCGTTCAGCTCGAACAGGGGAAGCGGACGGTCTCGGGCCTGGAGCTCGATCGGCTCGCCCATCTCTACGGGCGTGACCTGCGGGACTTCCTGGCGGACGAGTTTCGAGCCGAGGACTCCCTGGTCGCCCTCTTCCGGGCCGAACCGACCGTCTTGCGGGACGAGATCCTCGGCGCCGTCCGCGGCTGCCTGGCCCTGGCCCGCGAGCTGGCCAATCTGGAGGGCCTGCTGGGGTTGGACCGCTCCCAGATCGGAGCGCCGCTCTACTCGGCGGCACCGCCGCGGACCAAGGGACAGGCCATCGAGCAGGGAAACCGGGTGGCCGGCGAGGAGCGGCGGCGGCTCGGGCTCGGCTTCCGCCCCCTGGGGGATGTTTCGGAGCTGTTGGAGGGAGAGGGGGTGCGGACCGCCATGGTCGATCTGCCGGAGGAGGTCTCCGGCCTGACCTTGATGGAGCCCCAGCTCAGCCTCTTCGTGATCGCCAACCGCCAGCACCATTTCCTGCGGCGCCGGTTCTCCTGGGTCCACGAGTACGCGCATGTTCTCTTCGACCGCAGCCAGAAGGGGACCTTGAGCCGCGCCGGAAACCAGGAGGATCTCCAGGAAGTCCGTGCCAATGCCTTCGCCGCCACCTTCCTGCTGCCGGAGGAGGGGGTCCGGGCTTTTCTCGCCGAGCTCGGCAAGGGCCAACCGCGCCGAGAGAGGCTGGAGGTCTTCGACGGCCAGCGAGCGGTTCTCGCCGAGAGCCGGGCGGAGCCCAGCTCACAGACCCTCCAGCTCTATGACGTCGTCCTCCTGGCCCACCATTTCCAGGTCAGCCGGCCGGCGGCCCTCTACCGTCTGCGCAATCTGCACCTGCTCTCCCAGCCCGACCTCGAAGCTTTGCTGGCGGAAGATCGGGCAGGCCGGGGGCGCTCGCTGGCGCAGCTCCTGCGCCTGCCGGAAGCGGAGTCTGCAGTGGCGCGCGAAGCGTTTCGGTCCCGCCTCCTGAGCCTCGCTCTGGAGGCCTATCGAAGAGAGAAGATCACCCGCAGGAAGCTCCGAGAGGTGGCGGACCTCGCCGGATTCTCGGATCTGGACGTCGATTCGCTCTTCGCCAGCACCGACCCGGACGAAGACGCCGTCGACGTCCTGCTGCCGGGGGATGAGGATTGACGCCGGGTGCCACAGCGCGGCCCGTGGTGACCGACACCTGCATCCTGATCAATTTCTCCATCCTCGATCGGCTGGACCTGCTTGGCGCCTTGACCGGTTTCGAGTTCCTCCTGCCGGAAGGCGTGGTCGCCGAGATCCTTCGACCGGAGCACCAACGCCGGCTTCGGCACGGCCTGGAGCGGGGCTTCTTCCGCACGATCGAATTCATCGGGCCCGAGGCCTTTTCGATCTTCGCCGATCTGCGCCGGGTCATGGGACAGGGAGAGGCCGTGTGCCTGGCCATGGCCGCCGCACACGGCTGGCTGGTGGCCTCCGATGAAAAAAGAGTCTTCCTGCGCGAAGCGCGCCACCGCCTCGGCCCCGGACGGATCCTCAACACTCCGGCTCTATTCGTACTGGCGATCCGCGGAGGGTTAATCACCGTGGACGAAGCCGACGAGGCAAAGCGTCAGCTCGAGGAACACTGCTTCCGGATGCGATTCGGCTCATTCCGGGAGGTTTTGGGCGTCCAGCCAGAGGGCTGAAATTCAGCCGCCTTGCTGTTAAGAAGCTACACAACCACCGAGGGGGCCGACGCCGAACACCGGCCAGAAGCCGTTCAAGATCAGGCCGGTGCTCACGCTGGCGCCCGCAATGGGAACGGCCTGGGCCCTTGCCACACTTCGAGATGCTTCTGCTCCAAGCGCAGCTCCCAAGAAACCAAGACCAATCCGCATAGCGTTGAGCTCTGGCATCCCTGCCTCCTGCAAGGCCTAGTTCCGGGCCGCCCAGGGTGTCGGTCTGTCGGCCCTGGCTGGTTAGACGCAGGTTAATTTGAGTTGGGCTGCCGGAATGCGGGCATAGCGACGTTCGGATCGAAGGCCGGAATGTGCCACGTGCGTGGGCTGACCTCTGTGCTGACGAGTCGCTCAGAGAGAAATGGCGAGAGATCTATGATGTCACCCTCATTGATAGCCGCACAGGCTTGAGTGATGCGGGTGGGGTATGCACCATTCAGCTCCCGGACATCGTGATTGGAATGTTCACAGCGAACTATCAAAGCCTATACGGTGTGCGAGACATCATGAGGTTCGCACAGACGGCGCGAAATAATCTCGCTTACGATCGCATGCACTTAGCAGTCGTGCCCTTGCCAGCGAGGTTCGGGTCGAGGACCGAGTTCCGTGAATCTCAAGAGTGGCTCGGCCGATTTGCCGAAGTACTCGGCGAATTTTATGAGGACTGGCTTCCAACTTGGCTAGATCCCCGCCGCATCGTGGAGGTTCTGAAGGTCCCCCAAATCGATTTCTTTGGTTTCGGTGAGAAACTGGCCGTAATAGAGCATGGCACAAGCGATCCTGATGGGATGGGTTTCGTATACGACAGAGTAGCCAGTTTGCTCTTCAACAACCTCCAAGATGCCGAGACTGTGTTGAAGATTGAGCCACCATCGTCCGAGCAGCCGATCGAGTTACGCCAAACAAGGAGTTCCGCGGACTACGAGTACGACGTGTACGTCAGCTATGCCCCTCAGCCCGTACTGAACGAATGGCTGCGGGACTTTGTCGAGCAGTTGGGCGAGTGGGTCAGCGTTGAGACGGGTTATAAACCGAGGATCTTCCTCGACTACAGCGCGGTGGTGCGTACGCGAATGGGGAACTTTCCAAGACAGGGAACAGGCCTCCCATAGCAAATCCCCATTGATACTTCCCATCCTTATCCGAGGGTACGAGATGATGCCCTCTTGGGCCAAGAGCCGGTTATATTTTGATATGAGAGATGTTCTTCTCCGTGTCTCCAAGAGGCAGTCTATGAAGATGGCCGGGCGGATCCAGCAATTGGCGGAGGCAGTAGCCAAATTAATCCTGGAGGTACCACCCTTCGACCCGAAGTGGACAGTGTCGCGGGGACCTCATCAGGAGGAGCTTGGCGCCAACTCTGGACTGCCGGAGGTTCCTTACAAGTTGACAGATGGAAAGGGCGACAAGTAGGGAGACGTTCGAGGAATGCGCCCAACCCCTGCATCCAGCTGACGCCGCTACGTGCCGCAGCTGATGCCGAGTGTTGGCCGCTGTGGCTCATTGGTGAAGAGAGAACTCGGGAATCGACGCGCCATAGGCTCAGTGGGAGGCTTGAATGCAGTCAGTAGAGCCTAAATCCACGCAGCTGAGCCGCGCCCGTTCGTCGCCTGCGACATCACGGAGGGACGGCTTGAGCGGAGGAGCGGCAAAACCGCCCTCACCTTCTTCATCGCCGACGTTCACCCCCTCCCCACGGGCGAGGTCGAGGTCGAGGTCGAAGGGGGGAGCCAGCCGTACACTCCTCCCGCCTGCGCTACCGGGTGGTCCGCCAGAGAGCGGGCTGGAAGGTCGCCGACGTGTTGGGGGCGCAGGCCCGCTAGGTTCGTCCTGACAGCAGATTACGCCCGGTTGCAGAGCGCGTTGATCCGCCGCGCGGTCTGCCGCACCTCCTGCCAGACCGCGAGGACCGCCTCGCTCGGCCGGGCCCAGGGCGAGCTCGGTTATCGCCGAAGCGTCGGGGCCGGCCGCCACGGAGGTGGCCGACATCGGATAGGTCAAGCTGAAGGGGGCCATATAGGTTCCCAGGCTGGAGTCGAGGCGGAACTGCGAATTGCTACGGAGAGGAATCATTCGACAACGGATATGACGATCTGAAGCTGTGGCTCAGTCGCAAGGGCTTGGCGAAGTTCCGGTGTAAGTGGAACCGGCACCTCAATCTTCTGGTCCTTGGAGGCATTGGCAACTCCAAGAGCACCACCTTTGATCACATCGATAGCCTTCATGCCAAGCACGATCCTGTCCTTCCAAGACCAAGCTTCGTGCCCAGAACCCACGATGACGAGCGAAACATCCAGCTTCTGTCGAAACCATTCGGTGACCAAGTAAGCCGTGATCAGCAGTTCTTCCTGCTTCTTACGGTCCAAGCGCTTACCGACTCTAACCTCGGTAACTCTCATGCGATCGACCACGAATTGCGCCGTGTCGGTGAATCGGCGGCTGTGATTGATGTCGAGGTCTACGACAGAGCGGTGTTTCTCGTCCCCACCCAGCGGAACAGTGAGCTTCATCGGGGACTGTACTTCAGTCGGCGCAGGTGGCGGCGCGGTGGGCTCGACGTGTTCCGCGCTGACTTGGGCGAAGAGAACCCCGCCGAGAGCGAGAAGACTTACTGCTAATATGAAAACTCCTGTCCTATGCATTGCTGCTCCTTTCCCGACGTCCCGCACAGCCCACCAAGTCCGGAGTCATCCGGCAATTGCCACCTCCGGGTCGAGGTAGCAATGGTCTGCTTAGTCTGTTGCGATTTCCAGAACCACTTGCAGTGTTGGCGTGCTCTCTTTCCAGAGAGCCTCCCATTCGGCAGGGCTGAGCTCCCATTCGGCCGTGGGGGCTTTGGGATGCGAAGTTCCGATCCCCATAGCGAACGTGCCGAGAGCGGTGGCGCCTCCTCCCTTCGTGGCGCCGATAACCAGATCGTCCCAGCGCTCGTGCCTCACTTCTTTGCCGTTAGACACGAGCGATACCGTCAGGTTGACGTGCTGACGGAGCCATTCCGTCGAGAGGGCTGTCGTTGCAGTGACAAGTATCTTGCCGTGCTTCTCCTCGCGGCGCAGGAGCACCACCCCAACCCTCGCCTTGTCACATACGTATCCCGCCGCATCGTTGTAGGCGCGGGTCGTACCCGCCGGGGTTTCATTGAACGCCTTTCGAGGCTTCCCAGAGGGAGACATGCTCGATCCGAGGGAGATGTCGATCAGCATTGGGCTCGGCACCTCCTTGAGGGTCGTAGACGAACCGGCTTGTGGGATTGCGCGATCTTCAGGTGTGGCTTGGCGCACCTGAGCAACGGCGAGGGAGGCGCAAAGCGCCAAGGCTATGCAGAAGGGTCCGCTCCTCTTCATTTCGAGGTCTCCTCAATCACCCCCCGGTGGGGAGGAACTTTCGATCCTGTGCAAGTATCATAGTCCAATGTATAGGAGCGGAGACCAGCGAACAGGGAAGAGCTACCAGTCTTGCCCCCCGTCAAGATGAGTGGGAGGCTGTTGCCTGTACGGGTGAGGCTACTGGAGCCGGGCGGGGCGGTTCTCCTCCTCCCGCCTGCGCTACCGGGTGGTGCGTCAGGGAACGGGCTGGAAGGTCGCCGACGTGCTGGGAGCGCGTTAGGGCTCGATCTGACAGTCCATTACGCCCGGTTGCAGAGCGCGTTGATCCGCCGCGCGGTCTGCCGTATCTCCTGCCAGACCGCGAGGACCGCCTCGCTCGGCCGCGCCGGGCCAAGCAGGTGCTGGAGGCGTTTCAGGGTCTCGTCGATTTCGCGCACCCGCTCCACGACCTGGGCACGCCGCTCGGCCTCTCCCTCGCGCTTGAGGCGCCAGGTAGCGCGGCGCAGAGCGCTGGCGTTGACCCGGCGGTTGAAGCGGGTGGCGGCGTCGCGCAGGACGTCGATCTCGTCCTTGATCTTGTCGTCGGTCTCGGTTGCGGCCTCGCCGCGATCCTTCTTCTGGCTGCGAAAATCGCTCCAGGCATCGGCGAGCCGGCCGCCGGCGTCCCCCAGCTGGTCGCCCAGCTGGGCGAGCTCCGTCATCGCCGAGGCGTCGGGGCCGGCCGCCCCGGAAGGCGCCTCGACCGGCTCGTCGTGGGCCGGTGGGGGAGAGGGCTCTGCGGCGGCGGGCGGCGGGGAGGAGGCGACGGTTTCGTCCCGCGGTGCCGCGGGAACCGGCGAGGGAGGCGTACGGCGGACGACGCTTTTCGCCGGCGGGGCCGACTCGGCGGGCGGAGAGAGGGGGGGAGCGGTGGCGGGTGCCTCCGTGGGCGGGGTCGGCACCACCTGGGGTGAGGGGGCGGCAGCGGGTACCGGGGGCGCCACGGTCGCGGAGGTGGGTTGGGTGATGGCGGCCTGGGCGGCTGGCGGGGGGACGGAGCGCTCGTGGCGGGTCCAGGTGATCCCCGCGACGAGGGCGAGGAGGAGGACGACGGCCCCCGCGATCCCGGCGAGCCAGCCGCGCGAGCGGCCGAGCCCGATCGCCCGGTAGGAGCTGGCGGCGGTGGGGGTCGGCGGGCGGTTTTCGGCGGCGGCGATCGGGGCGACCGGGTTGACTGGAGACGGGGGCGGAGTCGGGTGAGCCGCCTTGGCCACCGTGGGCATCGCGGCCTCGCCGGCCAGACCCCGGCCGCCGGCGGCGAGGCTCGTGGCCATGGCCGCGGCCGACTCGAAGCGTTGGAGTGGGAACTTGGCGAGCGCCCGGAGCACGATGCGGTCGAGCCAGAGGGGGAGGCCGGGGACGAGGCTGGCGGGCGGGGCCGGCGGGTCCTCCACCTGAGCGCGGATGGCCTCGTACTCGCTGCCGCCGGGGAAGGGGACGCGGCCGGTGAGCATTTCGTAAAGGACGATTCCCAGCGAGTAGAGGTCCGAGCGAGAGTCGACCTCCTGGCCGCGCAGCTGCTCGGGCGACATGTAGCGCAGGGTCCCCACCATGAGGCCGGTGCGGGTCAGGCGGTCGGTGCCGATCGCCCGCGCGATGCCGAAGTCCATGACCTTGATGTCGCCGGCCTCGGTGAGCATGAGGTTGTCAGGCTTCAGGTCGCGGTGGAGGATGCCCGTGCGGTGGACCTGCTCCAGGCCTTCGAGGACGGCGGTCGCCAGGGCCACGGCGCGCGGCCAGGGGAGCGCCCCTTCCTCGCGCAACACCTGGGAGAGGGTCTTGCCGCGCACCAGCTCCATGGCGAGGTAGAGCTCGCCGCCGTCCCGGAAGAAGCTGTAGATGGTGGCGACCGCCGGGTGGTGGACGCGGGCGAGGATTTTCGCCTCGGAGCGGAAGCGGTCGACGATCTGCGGCTCGGCAGCCAGGTCCGGGCGGATGGCCTTGATCGCCACCTCGCGATCCAGCATGACGTCGACCGCCCGCCAGACGGTCCCCATCCCGCCCTCGCCCAGCCGTTCGACGATCTCGTAATTGCCGACCACCCGGCCGATCATGGGTTCTTCCCCCCCTGCGTCGGTGCTCCTGTCCATCTATCTATAAGGATAGCGCGACGGGGGCCTGCCGGCGGGCATCGCCGGCCGCTCGGCGAGGACCGCGAGCAGTGCTTGACGTTCGCTCCCCTGTTCCTATCATGGGTGCGGCGCTCTCCGCCAGCCAGCCTCAGGGTATAGACTTCCGCCTACGGCCAAGCCGGTACCGGCCCAGGGAGAGAAGAGAGCGATGAGCGATCCGTCAGCCCAGCTGCTGCAACGCATCGTCTGCCAGTGGTGCCAGACCCAGAACGAGCCGAACGCCGTCGCCTGCCGCTCGTGCGGGGCGCCGCTCGACGTCAAGAACCTGGTGAGCGAGTCCGGATGGCGCGAGGCGCCCCGGATCAAGGACATGACCGAGATCCACTTCGGCAGCTCGACCTGCCAGGTGGAAGGCGAGATCGTACCGGTCGCCGAGATCAACTTGGGGCCCGGCGACTCGGTCTTCTTCGAGCACCACGTGCTCCTCTGGAAGGACGACGCCACCCGGATGAGCGTCATGCCGCTCTCCGGCGGCGTCAAGCGGGCGTTCGCCGGCATGCCGTTCATCATCAGCGTCGCCACCGGGCCGGGCCGGATCGCCTTCTCGCGCGACGCCACCGGCGAGCTCGTCGTCCTTCCCCTTCACCCGGGGATGGAGCTCGACGTCCGCGAGCATGCCTTCCTCGTTGGCTCCCACCACATCGACTACACCTACCTGCGGATCAAGGGGCTGCGCAACATCCTCTTCGGCGGCCAGGGGATGTTCATGGACCGCTTCATCACCAAGGGCGACTCCGGCCTCCTCCTCCTCCACGGCTATGGCAACGTCTTCGAGCGGACGCTGAAACCCGGCGAGCACATCCTCGTCGAGCCCGGCGCCTTCCTCTACAAGGACTCGACGGTCACCATGGACGTCGAGGCGGTGAAGCTCACCTCTGGCTTCTTCGGCGGCACGAGCATGAACCTCGCCCGCATGACCGGTCCCGGACGGGTGGGCATCCAGTCCATGTACGTCCACCACAACACGGAGTAAGGGGGAGGCGCCCATGTCGCAGGAACCGCTTCGCGTCTACGACTGCAACTGGTGCGGCCAGCCGAGCGACGGGACCGCCCTCTCCTGCCCGGCCTGCGGGGCGCAGGTCGACGTGCGGGCGATCGTCTCGAAATCGGGCTGGTCCGAGCTGCCCGGCCGGAAGGACATGGCGAAGCTCCAGTTCGGCCAGTCCTTCTGCCAGGTCGAGGGGACCTACGTGCCGGTCGCCGACATGAGCCTCGCGGCGGGCGACCGCATCTACTTCTCCCACCACGTCCTCCTCTGGATGGACTCCCAGGTCAAGGTCTCGGCGATGTCGATGAAGGGCGCCTGGAAGCGGATGATCGCCGGGATGCCGCTCATCATGACCCAGGCCGAGGGGCCGGGGCACATCGCCTTCTCGCGCGACGCCCCGGGCGAGCTGGTCGCCCTGCCGATCCAGCCCGGCCAGGCAGTCGACGTGCGCGAGCACCTCTTCCTGGTCGCCACCAGCTCGGTCGCCTACGACTGGATCCAGTCCGGCGTCTGGTTCACCACCAAGTCGGGGGATGAGACCGAGACCCACTATCCGCTCGGCATGTTCCTCGACCGTTTCACCTCTCCCCAGGTCCCCGGCCTCCTCCTCCTCCACGCGGCGGGCAACGTCTTCGTCCGCCAGTTGGAGCCAGGGCAGACGATCCTGGTCAAGCCGACCGCCTTCCTGTTCAAGGACCCGACGGTCCACATGCATCTCCACTTCGAGCGGCCGGCCGGCACCTGGCGGTCGTGGCGCTCCTGGGGCGACCGCTATATCTGGCTCCGCCTCAAGGGACCCGGCCGGGTCGCCGTGCAGTCCGCCTTCGAGCCGGTCGAGGACAACGGCCGCAATATCACCAGCCACTCGGGGGGGACGGAACGGCAGTGGTAGCTTGGGAGAGCGGCCGGCTGCGCGAGGCCCGGCAGAGAGTCCAGGCCGTACCCCCGGCGCCCCGCCAGGAAAGCCTCGGCGAGCCCAGCCCGGGACATCCTCTCCTGCAGCTGCAGCGCACCCTGGGCAACCAGGGCGTGCTGCGGCGCTTGGGCGTCGTCCAGCGCGACGCCGACCCGACGGCGGACAATGTCAAGGCGGCGGTGGCGTTGCTCAAGGACGTCAGCCCGATCAGCATCCATCAGTGTCTCTCCGCCGTGCAGCTGGGCGCCGGCAGCGCCACGGTGTCGACGGTCGCGGAGACGAGCGGTGGCACCGCCACCACCTCCACGTTCACTCTTGAGCTGAAAGTCGGCGCTCTCACCGGGCACAGCATTGCCGAGTTCCAGGGCGTCTCCCCGGTGAAACCGGGCGGTGCGACGCGCACGTATGCGATGACGATCACGATCGGCCCGGCCGCCGCCAGCATGCCGCCCCAGACGCTCGCGAGCCACCTCTACCACGAGGGCCTGCACATGCGGCTGTTCATGGACCGCGCCGCGCCCGGATCGAGCTCGGTCCATCTGTTCCGGATGGAAAGCTATCTCGCCCTGGCGCGCAAAAGCGCCAGCCACGCGCCGCTCCTCTCCGATCTCGCCGCCTACATGCAGAAGAACGGGACGGGCAAGTCCCTGAAGACCGCGCAGACCGAGGCAAACGACCTCGTCGAGCACATGATGGAGGAGAAGTACATCATGGACGAGACGGTGCGCAGCGGCCTCACCCCGAAGGTGCAACAGACCCCGAGCGATCTGTCGAGGAACTATCAGACCCTCACCACCCGCTGGCTAGTGACCTATCTCCAGAAGTACGGCGTCAGCACCGGCGATCCGGCGACGATCGGCACGCTGGCCGGGAGGTTGCGGGCCATCTGGATGGAGATCGACGCCGAGCAGCAGAGGCTGGCGCAGATCCCTGTGCTCGTGCCAAGAAGCTCGGGGCCGCCTTACCTGCCCCCCGAGCCTTCATAGAGAGTGGAGGAGCGACTTTACCGACTCGGCGGCGTCTGTCGCTAATCAGAGCTTCTTCCCTTTCGCCGGCTGCCCTGCGAGCAGGAACGTCTTGGGGTACCTCCCCTCGCCACAGACCTTGAACGAGCCGAAGTCTTTGTACCAGAGCCCATCCGGGGCTTCGGGCTCGGACTCTCGCCAAAGCTTCAATTGAAAAAGGTCCTCGGCGGTGATCTTTCGCTCGCGAAGCCGCTCGAACAGATGGTCCCGCAGTGCGGGAGGTAGGCCAGTCCACTGGATCTTCGGCATCAATCACCGAAAGTCATGCGGGCTAACTCCTCCTTGAGGCGGCTTTGCTCTTCCGGATCGCGGGTGCTTACGAGGCGATCCGTCAGCTCGAAGAAGTGCTTCTTCTCCTGCTCCCGCACCTCGAGCCCGGACTCGATCAACTCGACCAGAACCCGGTTGGCGCTCGTGTGGCCGGATTCCGCGAGCGACTTGACACGGCGGGCGAGGTCGGAGGGAAGGCTGACACTCTGACGGACGGGTCTTTCAGCGATCGACATGCCTCAAGGATACACCTAAGTGCACCAGAGTGCACCAGATCTCTTTCCGCGATCTTCAGAAACCAGGCTCAGGCGAGTGCTCATCTCGCAGCCGGTACAGCCGGTGCGGGATATAGGGCGAGCGCGATCGAGTCCTCTTGGCCTCTTACCTCATTATTCCATCCGGTCGCCAGAATCTCATAGCGGGCTCCGCCAACGACGAAGGTCCCAGGCACCTGATGGCCTAGGACCACATCGATCTTTCGCGTCCGGTAACACGAAGGGACTCCATCTGCGTTGCAGCTCCCGCGGTCCAGCCGATCGAGCTTACGGTCGGAGAGTTTTCTGTCATGGGTAAAGATTGCGGGGAGCGCAGCGCCTCCATCCGTCGTCCAGATGTACACCCGGACGTTGGAGGAATTATCTGTGTGGACATCTCCCACCGCGATGGCGACGCTGCCGGCGAAGGGCGCCGTGGAGAGGTGCACGAGGCTGAATTGGGGTATGACCTTGACGATCGGACGCGTCGCCGCTCGTAGCGGACCGGCGGCGGGCCTCTCTCTTGCGGCTGCGGAACGGAGTTGGTCGCGCTCAGTCGTGGCCGTGCTGAGCTGGGCCTGCAGGTCCTCGATACGTTTTTGCAATACGGGATCAGGGTTATTCGAGATCGCGATTTCGGGGCGAAGTCGGTCACGTTGGGTCGTGGCAGCGTTGAGCTGGCCCTGCAGCTCCTGGATGCGGGTGAGCAGAAAGCTGTGATCCGAGGAGGCAAGAGCCTCGTTTTTGCGGAGCACGTCGAGCTGGGATTCGAGGCCGTCGGCTTTCGCCTTCAAGATCTTCGCGTTTTGGCTCAAGAGCTCGAGCTTCGAGCTTTGCTCGATCGTGCCGTTGCGCGCCTTCTGGTATTCGGCCTGGGCCTGTTCGGCAGCGCTTTGCGCTTCACCCTGACGCTTCTGAAGGGTGACGAACTCCTCAATAGCGCGCTCTTTCTGCCGGTTGGTGAACCAGATCATCGCGCCTGCCACGACGATCGTGACCAGTAAAAGCAACAACGTGATCGAGGTGCGACGCCGCTGCCTCTGCTCGCGGCGGCGATCTGCCGCCTGTGACTCGCCGCTCGCGTCCAGAAAGGTCTGGACCTCGACGAACGGCGGATCGCCGGGCTGCGAGCACTGGAGCGCCCAGGCTACGTTCCAGTTTTCCTGGTCCCGCCGTTGGAGCACTCCCGACAGCGCCGGGTCCCGCCACAGCCCCGCATCTCTCGTCCGGTACCGGGCGACGTCCCGGGCCAGGTCGCTGTACCACTCCGCGCTTCGCGCCTCCTCCTTGATCCAGGCTGCGAGCCGGGGCCACTTCCGCATCAGGCTCTCGTGGGTGATGTCGACGACGGTATCGGGCTCTAGCGCTGATTTGGAGAGCATGAGCAGCGAGTGCTCGCGGCGGGCAAAGGTGGAGATGATGGCGTTCACTCGTCCCTGCGCGGCTTTGTCGGCGGCGTTGACGACGGCATGAATCGCGCCGAGCGTCTTCGGCCGGCGAACGATCCGGCCGCGCTCGGTCGTGGTCAGAGAGCGGAAGATCGCTTCCGCCAGTCGCTGGTCGGCTTTCGAGAGCTCCGCAAGGATTTCGTCACCATGACGACCCAGAGCATTGGCGATGCCGCCGATCTCCTCATAGTCGGACAGATCGATGCCGCCGTGGCCGCCGGCTCCCTGCCAGTGACGATAGGTCTGGAGCAACGCGTGCTGCAGCACGGGCAGCTGATCCGGATCGTCTCCGACGTCGTTGAGCAGCCGGTTCACCAAGCGAGGGGCGGCGTCGGTCTCTACGAGTTGCAGTGGCCGCACGATAGCTTGACGGCGCTCGTCGCGGGTCAGCCGGGGGACGAGATATTGGCTGCGATTGAGGGCTTCCGGCAGGCCGGGGAACTGCGCACAGTCGCCTTGGTATTCCGAGCGCATGGTGAGCGCCACGTAGATTGGCGCGTCGCTCTCGACGGCATGGAGGAGAAGGCTCACGAAGAGCGGTGCCTGACTTTCGCCGGGCTGGCTGTCGGGCGCAAAACGGAAGATCTCCTCGAATTGATCGACGACGACGAGCAGACTTTCGCCGGGCGCAAAACCGGCCTGGCGTACCGCCTCGACGAGGCCGCCGCTCGTCGCGGCCAGCGTCTCCCGGAGCTTCGTCACGTCCTGCGAGCCGAGCACGCCTTCCTGGGTGAGGGCCGCCGCCAGAGCGTCGATCGGCGCCGAACCGGGCCGCAGGATGGCGAACCGCCAACGCGACGTCGCGCTCGGTAGATAGCCCCGGAAGAGCGCCGGGAGGAGGCCTGCGCGCACCAGCGACGATTTGCCGCAGCCCGAAGATCCGACGACGGCGAGGAACCGGCTTTCGGAGAGGCGCCGCAGCAGCTCTTCAGCGTGCGTCTCCCGGCCGAAGAAGAGGAGGGACTCCTCGATTTCGAACGCGCGAAGGCCCGGGAAGGGGGATTCGAGAGCTGCGAAGATACCGATGTCAGACAGCATGGGCGATTCCTCCCGAGGCGCGCAGCGGCGCCAGGAACGGCTCGAGATCCCCAAGCCGGAACTGCGGGGAGTACGAGATGGCCTGGAGGTTGAACGTGGCCCAGGGGGCAGGATCGGAGACGAGGAAAGCCCGCGATTTGAACGGCCCTCGCTGGAGGAGTTTTTCCGCGAAGATGACCTCGGGCGCGACCTGCATCATCCAAGCCTCTGGCGCCGCGCTGCGGCACAGTAGGACGCCCTCGCAGGTCTGCATGAGCTTCTCGTGTCGTTGCCGCAGGTCCGCCGCCGAGGCCAGGTCGGCCCGCGAGAGAAAGACGTTCAGCCCCTCCCGCTGAACGATCTGCTCCTTTAGATCCGACGCGAGCCGAGTGTCCTCCTCGGTGGTGGCGTCGTGGACGATGTAGAGGCGCGAGACGCCGTTGGCGGAAGGCTGCGCCTCGGCGGTCGGCTTCGGTTTGAGCTCGGCCAGCACCTCCTCGACGAGGCGGCGGGCCGGACGGTCGGGCAGCAGCGCCCAGCCGGGAGGGAGTGTGACGCTTGGGCGGTCCGGACGTTGGCCATTCCTCAGGGCCTCGATCAGCCGGGTCTGGCTCGCGTCCGCCGTCCCGCCGGCGCCGGGGGCGAGCCAGAAGATCAGCCGCTGCTCCAAGTCGGCGGCCAATTGGATCTGTCGCTCGACGAAGGGGTCGTAGTCGGCACCGAGCAGGTGCACGGACAGCAACGCGTTCTCCAGCTCGCGGCGAATCAGGTCGTCGGCGAAGTCGGCGTTGCGGCGGCCGGCTGGCTGCACGTCATAGCCCTTGGTCCGTAGCTCCTCGCGGAGCTGCTTCCATACGTCCAGGCAGCTCTCCGAGGGAGAGCCCACGAAGACGCGCTCGCGCTCGCGGCGGAGTTGGCGCAGTGTCTGCGCAATAGCGTGGGCCAGGCTACCGATCGAAGAGCGGAAATCGTCCGACCCGGGTAGGAATTCGACGTCGCCGGCCGGCCCCTCCTCGCGGCGGAAAAAATTTTGGTTCTGGATCGCCGACAGGAAGTACTGGTGCTCGTCGTTCTGCCAGGGCGTCTTCAAAATTTTGAAGAACCGATTGCTGCTCTCGAAGGTTCCCGGCGTGGGGAAGAGCTGCCGGAAGAAGCCACGCTCCCGCGTGCACCAGTCCGAGTTCTCATAGCACGGCGAGAGCACCGCGAGGAAGGCCGCCGACCGCTGCACTCCGTATTCGATTTCGAGGTGCCAGTTCTGGCCGACGCGCAACCGTTTGGCGTCCTGCCACACCGAAACCCCCAGGCCGAGGCGACGCGACAGCTCTTCGCCAAGGCTCTTTTCGAAGGCCTGGATCCAGGCTGGATCTTCGGCATGTGAGTAGCTGATGAACAGGTCGTTCTCGAAGCCGGGCACAAATCCGCTCATGTTCCCACCGAATCTGCGACGGGTCGAAACGTCGCGGGTAGCTTCTGCCAGATAGTCCTATTTTATGGCGCGTCCCACGCGCTATGAGGTCTTAGACGGACGGGGCGGGAGATTTCCCGCTGTGAGAGGTGAAGGCTGGAAGAAAGACGAAGGTAGCTACGCCGTCCCGGCCGCTTCCGCCGCCCGCCGCTTGTCGCGGCTGCGGGTGGCGAGCGCCGCGGCGCCGACGCCGACCAGGTAGAGGGCCACGCCGGGCACCGCGAACACACACTGGTTGAAGATGTCCGGGGTGGGGGTGACGATCGCCGCGACGGTGAAGATGATCACCACCGCCCAGCGGAACTGCTTCATGAGGAAGCGCGGGGTGACGACGCCCAGGAGCGAGAGGAGGAAGAGGACGACCGGCAGCTCGAACATCAGCCCGAGCCCGAGGATGATCGTCATCAGGAAGCCGAAGTAGGTGGTGACCGTGATCACCGGCTGCAGCTGGTCGGCGCCGATCCCGAGAAGGAACTTGGCGGCGGCGGGGAAGGCCACGTAGTAGCCGAAGGCGCCGCCGGCGAGGAAGAAGAGGGTGGTGACGATCACGAAGGGCAGGGCGTAGCGCCGCTCCCGCGGGTAGAGCCCGGGGGCGATGAACTGCCAGGCCTGGAAGAGCACGAAGGGTGAGGCGACGAAGAGGGCCGCGAGGCCCGCCATCTTGAAGTACATGATGAACGGATCGGTCAGGCCGAGGAAGGCGAGCCGGGTGCCGGGCGGCAGGAACGGCTTGAGCGGCGCCACCAGAAAGGCGTAGATCTCCTTGGCGTAGCTCCAGCAGGGGAAGAAGGCGACCGCGATCCCGACCAGCGACCAGATGATCCGCTTGCGCAGCTCCTCCAGGTGCTCCATGAGCGACATCCGCGGCAGCTCTTCGGGAGCTGGCGGGAGGCGCGCCGGATCGGGGCTCATGCGGAGGAGGCCCGGGACCTAGCTCGGCTCGACCGGAGCCGGAGAGACCGCGGGATGCGGCTCGGGGGAGGTGCCGGGGTCGGGGACCGCGAGGTCGGAGGGGGCGGGGGGCGTCGCGGGCGTCGCGACCTCGGCCAATATTGGCGGGGCGACCGGCGGGGCCGGCAGCTCCGGCGGGGGCGCGATCGGGTTCTGGCCAGCCGTGATCGTGCTGGGGTTATACACCGTTGAACCGAACCTGTTGGCACACGCGCGTCTGGTCACAACCGATTTCGGTGTGACGTGTTTTGCTTTTGGCACGATATATTTTCTCTGGCGAACGGCGCGACTTCTGAGCGTGGGTAATTTATGCGGCTTGGCCGGGTTTTTCGCGCTGGCGCAGGTCACCAAGTTCTCGGCTCTCCTGCTGGGCCCGATCGTCCTGACACTGCTCTTGGTGCGTGTTTACCAGAACAAACCGTGGTCGATGTGGCTTGGGCGGCAGTCGGATGTGTCCGGTCGTTTGGGTAAACTAGCGGTGGTGCTGTCCATTGTCGTCATACTTACTGCCGTGACGTGGGTGGCGATTTGGGCCGTCTACGACTTCCGCTATCTACCTTCGGCA
>Ga0137403_10002198_pt1 | contig 23977 bp, 20 predicted proteins | sample CZOMad2_1_16fung_FD_122057 | JGI IMG/M metagenome (GOLD analysis project Ga0137403, IMG submission 122057) | Vadose zone soil fungal communities from Angelo Coast Range Reserve, California, USA - CZOMad2_1_16fungal (Hybrid Assembly) | ecosystem: Environmental > Terrestrial > Soil > Vadose zone...
ACGCTCGATCTCGCATCATCAAGTAAATGATCAGCGCGGCGGTAATTAGCGCTCCAATCGCCATGATTCCCAGAATGTCCCAACCGGTTTCAAGACCCGGTTGACCGGGTACAGGGCGCACGAAAAATAGCAATTGGCGGCCGCCGAGTTCGATCACCACGGCATGATTCGGACCGGATTGAAGCTGCGCCAGCCTTTGTGCGCTGACCGCGGGCAAAGTTTCATTCGGCGGAGTCGACCAAGGAACCGAAGAGGCGAGAAACAGCGGCTCATCTTCGTCGGTGAGATCGAAGACAAATATTTCGCGCTGCCGTAAGGCGCTCGCCGCCAGAATAGTCTTAACCCATTCCGCAATAGGGACCTCAACGCGAACGAAACCGCGCATATGCTCGCGCCGTTCGGCCAAAGAGCCGTCGGTCATTTGATCCATATATACCGGAGAATAGACAAAGACCTGGCGTCGATCACTTTTTTCGGGCGGCCACGGGGCGGAGAGCATGGCAGTTACACGGCCGGTGTCGCGCGCGGAATTGAGAACAGCCAAAACACCGGGAGCCGAAGCGAGATCCAGTCCCGCGTCCGGCTGACTGCCGACGCGAGGCTCGCTGAACAATAGCGGAAAATATTCCGAGCGAATGCCAGGCGTCAAACGTTCGCCGAGGGCGTTCCACTCAAAAATCGCAAAATCGGCAATTCCTTCTTGATGCGCTCTCTCCTCGAATTTTTTTCGCTCCTCCAGTTTGACCCGCGGCACCCATTGGTATGGCCGCCGAGTCTTGTCATTTTCCGCGAGGCGGCTGACGAATCTGCGATAATCTTCGTGGCTTACGCGCTCAGACGCCGCTAATAAACCTTCAATCGCTTGCAGCCGTTCAAAGGTCCGCTCGACGCTCCTTTCGAATTGACGCGCATACTCTTGGGTATCCTGACGCAACCGATCAGCCACTGTGAGCGTTTTGTTCTGCCAGACCACGTAGGAAACAATAAAGGAAATACCTAACCAGACGGTCGTGATCGGAAACACAATCGGTTCAAAAATGTTCCGTTTACGCCAAGTCAATACCCCGACAACCAACAACGGCGTCAGGGTCAGTATCCCGGCATAATTGCTCACCCATGACGTGATCCACAGCGATAGGATATCGTTCCATGAAATAAAGCCGCCGAGCTTTAGGCTCAGCAAGTCGATGGATGGCGAAATTACCGAAGTGATCGCCGTCAGAACAATGAAGCGGAGAATGTCGCGCGCCGTGCTTGGCGGATGGGTCGGCTCTGGAGCGGCCACCCGCTGGACACAGAGATGCGGCACGAACTTCCGCAGCAACAGCGTCGCCGCCAGCATTTGACAAGTGACGCCGGTGGCCACAGCCGACGCGGTCGCTGAAGCGTATGGACCAGATAATAGACCGTAGTTTACTAGTAGCGAGCCGATCCATACGCCAATAGCACTGCGGTATCCTAGGACGAGTCCGGCCGCGACGGCGATCGCCGCTGGAGGCCACAATGGGGTTGAGCTTTCCGGTGCAAAGTTAGTGTGGGGGACAATCTGCGCGCTGACGACGTAAAGACCAACAACCGCCAGCCACTCGGTGACCATCCGCACTAACGGTGTATTGACAAGGATTTTCATTCAAATTGAAAAATCAGCATCCTTACCGGGCTCTTTACTCTGGTGTCTTCTTTTGTCAGGATTTTTCCCGATATGTTCGGCACACGAAGCGGCAAAAAATTAACGCTCAACCGAGATTTTGGGCTGTCATATCTAGCGCGGCGTACCTTAAGACTGGATAATCGCCTGATCGCCGTAATCGGCGGAAAGCCTACAAGCCGATCGCCCTTGCACTGTAATTATCTGCCGAATTTGTGACTTGTCAATTAAGTATATACGTGCTCTGCCCAGCACAATCCGCGCATCGAGTCGATAATGGTTCCGCGACCCTTGACGGATAACCGCTATCGCATGTTAGGAAGGATTATAACGCGTTGGCCGACATTTGACGATGCGATGGATCAAACGTAGCCCGCAATCTACCCGAGAATCATTATGACCGACCTAACATCACTTAGCGCCGGATTTGCCACCATCGGTCAAGGGGCAGGGCCAATGATGGTGACGTGGAGCGCCGGCTTGTTTGCCAAGCATGGGTTGGCTATCGAAAGACCGCGGATCATGGGCGGGGCAAAGGGGGTCGTTCGAGGCTTGATGTCTGGCGAAATTCAGTTCGGCAACATGGCCGCGCCGGCGCCACTTAGAGCCAACCTCAAAGGTGAGGCCGACGTGGTCTTTTTGACGGGGGGTATCAACCAGCAATTCATCATGGGCCGGCCCGGCATCAATAGCCGCCAGGAATTGGGCGGCAAGAAGATCGGTTTCGTCGGCGACGGCGGACTCAACGATGCGCTGGTGAGATTTGTCATTGCTCAACTGCACGCCGCCGGTATCCAAGGATTGCGCGAAGAAACCATCCTAGGCGGCGGTAACACGGAACTTGAAGCTTTGTTGCGCGGTCGATGTGATGCGATCGTCAGCACGCCCCCGGAGTGCATTGATGCACAGAGAAAAGGCTGCTCGTACTTGATCGATTTCGCCGAGTACGGATTGAACTATGCGCTCGGCGGTATCGCCGCCCGGCGCGATTACGTTGAGAAGAATCCGGAGATCACGCGGAGGTTTATCACGGCCTACGTCGAAGGCATGTACCGCTATCGTACCGATCGCGAGTTTACGGTCGGAGTCCAGGCGCAGTACAGCGGGATCGCGGATCGTACAGTCGCGGAAGAAACCTACGATCTCACCCAACCGGGCATGCCGCGCGTGCCGTATCCCGTCGTCGCTTCATTGCAAACGCTACTCGATTTCATGGCGCGAGAACTGCCAGAGGCAAAAAATGCCGACGCGCGGCGTTTTATCGATGACCGATTTATTCGCGAGCTCGACGAGAATGGATTCATTGCTTCGCTATCCGATCGAAGTTGAGCCGTGAGTATGATGACCTTGGCAAACACTTGTTTGCGACCTCTCCTAGTTTCGCTAACGCTTATAGCCTTGTGCTCCTCGAGCGGCTCAACAGCCAGTTACGACACGCTGATCGACGCCGCCAAGCGCGAAGGTGAGGTCGTTTACTATGCGTCGATGAACTTGAGCGAAGCCAACGCTGTGATCGGCGAATTTGAAAGGCGCTATCCCTTCATCAAGGTCAAGCTCCAGCGCACCGGTAGCGAAAAGCTGCTGACCCGCGTGCTCACAGAAGCCAGAGCAAAAAAGCCCTTTGCCGATGTGCTTCAGACGGTCGAATTCAGCATGCATATTTTCAATCGCACCGGCATATTGGCGCGTTATACTCCGCAGGCGAACGAGCTCTACCCCAAGGACTTCAAGGAAGAGGGTTTCTGGACCACGGTCTACTACAATGCCTACGTTACCGCCTATAACACCAGACTGGCTCCAGCCCGCACGCTGCCAAAAACATATGACGATCTGCTCGATCCCAAATGGAAGGGCAAGCTGCTGATGGAGGGAACCAAAGCGGAGTGGTTCGCCGGCATGCTGCAGATTTTCGGCCAGGAGCGCGGGCTCAAATACATGCGCGAACTGGCCAAGCAGCAGCCCAGCGCGCGCGAGGGACATGAACTTTTGGCCCAGCTCGTCGTCGCTGGCGAGGGAGTGATCGATATAAATATTCCCGCCGCCTCGGTGGAACGCATGAAAGAGCGCGGCGCGCCGATCGACTGGACAGCCTTAGGCCCAGCGCCGGCGGTCATGGTCGGTGCCGGCATCTCCGCTCAAGCACCGCATCCGAATGCTGCGAAGTTATTCTTGGAATTTGTGCTTTCCCGCGAAGGTCAAAAGCTGATGCAGACTCCCGGGCGACTGATCGCCCGTGGCGATCTGGCCAACGAGCAAGCCACCATGCTGAAAGAGCTTAAGATCGTGCCCGTGAACGCGTCGCTTGCAGAAAAACTGGATGGATACGCCAAACAGCTCAGATCGATCTTTGGCGGATGATAGTTGAGATTTTAATATAGGTCCTCTCATTGACGGAGAACGCCATGCGCTTCATGTTCTTGAATCATTCCTACGTACGCCATTCGCCGGAGCTCGAGGCTCATATACTGAAACTGCTCAAGAGCTATGCTTCCCCGGAGACAACTTTTGAGCTTGCTTATCCCGAAGACCTTGGAGGCGGACAAGTGCTGAGCCTGCTCGAAGAGCGTAAAGCCCTTTCAGGGTTGCATCACATCCTCGAAACTCCGGCGCTGGTCAAAAAAGCCATCGAAGCGGAGCGCCGGGGTTTCGACGCCGTGATCCAGAGCAACACCTTCGATCCGGGCGTCGAAGCGAGCCGGTTGGCGGTGCGCATTCCAGTGATCGGCCTCTTACGCGCGTCGCTCCACTTCGCCGCCACTATCTGCGATCGTTTCGGCATCATCGTGCCACTCGAAACCCACATGCCGCACACCATGAGAATCGTGCAAACTTACGGCATGACATCTTTCGTGTGCGGCATCCGCACCGTCGGTCTCTACGATACCGGCGATCTGTCCGGCTATCATGATATCGTCGTCGAGCGTACTGTCGCAGCCGGAAAAGAATTGATCGAGCAGGGTGCCGAGGCGATCATTCCGCTGGGCGGGAAGATTTATCCTTATGTCGTCACCTCCGAAGAGCTGGAACCGCATCTGGGCATGCCGGTGATCAACACCAAAGCCGTCGGCGTGAGCTACGCCGAGCTCATGGCGCGGAACCAGATAAAGCATAGCATCAAAGCGTATCCATGCCCGACCGGGCTCGATCCCGAAGCGGTTTCACAGAGATCGAAGTAATCACTGCGAAGCGACAAAACCTGAAATTGCCACGCGAAACCCGATCAGGATTGTCCCGGCGTCTACGCTCCCATATGTTGATCGGGAATTTACCGAAATTTTCGGAAGTGAGGAACACGTTATGATCATCGACGGTGACGGCCATTTTTTTGAAACCGAAGAAATATTTGAGAAATACATGGAGCCGCCGCTTAGAAACTATCGCCCTCGCTTGTTGAAGGACGACCAAGGGCATAATTTTTGGGTCGTTGACGGTCAGACGCCGTACAAACGACCCTCGATCAAGGGCGCTGGCGCACCGGGAACCGCTGCCCCGCCTGGGGAAGCGCTCCAATCAGCGCGCCGCGCGTCCCCAGGAAGTCAGACGCTGACGAATCTTAAAGAACGCTTGGACGACCTCGACAAAGAAGCAATCGACGTGCAGTTCATTTACCCGAGCTTTCTCTTGCATATTAACGCGTGGCCGGATGGAATCTTAGCAATGGGCGTTTGCCGCGCCTATAACACTTGGCTTGCCGAAGCTTGTAATAAAGCGCCGGATCGCCTCAAAGCGGTCGGCGTCGTTTCCTTGCAGGACCCGGAAGGCGCCGCCCGCGAGATTTTGCGACTACGAGGCATGGGTGTGATGGCGGTCATGATCAACGGCACGACAGGAGCGAAAAGACTCGATCATCCGGATCATGACGTGTTTTTTAACGAAGCTGACCGGCTGAAGATGCCCATTGCCGTTCACTTCAGCTTGCAATTTCCAATCGTCGATAAACTTTTCGAACATCATTTTCCCAACCGAGTGCTAGCGGGCATCTTTCCGATCATGGCGGGATTGACGAGCGTGCTTTGTTCCGGCCTATTGGATCGCCATAAGAATCTCAAGTTCGCCTTCCTCGAAGGAGGCATCAGTTGGGTCCCAGCCCACATTGAGCGCATGGACGATCATTTTGAAAATCCACGGTATGGCGCCAGAGACTTAATCAGCCATCCGCCAAGCCATTATTTGAAGTCGCGACGAATCTTTTTCGGTTGTGAAGGCAACGAATCCTTTCTCGGCCGTGTCGTCGGAGAAGTCGGTGAAGACTCATTCATGTTCTCCTCCGACTATCCCCACGCCGATCGCACCGAAGGAACCGCAAAGTTATTGCGGGATCGCAACGACATTCCGGCGACCGCACGACTAAAGCTCCTGGAAGACAACGCACGACAGTTCTATGGCATCTAAGGGTTCTCACAGGCTCAGTGCGAACTGCCATCATTGTATCGTTGGATCGAAAATCGGGCTGCTATGTGCTTGCGTTTCGCGATATTCCATGGTGACTTGAATCGAATAGTCGCAACCACGTCTAAACGTTGAAAGGAGGTGATACTGTGAAAAACACGATCAAAACTTTTGTCGTCGCATTGACCCTGTTGGCATTCAGCGGTGTCAGCTTTGCGCAGGCGACACCGGCTACCCCCGCGAAGCCGGCTACGCCGGCAGCGACGGAAAAGAAGAGCGAAAAGGCCATGGAGAAGGCCGCGGACAAGTCCGACGACACCAAGGGCAAGGCCAAAAAGACCAGAACTAAGAAATCTGCCAAGAAGTCCTCGGAAACGACCGACAAGAGCAAGGAGAAAACGGAGGAAAAAAAGGCCGAGATGATGGAGAAGAAAACCAAGTAATCCCCCGCCGAACTCCGACTCCAAAGGGGTGATCGAGACTCTCGGTTACCCCTTTTTCATTCGTACGATCCGCTCGCGACAGGTGTTCGAAAGCATTTTCTCATCATATCATCACCGGCTCGACTGTCTGGACGAGGCGGAAAGAGCGCCAGCAACGATATAATTCGGTTGGGCGCCGACATTGGAACCTGGAACATACCGGACTTCAGCTCAGAACAGTTGCTTGATTTACCCTACCCAGTCGATTAAACTTTTTGTACGTTTGGCGCCCGGTGCGAGTTCATGGTGACCGGTAAGGAGGAGTGGAGATGGACCTGCCGAAATGCCAGAAATGCAACAACGGCCTGATGATCCCGTTGTCCGACTACGGCCAGGATGGAGCTTCCGTGATGTACAAGGCTTGGGCGTGTACTAACCCCGATTGTGGCTTCTCAATCCGCATCGACAAAGGCGAAGTGAGCTACGGCAAAAGGATCGAACCGAAGCACTAAACTTCCGCTTCAAAGGAATCGCATTTTAGCCAAACATTTCGACCGTTTCCGCTCGACTGGGCATCAAAACCCACTACTCGCACACTCCAGTACTCCAATAGCCCATTCCTAGCTCACCATGCTCCGGTTAAAACTCTCAATGGCTCGGCCAAATAGCTCGCAACCTTGTCTCAAAGCGTCCAAGCAATTTTGCTGGGTAGTCACGTCAGTCCCGTAGCGACTGAGAATCTCCGGCGCGATCCACTCGTGGCCCTCTTCTTCGGCAAGCAGCGTGTCGCGATAAATTGAAGCGGTTTTGGGATCGATGGGCATCACCCGCTCGATGAAGGATTTCGAAGTTCGCGGAAAAAATTCTTCATGGCCGAACTGCACGCTGGCGATCAATTCGCATAGCGACCCGAGAGTCGCGTGAAAATCCCAAAGCTCCTTAAGCTCCTTGAGCGGCTCATTCCAAAGCGCGTCCGGGTCGCCGTCTAATTCGGCGATCCTTTTGCGTAAGATCGACGCGTGCTTCAGTTCGTTAACGACGTATTCCGACATCGGTTGTTGGAGATCAAGGTCCGGGATTCTTCCCACCCACGGCGCGGTCACTTCGGCCGCTTTGCGTTCCATGACAACACCAAACTGCAGCCGGCGCAGAATAACGGCAGGGCTCAAGGGCTTTTCCGCCCCATAGCTTTTTCTTTCCGCGTTCATCTTTTCCCAGAACGTCTCTCGCGTCGTCACTAATTGCTGCAGAAATTCTTCCGGCCTAAGAGCTGCCATAAAATTCCTCCGCTGAATCAGAGCGCACTGATTGACACGTAAATTAATTTAGGTATTAACAATACAGGAATTTCACTCGCTGCAAAAGGCACAAAATCGATCAGGCCCCCTAGAATCCCGGATAATTGAACCCCTCATGGAACCCGTTGACGCCAAGGCATTCGTCGATAATCTTTATAGCGAGGTTTTCGCTCACTGGGACGATAAGATCAACCGCGGCGCTTTCATGACCCAGCTGCGTGCAGGGACGTTGCCGCTCGCTTGCCTGCGGCGTTTCTTCAAAGATTGGGGGCTTTTTTCGGTCGAAGTCGTCGCTCTGAACGCGGTTTCCTATTACGTTCATCTGCCTTTCTTTGTCGACAATTACGATTTGTTGCCGGCCTTTTCCGACAAGATCGCTGAAGAGCTCATCGCGCCGAAACCGCCCGGCCATATTCTCATCCTGCTCGAGACCGCCGATTCACTGGGGCTCTCGAAGGAAGAATTGTTCCACGAGCCGGCCTCCGCCCCGGGCCGCGCGATCAGCGATTACTGCCGGCGGGTTTTCCAGGACGGTTCGATTCTCGAACTTTGGGGTGCCCACGTATACGAAGAGACTCTCGGTTACTGGGCCAAACAGTGGGGCGACGCTCTCGTAAAGCATTACGGCATGAGTGAGCAACAAGCGATCTACTTCACCGCGCATGCCGAAGCCGATCTCGTGCAGCATGAAGCCCGCATGGGACACGGCCCGCTCAATCGCATGATTCTGCAGCGTATCCTGGAACGAGGGATGACGGCCAAAAAGCTCGGCTACGATCCCAAGTACTGCGCCTATACAATGGTCGACTTGCATGCGCTGATGGAACAACACGCCTTGGGAAATCCCTACCCATCATAGACGATCAGCATTCGACGCCTGCATCAGAGCTTGTCGGTACGCTTAAACAACGCCTGAACAGAAGTATTTTTATGAATGGAGAGCACGCGACGCTGCTAAGAAGCTGGTTGGCAATCTTGGGTTTCGCCGTATTATTTTTCTTGTCAAACCAACAGCTGCTCGCACAGCTTCCTGGAAAGTGGCAGATCCGTGCGCCCATGCCATCAGCGCGCACCGAAGTCGCCGCTGCTGCGCTTGGGGGTAAGATCTATGTCATGGGTGGCTACGACAAAGGCGGCGATCTCGTCGAGGAATACGATCCGGCGAAGGACAGCTGGCGGCAGCGTGCGCCGCTTCCCCAACCGCTGCATCATATCGGCGCCGCTGTGATGAACGGCAAGGTCTACGTCATCGGCGGTTATATCTCTGGGATCGGCGCGGTCGACACCGTTTACGAATATGATCCCGGTATGGATAAGTGGAGCGCAAAGAAGACTATGCCGACCGCGCGGGGCGCGCTGGCCGTCGGGATTATCGGCGGCAAAATATTCGCCATCGGTGGCGCGGGATCAAACGGAAAGAATACCAATGCAAACGAAGAATACGACGCCGCGCAAGACCGGTGGACCAAACGAGCATCTTTGCCGACACCGCGAGATCATCACGCGATTGGTGTGATCGATGGCAAACTCTACGCCATCGGCGGACGGCTCAATGGCAGGCACGACCGTAGCATCGCGGACAACGAAGTGTACGACCCGAGCACGGAGCGGTGGACTCCTCGGCCTGCCCTACCGACCGTGCGAAGCGGTATCGCCGCCGCTACGCTGAACGGCAGAATCTTTGTTTTTGGCGGTGAATCGGGTCGAGGCACACACCGGGAAGTTGAATCCTACGATCCGACAAAAAACCGCTGGGAGCGCTGGGCACCGATGCCGACGGCCCGCCACGGCCTAGGAGCAGCGGTTATTAATCAATCAATTTATGTCATCTCCGGCGGACCTCAACCGGGCGCGACTTTTTCGTCGGCAAACGAAGTTTTTACGCCGTGACGAAGGCGTTATCACCCACCGCTATTGCTAAAGCGCTTAAATGTCTCACTGCTCAATGGTGACTTGAAATGCGCACCTCTGGTTTCGCCCGCTGATTACGCCCCGCTGCGAGTGGATTTTCCACGGGAATGGTCTCGAGCAATTGACACGAGCCGAGTAACCGGCCTATAGCCTGAATGTCCGAATTGAATTTGGAGGCACCGCGCTCATGAAGTCGCGCCCGTTACCCTATCCCGATCTTATTTTATATAACGGCAGGATTCGCACCTTTACCAATGAAACTTCTACTTGCGAAGCTCTCGCCTGCGCCGGTTCACGCATTGTTGCCACCGGAACATCGGACGACGTCCGAAGGCTTGCCGGACCCGACACTCAAGCGATCGATCTCGAAGCTCGCACCGCCATTCCCGGCTTGACCGACACTCACGTTCATCTGTCAGAGAAAGGCACAGCGGAAATGGAGTTGGTCGACTGTCGTGATTTCTACGTCGGCGTGGTTTCCGTGGCGGATATCTTGCAACGACTTGCCAATGCCGCGGCCAGCGCGCCCAAGGGTTCGTGGATCGTTGCTCATGGCAGCCCAATGCAGGACTTTCGACTCAAAGACAAGCGATTTCCCGACAAGCATGATCTCGATCGCGCCGTACCGGATAACCCTGTGTCCATTTCGTTCGGCGCGCACATTACAGTCGGCAACAGTCTCGCCCTTGCAGCAGCAAAAATCACCGCCGACACTCCCGACCCGGCCGGCGGCCACATTAAGCACGATCCGCAAACCGGCAAGCCTACGGGTGAACTCCACGAGCGGGCGCAATTAATTCTTAAAAAAGTCGCGCCGGAATTTAATTACCTGCAACTTAAAGACGGCATCGTGTACGCGCTCAATCAATGCCTCGAACGTGGCGTGACGACGGTTCACGACATCGTCCGCTACGCCGAACCAGTGCGGGCTTATCAAGAACTCTACAAAGAAAACCGCATGCACGCGCGCGTGAGCATCTTGCCACGCGTGATCGAATCCATGATCGAATCGAAAAGCCTTATCGAGCTTGGAGTGATCACTGGGTTTGGTAATGAGTGGCTGCGCGTCGGCGGGGTCAAGATGAGCATCGACGGCGGTATCACCGGCCGCAACGCTTGTTTTTACGAACCCTACGAGGACGACGAACATAATCACGGCATCATCCGTATCCAACAGGACGAATTGAACCATACCGTGCAGAAATGCCACGAGGCCGGACTGCGCTGCTGCGTCCATGCGATCGGCGACCGAGCCTTCGATATGGCGCTGGATGCCTATGAAAACGCGATTGAGCATTCGCCGCGCAAAGACCACCGCCACCGCATCGAACACATGGGTAATTGGCTATGCACACCCGAGCGGATGCAGCGCATGGTCCGCTCCGGCATCATCGCAATTCCAAATATCTCGATCGGCTATTACGTCGGTGATGCAATTCTCGACTGCGTAGGTGAAAAGAGGCTGACCAAAGCATTTCCATTTCGTACGCTGTTGAAAAATGGTGTCACCATCGCCGGCGGCTCCGACTCGCCGGGTTACTGGCCGGTCGACCCGTTGCGCGATATCGCGGCGTGCGTATCGCGCAAGATGCGTTGGGGCGAGGTCTGGGTGCCTGAAGAACGGATTAGCGTCGGCGAAGCTTTTGCCATGCACACGACCACGGCGTCTTGGGTCGGCTTTGAAGAAAACGACAAAGGCACGCTCGAAATCGGTAAATTGGCGGATATCGCCGTGCTGGCGGAAGATCCTTTTGAAATTCAGGCTGAGAAAATCAAAGATTTGAAAGTCGAGATGACCCTGGTCGGCGGCGAGATTAAGTATCAGGCCTAAGCGTCATCCGTCGTTCAACTGTTCCGGTCCACGCTGACAAAAGGCCGGTGCGCCTGTCGCTCCGACGCCAAGTTGATTTTCTTGCGTTGCTTGTAAATGTGCAGGCACAGCTCCTCAACCGTCGACGTGTGGGACTCCTTGGTTTCCCGCGCAGGCTGGACGGCCTCCCATTGGACGGTTACCGATTGAATCTTGTCTGATTGGTCCTGCCAGGAAACCCTCAGAAGCCTTCCACCTATACGATCGATGTAGTTACCGGCGAAGCGCAAAATCAAGGACAGGCTGAGCAGGCTCGGAGGGCCCGCAAAAGGCTTTCGCTTTTTCCGCCCTTCCGCGTCCAGTTTTCGCAAATCTTCCGGCGAATAATGCTTTTCCACGTCCATCGCCATCGATGTGCCCCGGTTCCATGTTTGGACGATGAAATCGTCGCCGTGGGTCTTCACTTCGATCGATTTAAGGTCCATCGCCTCGAGGGACTGACCGATGCAGCGGAGAATTGAGGCATAGCGCATCTTCACGGGCGCAGCTTCGCTTACAGTACCGTGATTCGTTTCCATACGACTTTCTGGCAGCAACCAGTATGCCAAGAAAACGAGCAACAGATTCTACAATTTTCCAGTAAAGCTTGTCGCGGCTGTGCAAATTTGTCCGAGGCCACTCAATCTCGTCGCCAAATGACCGTAAAACTTTTTTGCGCAGGGGACATGGCCGATCGAGCTGGCCTAATGAAACCGGCGGCGGTTAAGAAACGATCAGAAGGATATGCGCGCGTTGGACGTCATCGAATCTTCATTTCGGCGGCAATGATCTTTTCGTCGGGGCGAGCCTTCCAAACTACATTGCGCGCCGCACCGTAAATTTCTGCTAACGTGTAGAGCGGCACGAACGGCACATCTTCCATTAAGATCCGCCCGGCCTGCTGCAAGATTGCGACCCGTTTCTTTGGGTCGCCGGTTCTCTGTTCCTCATCGATGAGTTTGTCGAAATCCGGATTCTTATACTGAATACGCGGAGTGACGCCGGAACGATAATATTGATCGTAAACCGTATCCGCATCTGCGGCCGGCCGGCCGACATAGTAAAACGGCAGCTTTCCGCCGTTGACTCCTTCTTTGCCCCAGAAAATAACGAATTCCTGGGAAACCAGTTCGGTCTTGATCCCGATCTTGGCCAACTGATCGGCAATTACTTGGCAAACTTCCTTCGCCTTGGGATATCGGTCCGGCGAAAAATAGAGTTTGACGTCCGCTCCCTGTGGATAGCCGGCTTTCTCGAGCAGCCCTTTGGCCTTCTTTGGGTCGTAAGGATAGCGTTTGATCTTGGGATCGTAACCGATCACGTTCGCTCCCAGGGGTCCGTTCATGATATAGCCGTTGCCCTCATAAATATGCTTGAGGATCACCGACGGATCGACGGCGTAATTGATCGCCTGGCGGAACAATTTATTGTCAAAGGGCTTATGGGTTACGTTCATAGCGAGAAAATACATGCGCACGCCTTCGACCTTTTCCGCGCGCACCCGCGGATGGTTTTCGAATCGGGACAGCTCTTCGACGGGAACGTTATTGATGACATCGCCTTGGCCGGCGAGAAGCCCCGCCACCCGGCCGGCATCCTCTTTGACTCTTTTGAAAACGATCTCCTTGACCACCGCTTTGTTGCCCCAGTAATTGTCGTGTCTGGTTAACACCAGATTGCCGTCGCGCTGCCAGCTGACGAATCTATACGGCCCGGTGCCGACCGGTTTTTGCTCGGCTGACTCGCCGCCCTGCGCTTCCATCCCCGCTTTGCTGAGAATGTAACGGTTCTGCAATCGATCGAGAAAGACCGCGTTGGGAACCTCGGTCGTGAATACGATTGTGTTATCGTCCAGCGCCTGCATTTCGGTCAGGTCGCGAAAATTGTCTTTCTGAAGACTCTGCTTATCGTTCTTGATCCGATTGATGGAGTAAATCACATCCTGTGCCGTAAACGGATTGCCGTCGTGAAAGCGAACGTTCTTGCGCAGTTTGAATAGCCATTTTTTGCCCTGGAACTCCCATGACTCGGCGAGCACGCCGTAATAAACCTTCTTTGCGTAGTCCACTTCGACCAGCGGCTCGATCATATGGTTCCAGATGCCGTATTGGGGACTGGAACTATAAGCGTAGGGATGCAGGGTATCGAGGCTGATGCTGCTAAGAATCGTCAGCCGTTCTTTCGACGCCGCGTAACTTGTGCGTACGATGGAATTACCGAGCAAAGCACCCAGACCGCCGAGTGCTCCTCCTTTGAGAAAATCCCTGCGCTTAATGCCCCGGCTTTTTGGACTCATTCGATCCTCCAATTTGACCGTAGTGAACTCTACCTATCTGACGGAGATATCAAGTCCAACTAGCAGCTTACTGACACTTTTTTAGACTCGCCAAAAGATCGCAAAGGCGCGCGGCCGTCGTGATCGTGTCGGGAAACCGTGAGTCAATGCGAGCACGATCACGCCCCACTAACACGGAAGAGGGTGGGGCGATTGAACGCACCCTTCGACAATGCGCAGGGTAATCGGCATACGAGGGTTTCACAAGGGTGTTAGCGAATCTTCATATCAAAGGCCAGAACCTTTTCCTCCGGGTGCGCCTTCCAAATCACATTGCGAGCCACACCGTAGATTTCGGCTAAGGTGTACAATGGGACCAATGCCGCCTCCTCCATTAGAATGCGCCCTATTTGTTGCAGTAGCGCAACGCGCTTTTTTTGATCGCCCGTCTTATGCTGCTCGTCGATCAACCGGTCGACCTCGGCGTTTTGAAAACTGACCCGCTTAGTTCTCCCCGACCGATAATATTGGTCGTAAACCGTGTCTGCATCGATGGCTGGCCGACCAACGTAGTAGAACGGAATTTTGCCGCCATTAACACCATCCGATCCCCAGAAGATGGCGAATTCTTGAGAGACGAGCTCGGTCCTTACGCCGGCCTTGGCGAGTTGATCCGCGATGACCTGGCAGACTTCTTTTGCCTTGGGATAACGATCCGGCGAAAAATAAAGTTTCACTTCCAAGCCATTGGCGAAGCCTGCTTTTGTAATTAGCTCCTTGGCTTTCTTCGGGTCGTAGGGATAGCGCTTGATCTTGGGATCGTAGCCGATCACGTTGGCGCCGAGCGGCCCGCTCATCACATACCCATTGCCTTCGTAGATATGCTTAATCACGACGGTGGGATCAACGGCGTAGTTGAAGGCCTGGCGCACGAACTTGTTGTCAAACGGCTTGTGGGTGACGTTCATCGCCAAGAAATACATTCGTAGCCCTTCGACTTTTTCGGCACGCAGCCGCGGATGTTTGTCCAAGCGAGCGATCTCTTCCACCGGAACATTGTTGACCACGTCGCCCTGTCCGGCGAGCAGGCCGGATATCCTCGTCGCATCCTCGCCGACTTTTTTTAGGACGACTTCTTTGATATCAACTTTCGGCCCCCAATAATTGTCGTTGCGCGTCATGACGAGATTGCCGTCGCGTTGCCAGCTCACAAACTTATACGGCCCGGTGCCGATCGCGTGTTGATCGACGTCATCGCCGTATTTCTCCGCTGCGCTCTTGCTGACGATAAAACGATTTTGTAACCGGTCGAGCATAACGGCGTTCGGCACCGCGGTCGTGAAGACCACGGTATTATCATCAGGAGCTTGAATTTCCGTTAGATCGTCGAAATTGGACTTCTGCAGGCTCCTCTTGTCGTTTCTTATGCGGTTGACCGAATGGACCACGTCCTGCGCGGTAAACGGCGAGCCATCGTGGAAATGAATCCCTTTTCTCAGGCGAAACACCCACGTGTTCCTCTGAAATTTCCACGACTCGGCGAGCACGCCGTAATAATCCTTGCGCGCATAGTTGATCTCGACCAGAGGCTCGATCATGTGTTGCCAGATGCCGTACTGCGGGCCGGAGCTGTGGGCATAGGGATGAAGCGTGTCCAAGCCGATGCTGCTGAGAATCATCAGCCGTTCTTTGGACGCCGACCAACCGAGGCCCGGCAAGGCTGCGCCCGTAAACGCACTCAGACCCGCAAGAACACTTTGTTTGAGAAAAGTTCTTCGTTTGATTCCAGCCTTGTCCAAACCCATCGTGCCTCCAGGTTCAGAGTTTGCAAATCGAGCAATAGCGAAAAAATTTTCAGCGCAGCCGCCGCAAGGGATTGCTTACTTTATTTTCATATCCCAGCCGAGAACTTTTTCGTCGGGGCGCTTTTTCCACACGACATTTCTGGCAACGCCGTAAATATCAGCAAGATTGTAAAGCGGTATGAAGAGCGCTTCATCCATAATGAATTTGCCCGCCTGCTGTAGAATCGCGACGCGTTTCTTCTGGACGTCGGTCTTTTGCTGTTCTTCGACCAGCTTGTCGAGATCCGGATTGCTGTAATTCGTCCGTTTCGTCGTTCCGGTGCGAAAATACTGATCATAGAGCGTGTCGGCATCTGTCAGCGAACCTCGGCCGATATAATAGAAAGGCAATCTGCCGCCATTGACGCCTTGCTTGTCCCAGAAAAGCGCCCATTCTTGCGAGATGAGCTCGACGCGAAAACCGCCCTTAACCATCTGCGCGGCCACTACTTGACAAACCTCCCTGTCCTTCGGATAACGGCCGGCGGAATAATACAACTGGATGTCGCAACCGTTGGGAAAGCCCGCTTGCGCCAACAACTGCTTGGCCTTCTGCGGATCGTACGGATAGCGCTTCAGTTTTGAATCCGCGCCGATCACATTGGCACCGACCGGCCCATTGCACGGGTAACCGATGCCGTCGAAAATATTCTTTACGATGGCCGGAGCGTCAACAGAATAATTAGCCGCTTGGCGCACGAGTTTATTGTCCCAGGGTTTATGCGTCATGTTGAAGGCGAGAAAGAACATGCGCAGACCCTCGACCTGGTCGACGCGCACGCGCGGATGTTTTTGCAGGCGCGCCACTTCATGCACCGGAATGTTGTTGACGAAATCGGCTTGACCCGACTCCAAAGCCGCCAAACGCGCCGCTTCTTCCGTGACTTTCTTAAAGATGACTTCTTTGATCGCTGCCTTGCCGCCCCAATAGTCGTCGTTGCGGGTAAAAACCATATTGCCGCCGCGCTGGTAGCTGACGAATTTGTAGGGGCCAGTACCGATCGGATTTTCGTAGAGCTTGTCACCGAATTTATCACCGGCCACTTTGCTCAAAATAAATCGGTTCTCTAAACGATCGAGAAAAATTGCCAGCGGCTGCTTAGTAACGAAGATCACGGTTTGATCATCCGGCGTCTGGATTTCCGTTACGTCTTTGAAATTCGGCGCCTGCAGGCTGCCGCCCTTTTCGTCGCGCATTTTTTCAATCGAGAACGTGACGTCTTTGGACGTGAGGGGCGCGCCGTTGTGGAATTTGATGCCTTTTCTGAGTTTAAAGCTCCATTTGTTGCCTTGAAATTGCCACGACTCGGCGAGCACACCGACATAATCCTTCTTATCGTAGTCGAGCTCGATGAGCGGCTCCATGACATGCTGCCAATTGCCGTAAATCGGACTGGAGCTGTGGTTGTAAGGATTAATCGAGTCCGCGACACTCGAGTGAAAAATCGTCACGCGGTCGCGGGTCGCCGCGAAACTCTGGCGCGAAAGATAAGGCGCGGCCAAACCGCCTGCGCTGAGAAGCGCGCTCCGTTTTAAAAAATTCCGCCGGCTTATGTCGGTTTTGCCTTTTCCCATTATCTCCTCCTGAGTCTTTGAAACTATCGTTGACGCCTTAATTTCGGATCGAAAATGTCGCGCAGCCCATCTCCGAGCAAATTGATGCCAAACACAGTAATAAAAATCGCCAATCCGGGAAAGATCGTAAGCCACGGCGCGCGATTAATATAGCTCCGTCCTTCGCTCAACATCGAGCCCCATGTCGGGATGTGCACCGGTACACCCAAACCGAGAAAGCTCAAGCTCGCTTCCGTGATGATGACGATCGCCATACCGAACGTCGCAATCACCGTGACACTGGCAAACGTATTGGGCATCACGTGACGGAAGAGCACGTAAAAATCCCTACCCCCTAACGCCTTTGCAGCCGTTACGAAATCGCGTTCTTTGAGAGAGAGCACCTCGCCGCGGACGACGCGACAATACTGCACCCACCGACTTAGCATTAACGCCATGATGAGATTGCCGACACCTTGACCAAGAAACGCCATGATTGCGATGGCAATCAACAAGAACGGAAACGCCAGAAAAATTTCCGAGATTTTGCTGACCACGTCATCCGCCGCGCGTCCGAAATAGCCGGCAATAGCCCCAAGCGAGCAACCGACGAATCCGGCGAAGATGACTGTGGCGGCGCCGACCATCAATGAAATCCGCGAACCGTAGATGATTCGACTCAGCATGTCCCTGCCGAGATTGTCGGTGCCGAGAAAATAGGCCGCCGAGCCGTTTTCAGTCCAACGCGGCGGACGCAGTCGATCCTCCAATGTCTGCGCCTGGGGATCGCGCGGCGCCAACAGCGGCGCGGCCACGCCGCAAACGCAAAGCAGAAGCAAGATCGCGCCGCCCACCAAGACTTTGAAGTAACGCAACCAGGACATTAAAACCTGATCCTTGGATCGATCCAGCTGTAAAGCAAATCGACCAACAAATTCACGACGAAATAAGTGACGGCGAACATCAGAATCAACACTTGAGTGAGCTTGTAGTCACGCGCCGAAATGGATTGGATTAACAGATCGCCGATTCCGGGATAAGAAAATACGGTCTCGGTGATGACCGAACCGCTCAGCAACGCGCCCAACTGAAGCCCCAGTATGGTCACGATCGTAATCAGGGCATTTCGCAATATATGTCGCCAGATCACGGTTCTTTCGCTCAAGCCTTTCGCCCGCGCTGTTGTGACGTAATCCTGGCGCATGACTTCGAGCACGCTCGATCGCGAGATGCGTGTAACGATGGCCGCGAGCGCTGATCCCAAGGTGAACGCCGGCATCAATAGATGCTGCAACGCGCTCCAGAAAGCGGGGAAATTTCCGGTAATCAAACTGTCGAGTAAATAAAGTCGCGTAATTGTTTTGACTTCGATGCCGTACTCGATGCGCCCGGCGACCGGCAATAGATTGAGCTGCCCGCCGAGAAAATAGATCAGCATGATGCCGAGCCAAAAGTTTGGCAACGAGACGCCGATGAGAGCGACGCTCATGCCCGCGTGGTCGAGAAAAGAGTTATGTTTAATCGCCGAGTAGACGCCGAGGGGCACCGCGATCGTGATCGCGACGCACAAACTGGCGAAAGCCAATTCAAGAGTGGCGGGCAGCCGCTCTCCGATCAATTTCATGACCGACTCATTGAACTTAAGTGATCGCCCGAAGTCGCCGGTGACCGCACGGGATAAGAAATCCCAATATTGCACCAGCAGCGGTTTATCCAAACCCCACTCGTGCCGCGTCCGTTCCACGTCGGCCGGAGTAGCGTCGTCGCCCAATAGTAAGGTCACCGGATCTCCCGGCGCGATATGCATGAGGAGAAATATCAGGAAAGAGATTCCCACGATCACGGGGATCGATCCAACGATCCTGCGAGCGAGCGTGTTCATACGGATTGGAATCTAAAAAATGGAAAGGACGCAATCATCTCGCGCCAAAGCTGCCGATCTGCAATTGCAGAGTCTACTGCCCTAATTGACCGAAGGACTGATCCAAAACTTTTAACGCGTAATCGATTTGATCTTTATCAATGTTGAGCGGCGGCGCCACGCGCAGTACGTTACCGTAAGTGCCGCCCTTGCCGACCAATAAGCCATTTTGCCGGGTCAGTTCCATGACCCGCTTGGCGCTTTCCACGTCGGGCTGTTTTTTCTCGCCGACGAGTTCCATGCCTTGCATCAGACCCATGCCGCGGACATCGCCGATCACCGGAAATTTGGCTTGCAGCGCATTCAAGCCGTCGCGCAGCCGATTGCCCATAACGCGGGCGTTCTCAACCAGATTTTCCTCTTCGATGACGTCGATCGTCGCGCGCGCCGCGGTGCAAGTCACCGGGTTACCGCCGAAAGTCGAGATGGTGTTGCCGCGCATGCTATCGGCGACTTCAGGCGTTGCAATGGTTGCGCCGATGGGCACGCCGTTGGCCATGCCTTTCGCGAAGGTCATGATATCGGGATCGACGCCCCAATGTTCGATGCCGAACATCTTACCGCCGGTGCGGCCCCAGCCGGTCTGCACCTCGTCCGCAATGAACAAACCGCCGTATTTGCGGATGATGCCGACGATCTCTTGAAAATATTCTTTCGGCGGCACGATGAATCCACCCACGCCCTGAATCGGTTCGGCGAGAAACGCGGCGACGCGTCCCTGCGAGGTCATGGTTTGAATCGCCTCTTCGGCGTCTTTGGCGCATTTCAAGTCGCAACTTGGATATGTCAGTCCGAAGGGACAGCGATAACAGTAAGCATTGGCGATGTGATGGACGCCGGGAACGACGTTCGGCATCAGCCGCCAGCTCGATTGCGCGGATAAACTTAAGGCTAGATAAGAGCGGCCGCTATAGGCGTGGCGCAGCGTGATGACGTCTTGGCACTTGGTGTGGAGTTGCGCCAACAATACAGCGGTTTCGTTCGCTTCCGTGCCGCTATTGGTAAAAAACGACTTCTCCAGCCGCCCGGGAGTAATTTGCGCCAACTTCTCCGCCAAGCGAACCTGTGGCTCGTTGGCGTAAAGCGTCGAGAGATGCTGCACCTTGTGGGTTTGCTCATCGATCGCCTTCGTTACTTTCTCGTTGCAATGCCCGACGCTCACCGTGAGGATGCCGCCGAAGAAATCCAGGAACTCCTTGCCGTCGGCATCGTAAACATACTGATCTTTGGCATGATCGACGACCAGCGGTTCGTCGTAATAGGTTGCGACGCAGGAAAATAGATATTTTTTTTGCTTCTCGAGAATTTCTTTCTTGTCCATACCAAACCTTAGGCTGCGAATTCCGTCTTAATGGCGCCGCAAAAAATCTAGGATTGGCGGATGGCCTTTCTCCGGCATTTCGCGCAGAAAGCCGTGCCTGCCTCCCTCGACGAGAACGAGCTCCGCGTTGGGTATTTTTTCCGCGAGAACCTTGGCGGACTCGACGTGGTTACCTGTGCCTCCCTCGTGAGTGTCCTTGCTGCCAACGATGACCAAAGTCGGGGCTTTGATTTTGTGGATCAAGTGCGTTGTTTCGTGGCATTGGCGCGCCACCACATGGCGTAGATAACATTTGAGCGGCGGCACTTCATCGACGATCAGCTCCTGATACTTTTTCACAGTCTCCGGGTGTTCCTTCACGAAACTCTCACTGAACATAAAACCCGGGCCCCAGTGATCGCTTTGATATTTCTCGTAACCCTTCTCGATCATCTCCAAAGCCGCGTCCATCGGCACACCGCGCGGATAGTCTTCAAGCGCGTCACTATATTTTCCCGACCCCGGCCCCGAGAGCACCAAGCTGCGCGCTTTTTCGGAATAATCCGGCGCGATCCACTGGCATACACGCGCTCCCATGGAATGACCCATCATGTGCGCTCTTTTGAGGCCGAGAACGTCCATCAGACCGGCACAGTCTTTCGCGAACAGCCGCGTTGTGTAGTGCATGTCCGGTTTATCGCTCCGGCCCAGACCGCGATGATCATAAATTACGACTTGATAATGTTTGGCAAATTCCGGCACCTGCGATACGCGCCAAGGCGCCAGACTGATACCCGTTCCGGCGACGAGAACAAGAGGATCGCCTTGGCCGTAAATCTCGTAGTACAGATTGACATCATCGACTCTGACTTTGCCGCTTTTCACCGGCCTTAGCTCTTCCATAAGCCCCCTTGATATTGAATGTGCCCTTCCTACTTAGGTATGACTTTGGTGAACGCGACGCTATCGAATCCGAAATTTCGTGTCAATATAAGATCGAAATTTCTCACCCAGGCCGGTCCGAGCCGTTTTGTCAAATAAGCCGTTTGACAGCGTCCCTGTAGTGCGATAACTCGAATCCCCGAGAAAGACCCGTGCCAGATCGACGAGGGAGGAATTCTATGAGATGGGCCATTGGGCTCGTTTTTGTTCTGTTTATTGCTGGGGCTACGCCGCATGCTTACGCCGGCGCCGCTGCGGAAACTGCCGGTTCGGTTTTGGCGAAGGTCAACAAGCTTCCTCCTGACCAACGGCAAAAGACCCTCATCGAAAAAGCCAAGACCGAAGGCGAAGTAGCTTTCTACAGTTCGCTCCAAGCCCAACAAATCGATCCGTTCATTCGAGTCTTTCAGAAGCGTTATCCATTCGTTAAGGTGAATCCGTACCGGGTTTCCGGCAACCGTCAGGTGATCAAGATTCAAACGGAGATGAACGCCGGGAATCACTTGTTCGACGTCACCAACGGTTCTTCGGAGCAGGCATCCGCGATCAAAAAGGTCGGCGCCATCGACCCCTATCAATCGCCCCAGCGCGACTTTTTCATCGCGCCAAACAAAGACAAGGAAGGCTTTTTTACTTCCCTATATGTCATACCGATGGTGCTCGGCTACAACACCAATCTAGTGAAACGCGGCGAAGCGCCGAAAAGCTACGAAGACTTGCTTCAGCCGAAATGGAAAAGCAACATGTTCCTCGATGACGAAGCCTATGAATGGTTCGCCGTGTTGCTAAAACATATGGGCAGAGAAAAGGGGCTTCAGTACATGCGCAACCTGGCCAAACAGGACCTAAGAATGGTTCGCGGCCGAACCGCTCAAAGTCAGTTGCTCTCCGCGGGAGAGCGGCCGTTAGCACTGGTATTGTCCGGCCACACAGTTCTCGATCTCAAAGGGCGAGGCGCGCCGATCGAGCACGTCATTCTCGATCCTTACTTCGCGCAAGCGAACAAGCTCATGCTAGCACGCCATGCGCCTCACCCGCACGCGGCGGCGCTGTTCGTCGATTGGTCGTTGTCCGAAGAAGGCCAAAGCATGATCACCACCTTCGGCCGCGTGGTCGCGCGCAAAGGCGTGAAGCAAAGATTTCCCGAGTTGGTGGAAAAGGAAAGTTTCCTAGTGGACGTTGACTTTATCGCCCCGATTCTCGATCAAAGCGGTAAGGAATTTAGCCAAATCTTTCTCGGTCGCTGATTCAATTTACGATCCGAGCGCGAATTATTTCGCTTGAGCGGCTGGAATGTTTGCAATCAATCGAAAACCGCGGGCGCACAGATAACACATGATTGACGCGAGAGTGAAGGTCAATTCGGCGGGCCGCACGGTCCTGGATGGTCCGCGGCGCGTTACAGACTTGTGCGCCGTCGGTCTATTCCGGGTCAGTCGGCACAGGTGCGAAGGTTCTGCTCCTGTGCCGATCTCCCAGATTAACCGAATTCTAGGCCTTCAACGTCTTGTTGAAGTGGTCGATAGTGCGTTGCCAGGCGAGTTTGGCGGCGGCTTCATCGTAACGCGGCGTCGTGTCATTGTGGAAACCGTGGTTGGTTTTCGGATAGACATGCGCCTCGTATTTGATGCCGTTCGCCTTTAGCGCCGCTTCGTAGTTTGGCCAAGTGGCATTGATGTTGGGGTCTTGCTCGGCGAAGTGAAGCAGCAGAGAGGCCTTGATCTTCAGTACGTCCTCGATCGCCGGCGCGCGTCCATAGAAGGGAGCCCCGGCAGCCAGCTGTGGAATCCGAACCGCCAGTAAGTTGACCCTAGCGCCGCCGCCGCAGAAGCCCACGGCACCGAGCTTGGCGGTGGATTGTGGATGCTTGAGCATAAACTCGCCTGCGGCGACGAAGTCTTCGACCAATTTCCCGTCGTCGAGAGTTCTCTGCATCTCGCCAGCCTTTTCATCGGCTTCGGCGCCGTACGTGTCTACAGTCGGATAACCGCCAAGCGGCCAAATAGCATCCGGTCCAAATGCCATGAAGCCGGCGACAGCCAAACGCCGCACGACATCTTCGATATAAGGATTGAGTGCACGGTTTTCGTGAATCACGACGACAGTTGGAAACTTATCGCCGGTCGCGGGACGCGCGAGTAATCCCCTCATCATGCCATTGGACGAATTACCTTTCGGCGAGGGGTACATCGTGTATTCGGCTTTGATACGCTTGTCGTCCTTGGGCACTTGCTGGGCCAGAGCATAATTGGGCCGGAGCATGTCCCACAACGCTGTCGCCGTCAGGCCGCCAATGGCGAACTTGGCAGCGCCATCCAAAAAGGGAGCCACAAAGAGGTTTATTTTAGTTGGGTCCTGCGAATCCCTTTCTATGCCCGTAATACAGCCATGCCCCTCGAGACGTGCGACTGGCAACTCAAGCCCTATATCATCGAATGACGTGCTCGTATCAGACAACACGTCTTCCGAAAAAGTACCATAAAGTTCACGTGGATACACGCCCTCTTTCGCCCAACCTGGATTGTTAAGGTCTCCGTTAACCATTACAATGCGTCTGCCGCTGCCTCCTGGTGAACGATAATAGTCATCAAGTACAGCCAATCCTAGAAAGCCTTCTTTAAAAA